>SMUY01329308.1_pt1 | contig 10641 bp, 11 predicted proteins | sample 2456441 | NCBI WGS metagenome assembly SMUY01 (sample SAMN11095931, study PRJNA526329) | marine sediment metagenome | biome: Marine sediment; feature: Surficial sediment; material: Deep marine sediment; isolation source: Hadal surficial sediment | place: Pacific Ocean | collected 2014-11 | depth...
AAAAAAATCTTGAATATGTGGCGCTCATTGAACCAGATGATTTTGTGCGATGGGTATTCCCACGCTTATTTTATTCGCGCATACCAAAGTATGAAGCAATTGCAGATCAATATGGTTATACCATTACCACTGAAGAAATTGTCAAGGTACAAAATGAAAATGATTTCCTGGAACTGATTGCTAATGTCCTTGATCGATAGAATATATATAAACCTTTTGCGAGATAACAGATGCCATTGGTAGCAAATACAGGCTTGCCCAGTTTCGACCGACTTCAACAGGAAGGCGAAACTGTGATTGCGCGTGACCAGGCAGAACATCAGGACATCCGTGAGCTTCACATTGGTCTATTGAACATGATGCCTGATAAGGCTTTGGCTGCGACTGAACGTCAATTTTTCAGACTTGTAGGTGAAAGTAATCAAATAGCCCAGTTCTATGTACACCCATTTACACTCAAGGAACTCGTTCGTGGGCCAGAAGGTCAGGCACATGTAGATAAATATTATAAAACCTTTGAGCAAATTAAAAATGATGGGCTTGATGCCTTAATCATCACTGGTGCCAATGTCACTGGTTCTGAGTTATCTGAGCAACCTTTTTGGAAGCCACTTCATGAAATCGTTGATTGGGCCTATGAGAATGTTACTTCGACTTTATGCTCATGTCTGGCAACGCATGCTGTTTTACAGTTCCGTTACCAACAAAAACGAAAGCCTTTACCTGAAAAAAAATGGGGTGTGTATCCGCACAGAGTCACTGATCAAAAACATCCATTAGTTTCCGGAGTGAACACGCGTTTTGATGTGCCGCACTCAAGGTTTAATGAAGTTTACAGGGAGCAATTTGAAGCGGCCAAGCTTAAGATATTAGTTGAAAGTGAAGAATCTGGCGTACATCTGGCTGTCAGTGAAGATGGCTTCCGTATTGTATTTTTCCAGGGACATCCTGAATATGATTCGATCAGTTTGTTAAAAGAATATAAGCGCGAAATAGGGCGGTACATCCGTGCTGAAACAGATGAATATCCACCGATGCCTGATAATTATTTTTCATTACAGTCATGCGCCATTCTTGATGAATTTTCCGAGAAGATAATCCATGCGCGAGACAATAATCAAAACCCACCGGCATTTCCTGAAGGCTTGATCGCGCCACTGCTCGATAACACCTGGCATGACAGTGCGGAAGCGGTAATTAATAATTGGATAGGTAAAGTCTATCAGTTAACTGATATTGAGCGACGCAAACCCTTTAATGAATCTATAGATCCATCTGACCCATTAGGCTTAAATACTTAGTAGGCTCAATGCATATCGAAAATGTATCAATAAAAACAATGAGATAGAGTTGTTTTAACAGACTCCCGTGCTTATATTATTGCACTGCAACTATTGACCCTGTTGTAGTTCTATGTGAGAATGAGAATAATTCTCATTATTATTACAAAGAGCCGTCAATGACATTAAACCTATCACAAGCAGGTGAAGTCGCAACAATAGCTTCTGTTAGTGCTGGTGCAGAGAATAGGACCAGAATCAATGGCTTAGGCCTGCGCATAGGTCAGGAAGTTGCCGCTACCAGATATGTACATGTGGGTGGTTAGATATATTCCAAACCAGAAATGAACCTGTAGATTGGGGTAATGATTCATTACATAGCCCCCCGAATTTAAACGCCCATGAAGTTATTTAAAGTGTTGGTTTTTAGCTGAATACGATTGTTCAGCAGCTTCATTTTCATTCATTTATTTGGCAAATGCATCAAGTTATCTAAGTGTGCTCTATTTCTTCAAAAATTGATTGGGTCTTTCTACTGAACAGAACTTCGCATAGGGGTCATCATATCCTCGTATCGATAGTGTTTACGTTTTTGCCTTTCTTGTCAGTCATATATAGAGAGGTAATACAAGGTCAATGAAAGTTAATATGTCGATAGATAACATTAATAATTAATTATGAAAAAATTGTTCATTCTCTTTTTAATATTATTTCAACAGCAGTTGATTGCGGCTGAGGTCAACATTTATTCCGCAAGGAAAGAGGCATTAATAAAGCCTCTACTGGATCAATTTACAAAAGAGACAGGCATTGAAGTCAATCTTGTTACCGGTAAAGCGGATACGTTATTAAAGCGACTGGAAGTTGAAGGAAAAAATACACCAGCAGATATTTTATTAACGGTTGATGTTGCCAGATTAGTAAGAGCGAAAGAGAAGGGGTTATTCCAGGTCATCTATTCTGATGCATTGGAAAAAGCTATTCCTGAATATTATCGTGATGCAGATAAGCAATGGTTTGGTTTGTCATTACGTTCACGTGTCATTGTTTATGCACCTGATCAGGTTAAGAAAGAAGAGCTAAGTAGCTACGAAAATCTTGCTGATAGTAAATGGAAAAATCGTATCTGCATTCGTTCATCATCGAATGTTTACAATCAATCGTTGGTTGCTTCCATGATTGCTAATGATGGTGTAGAGAAAACAGAAGCATGGGCAACAGCATTAGTTAAGAATTTTGCAAGGACCCCAAAAGGTGGTGATCGCGATCAAATAAAGGCCGTGGCGGCAGGTGTATGTGATATTGCTATTGTCAATAATTATTATCTTGCAGGCATGCTTGAGTCGAGTCAGAAAAATGAAGTGGCTGCGGCAAATAAAATAAGATTATTCTGGCCGAATCAGGATGGTCGCGGTGCGCATATTAATATTAGTGGTGCGGGAATATTAAAACCTGCCAAACATAAAAAAGAAGCGATTCAATTACTCGAATATCTTGTTAGTGATAAAGCACAACAATGGTACGCGGATATGAATTATGAGTATTCAATTAACCCGGATATTGAAAGTAATTCAATACTGAAAAGTTGGGGAAAATTCAAAGCAGATAACCTGAATCTCAATTTGTTAGGTAAATATAATGCTGAAGCTGTGTTGTTAATGGATAGGGCAGGCTGGAAATAAAAAAGGATTTCTATGCTTGTAACCCGAGATACACAGGCACTTCCTAACCCGCCAATATTTAAATTCAATTCGTTTCCGCTGACCAGGTGGAACATTGTTTTAGTTTTACTGTCACTCTTGTTCAGTGTCCCATTAGCGGTTGTACTGGGTTCTATTTTTTTCCCCGCAAAAGAAATATGGTCGCATTTGGCTGATACTGTATTAACAGATTACATTATTAATTCCCTGGTTTTGTTTGTTGGCGTTGGTTCTTTTAGTCTGATATTAGGTGTGATACCTGCGTGGTTGGTAACCATGTATCGTTTTCCAATGAGTCATTATCTTGAATGGGCATTATTATTACCCATGGCAATACCAGCATACATTATTGCCTATAGTTATACCGGCATGCTTGATGTCGCGGGCCCATTGCAAACATCACTTCGAGAAATAACAGGTTGGCAATATCGGGACTACTGGTTTCCAGAAATACGTTCATTAGGTGGTGCGATCACAATGTTGTCGTTGGTTTTATACCCCTATATCTATTTATTAGCGCGTGCCGCATTCATAGAACAATCGGTCTGTGTTCTGGAAGTTTCAAGAACTCTGGGCTGTAATGCCATTGATGCATTTCGGCGCGTTGCGCTACCTTTAGCACGTCCGGCAATCATGGTTGGTTTATCTCTGGTGGTCATGGAAACGCTAGCAGATTATGGAACAGTCCAATACTTTGGTGTTTCTGTATTTACCACCGGTATATTCCGCACGTGGTTTGGTCTAGGTAATAGTCTGGCCGCTGCGCAATTGTCTGCCTTATTATTAGTTTTTGTTGCAGTCTTTTTGTATCTGGAAAAGCGATCTCGACGACAAGCACGTTTCCATCACACCAGTAATCGCTATAGTTCCCTGATGCAGCAACAGCTAAACAAGGGCTCCGGATTGTGTGCTTTGGTATCATGTGTAACACCAGTATTATTGGGATTTATTATTCCACTATTATTTTTAATTAATCTGGCGCTGGACACATATTCTGAAGTGCTAGGCAAAGATTTTTATTTATTATTATTTAATAGTCTGTTGTTGGCTTTTGCCACAGCGATCCTGGCTTTGCTAATAGCTTTGTTTATGGCGTATTCAAACAGGAATAGCGCTTCATCCATCAATCGTTTTATGGTGCGATTTGTCAGTATGGGCTATGCCATTCCCGGGACAGTGATAGCGGTAGGCGTGTTGATCCCGTTTGCGTGGTTTGATAATACATTGGATGCATTTCTAACAGAGTATTTTAACATCAGCAGTGGTCTATTGATTAGCGGCACAGTTGTAATATTAATCTTTGCCTACCTGACTCGCTTTCTTGCTGTATCAATCAACACGGTTGAAGCTGGTTTGATAAAAATAAAACCGTCAATGGATGAAGTTGCAAAAACGATCGGCATGTCGCCAATTAGCATTATAAAACGTATTCATATGCCGATGATGCGAGGTAGTTTATTAACGGCTTTATTGTTAGTTTTTATTGATGTGTTAAAAGAACTTCCAGTAACATTAATATTACGGCCATTCAATTTTAATACACTGGCAGTGCGAACTTATGAACTAGCCAATGAAGAACGTTTGGCCGACGCGGCAGTTCCCGCACTTGCAATCGTGCTTGCAGGTGTTATCCCGGTTATTATGATTAGCAACTCAATTTCACGCTCCCGAGCTGGCCATGAATAACGCGATAGAAATAAAAGAATTATCGGTCTCGATAGAAGGCCATAGCATATTGGAAAATATTTCATTTAACCTGGAAGAGGCTGGCATTGCCTGTTTTCTTGGGCCTAGTGGTTGTGGCAAGACAACCTTGTTACGTTGTATCGCCGGTTTTGAAAGGCAATATCAGGGTGAAGTATGGATCAAGGGCGTTAGAGCAAGCAATGCGACTTATCAGCTTCCGGTAGAGCAACGACAACTTGGCATGGTGTTTCAGGATTATGCTTTATTTCCACATCTAAGTGTTGCAGACAACATCACCTTTGGTTTAAAAGGTCTGAATGAAAAAATGCTTAAACAACGGTTGCATGAATTAGTTGAATTACTTTCGTTGCAAAAATACATCAACAAATATCCACACAGTTTATCCGGTGGGCAACAACAACGTGTTGCTTTGGCAAGAGCGATGGCTCCGCGTCCGGGTGTATTGTTACTGGACGAACCCTTTGCCAGCCTCGATGTTGAATTACGAGAACAAATTGCACGGGAGCTTCGCCAAATCTTAAAACAAGATGGTATTGCTACAATTATGGTGAGTCATAATCAACTTGAAGCTTTCGCAATGGCTGATGTTATTGGTGTGATGAATGATGGGCATTTATTGCAATGGGATAGTGCCTATAAACTTTATCATGAACCGGAAACATCCGAGGTAGCTGAATTTATCGGCGAAGGCGTTTTTATTTCTGGCGAGATTATAAATGATAAAGAAGTTAAAACTGAAATTGGCAATATAAAAAGTTCAACATCGCATGGAATAGCTCAGGGTAGGAAAGTTAGTGTCTTAATCCGGCCAGATGACATATTGCACGATGATGATAGTAATATGACTGCACGTGTCAGGGATAAAGCATTTAGGGGTGCGGAATTTTTATATACACTCGAGCTTGAAAGTGGAGTGCGTTTGCTTAGTCTGGTACCAAGTCACCATAACCATCCGATCAATGAGCCGATAGGGATAAGCCTGGAAATAGATCATCTGGTTATCTTTCCCGAAAATAACTAAATCGTATTCCAGGAGTATATTCCAAACCAGAAATCAGCCTGTAGAGATGGGGGAATAATTCATTATCAAGCACCCGATTCTAAGTTGCTCTTCAAGACTTTTTCCCCTATTTCAGGCTCATTTCATATTGGAAAAAACTAACACTTCCATTTCTTAATGAGAATGATTATCATTAACAAAATATTATTGGAGCTATGCATGTCTATAAGCAAAATTATTTTTTATATTAGTATTTCCGTCTGTCTGGGACTCAGCCAGTTCGGCTACGCCAGCAGCACCATGAGTGAAGATGAAGTCAGCAATGTCAATCGTGTCAATGCGACAAATGAGAAAGAACAACAACTGCTCTCTAAAGCAGCAGGGTTATTGGCAGACTATGAAATTGCGGCAAAGAAATTATTAACTAACCTGAAAAATGAAACATCTAAAGCTGAAGAAATAAGTGATCAAGCGAAAGAATTATTATTGTTATCTGAAGACGTGATTGCTAGTGCTCGTTTTCGTTTGCCTCAGTGCGATGAATATTTAACAAAAATGATGACTTTAAAAGATAGTTTAAAAACCATATCGCATGAAAGTCTGGAAAGAGATTATCATCATGATGGCGCCTTGCCAAAAGCACCTGCCGAGTGTTACCACACGAAAGATTTATTTGTTCATCCGGCGACAGTAGTTGTATTAACAAGAGATGACCCTTCACTAAACGATGCAACAAAATCATCGATTAACGCAGAAATATTGGAAGTTCTTGGGCACACAGAGTTAGTGAGACAACTGGTTATTTATTGATTTTTCAAAATCAAAGGGTCAAGTCTTTACTTATAGTATATATTATCCTGCCCAGCTTCTTATCTTCCACCAAAGCACTATTCAATCGATTGATGGTTTGCGACACCGTGCAATAGTGACCAACATTGAACCGCTTGGCGATCTCTATGAGTGATAGTTGCCCCTCCGTCTGACACAGCTTCATCGCAATCCAGCGGGCATAATTTCGTGGCCCACGTCCTCTGATGGCCTTCATGATGTCTTGTCGTTGGCAACCATAGTGCGTTTGCACCGTACTTATAATCAACTCAAAATCAATGGGCTGCCTGGCCTCTTTTTGTGCCACTTCATCACAAAGGTTAGTCACCCCCGATAAGACCTTGTCCTTAAATCGCGTATCACCCAATAGTGACGGGATCCGGCCCTTGTTGTAAAACGTTTCTAATTCCCCTTCGTTACCCTCAGCAACAAATTCACGATAGAGTTGATATTTATTGCTTGCCCCAAGCTCAGCAAAGACCGTGTCCTGATAGAGCCAATCGGGTGTCTTTTGCTTTTTGCTGTAGTAGCGGTAACTTGACCAAGGGTATTGAGTAAGATGTTGCACTATGGGCTTTTTCATGTCGATAGGATTGCGATGAATATACCGACTCACCTGTAACAAATAGGCACTGGCATCTACCACGATGGCTTTATAACGTCCTCTAAACAGGGGGCCATCGGTCTTTTTCAAGCGGTTATAACGTTGAGTATACAAACCATTCACGTGCCGCATGGCGCGGCTTAAATTACCTTGGGGTGTTTTCACTAATAAATGATAATGATTCCCCATCAGGCAGTAGCTATGAATTTCCAGGCTAAAACGTTGGTAGGCCTCATCCAGGCATTGTAAGAACGCTTGGTAATAGTCGGGATCATGGAACACTGGTTGACGCCTGCGTCCGCGATTCATCACATGATAAAAGGCATTTTTGTATTCGATTCTAAGAGGTCTTGCCATCTGCCAAGTATAGCAGGCGAACGGATTAAATACTATAAGTAAAGATTTGACCCCTTGTCTCTTGTCTTTGTCGTTTGTGAACGCGGATTTCTGTAATTGTCTATTATACTTGTTCCAATTAAGAACTTGGGAGTTAGGGATGTTCCGCTGTGCCGTCATTTTAATACTTGCTTCATTGATTCTATCAGCTTGTGTAGGAGGCCTAAGTGGTATTACGAGCAGCTCAGTTCCTGGGCATTGGCTAATTTATCAAGTAAGTTATCCACAGAGTGGAAAGAGATTTGATCCATCCCCAGAAGGCAGATTCGATTACCTGATATTCAATGAGGGCATCGTACAGGGCCTGCTATTTTCTCAAGGCTATAGGAAAAAACAAGGTTGGCTGACACCATTATTACGCAATGCTCGAGTTGCTACATTCAAACAAAAATACAAGGATGCCTATATTAGTATTGACGTTGAAATCGGACTGGAAAGAATAATTATGATGTCAACTTCATACTCTAGTGAGACTAAAAACCCTTTTGATACTCTTGAGTTAGCATTGAAAGAAACGTTTGGTAAAACCAATGTTGAAGTATGTTTTGATACCAAGAGTCTTTATGGTCATAGTTGCTTCTAGAAATATTTTTTATAGTAGAGCATTTGGCACTGGCAATTTGTGTAGTGGGGTATAAATGTAGGCACCAATCCCCGTTTGCAGTATTAAGCAGTCATTTATTCAGGTGCGCTAAAGTTCTTATTTCGAATGATTTCTGGGTAATTTAGAAACATACTCAAACTTGATATAGGTCAAACATACCCTTAACGACCACAAGTATACTTTAGATAAGAGTCACTCTACTACATTCGCAATAGAGGATTGATATCATGAGAAAGAAATTATGTTCAGCTAGTTTGATTAAACTAGGTCTGGTAACACTAATATCAATTGGATTCATCGATTTATCACTGGCAGATGAAAAATCTAGTTCGAATATCGTTACGGAATATTACTGGGTTAAAGATGGCAAGGTCGATGCCTCAACGTTTATTGGCTGGAGTCTGTTTCATAATACCTGTGTAGGTTGTCATGGGGTAGGTGGGATTGGCACCGAATTAGCACCAGATCTGACTCAAAGTATCTCAGGCTTAAGTCCTGCCGAATTCACCACCAAGGTATTTCACCGATATTCAATGCCAGTTGGTGACAGAACCAATATGACCAACGCTATCATGGCCGAAGTTCGGAAAGACGAAATGCGGGATAGTGGAGAGTTGGAGAGGATGCCAAAATGGAAGAATAATCCATTGGTCAGGGCACATGTACTTAATATATATGGTTACTGAAAGCCCGTCACGACGATGTCATAGGAGCAGATAGACCAGAGTTAATGCCATCTCAAGATTAGCGTAGACTATCCACTGATTTGTATAAACAACATTGGATAAAAATTATATGGGCTCTACCACAAGTGTAGATGCAACAGACTACGACGTAGACCTCTCGGTGATTTTCTATGAGCATCCCTGGTTGGAGATCGCGCTGGATCCGGTGGTCGAAATCTTCGGATGGCAGTTCGACTATCATGAGATAGGGCTTTCGCTGACACTTGTAGTCGCCTGCCTATTCGCCGTTTATCTGCTTTTTCTTCCACAGCGAATTTCGTTGCGCAGTTTCTGGCAAACAACGCTTCCGGCCAGGGTCTATCTGCATCCATCGTCTCGACTAGATTATGTCTGTCTGTTTGTCTATCCAGCTTTGTTGACACTGTTGTCTTACGCCGGCATTGAGCTGGTTTCTGAGTGGCAGATAAGCACACCGGTCACGCAATCACTAAACAACTTCGGCGCTCTCGGTATCGTGGTACCCGAGCATGTTGTTCTGACCGGCATCGTGTTTCTTGTTGGGGCCATCATCGGAGATTTCTCGCAATATGCTGTGCACGTTCTCTATCACAAGGTTCCAGCCTTGTGGGAATTTCACAAAGCGCATCACTGTGCAAAAGTCCTGACACCTTTCACCGGAGTCCGAGATCATCCTGTTATATTTATCATCGATACGTTCGCTTATGTTGGTTTTGTGGGCTTGTATGTTGGGATCCTGCAGTGGATTGATCCGACCATCATGGATCGGGTTTACCTTTGGCAGGCGTCGGCGATTGCGTTTCAATTGTATTTCCTGGGTTTTCTAAGCAGCCATTATCATTTGCCGGTGAGTTTCGGGATATTCGAACGGGTTCTCGTCAGCCCGGCGTATCACATGGCCCACCACGTTAATCACCCTGACTTCTACGATAAGAACTTCGGTCACATTTTCAGCTTCTGGGATAGGCTGTTTGGCACCGACATACCGCCTATAACCGACATGAACGGCCTGGTACTTGGATTGTCCCCGGAGGAGGAGTGCCGCTACGACGGTGTGATCAAACTACACCTGGCACCGTTCCTCGGTCTTTATCAGTTGGCATTAGCAGCCTGGTCTACATGTCGAACTCGCTGGAAAATATACATAACCAACCACCAGTTCAGCGCCATACCTAAACAACCGGCAAAGCGCTGTATATCTAGCTGAACGTCAGCTTTCCAGCGAAAGAACTAGCGTGAAAGCTGGATCATACCGCCACGCAGCCAATCCCTTCTCTGATATATAATTAATTGTAATCATGTAGTTACTGGTTACAATTAAATATTTATTCATATTATTCTTGTAAATGTTTAATTTTTCATTATATTATGGGGTATACGATATTTGTGCATTGCAATAGAAAGGTGGGGAAAGACTCGTGAAAAATAAAAAATTTACTAGTGTATGTTTGATGGCTTTATTAATAGGGGCTCTGTTTTCTGCTACCAGCGTGATCGCGGAAGAAGCAGGTGGAAAAGAGCAGAATATCTTCTATATCTATCCTGATGGAATGATGGAGTTCAAAGGACGCATAATGAATAAAAAAGACGTAGTGATATATGCGGATGGGCGCGGGGGCGAACTTGCCGCAGTTAAACTAAATGTTCCACGTCACGCGGATTTCTACAGGGCTAACATCATAGTAGTAAGAAATTAAATAGATGTGCCAGTTGAAATCACTGTATTAAGCAGACATTGATCAGTACTCGACCAATAGGCATGAACGAGAGTTCGGATACAAATGTAGAAATAATATTAAGTACTGAAATATTTAACTA
>SMUY01081540.1_pt1 | contig 10638 bp, 8 predicted proteins | sample 2456441 | NCBI WGS metagenome assembly SMUY01 (sample SAMN11095931, study PRJNA526329) | marine sediment metagenome | biome: Marine sediment; feature: Surficial sediment; material: Deep marine sediment; isolation source: Hadal surficial sediment | place: Pacific Ocean | collected 2014-11 | depth 0-1...
CCCGCAGCAGGAGGGCGTTGAGATATGGGGGCTAGAGGCAACCAAATGGTGAAAACCCACAAGATCCAGGTCACGCTGGACGAAGCGCAATACGAGCAGCTCGCCGAAATCGCGCGGCGGGAGGACAAGAAGCTCGCCCGCGTGGTGCGCGAGTCGATCATCCGCTACTGCATCGAGCCGGCAGTGGAGCGGAGAAGGCAAGAAGCGCTGGAGACGCTAATGGCTCTCGAACCGACACCAGTCCCGGACGATTACGCCGCGTGGGAATCCGAGTACACTCGGCTCAAGGGGTCCGGCGGTATGACGGTCGGCGTCGAGGCTTCCGGCAAGCGCGACGCCGGTGAGTGAACCCGCACCCCGGAAGGACGACACCTACTTTCTCGACACCAACGTCGTCATGTATGCGGCCGGCTCCGAACATCCGCTGCGCCAACCGTGTCGCCAGGCGCTTCGGCGAGCCGTGGACGCGCGCATCCCGTTGATCACCGACGCCGAGGTCCTGCAGGAGATCCTGTACCGGTACTTCGCCATTCGCCGGCCTGACAGGGCGGCCGTGGTCTACCGATCGACGGTCGATCTGTGCGACGAGGTCACGCCGATCACGGAGAACGACACGGCAAGGGCGCTCGAGCTTCTGCAGTCGCACGCGCAGCTGACGCCCCGCGCCGCGATCCACGTGGCAACGATGGAATCTGCGGGCGTGCGCCGCCTGCTGTCCGCCGATCGCGACTTCGACGTGGTCCCTTCGGTACAGCGAGTCGATCCAACGGAGTTCGCGCCTGGTTCCGGCGAGCCGAGCCCTAACGTCGATTCCTCGTAGCCCGAATGCGGGTTAGCGGCAGCAGAGGTGGACCCCATCGTTCGGACAGTTACCTCGCCCGCAAGACCTACCCGCCAGATCCATCACACTTTCACCACGGCCTGCTAGCGCGCCGCGACGACGGTGTTGCGCAGGATGCCGACCCCTTGGACCTCGATTTCGACCACGTCACCCGGCTGCATGGCGCGGGTCGCGCCCGGGGTTCCGGTGAAGATCACGTCGCCGGGATAGAGCGTCACGTAGCGGCTGATGTAGCTGACGATGTGGTCGACGCCGAATACCAGGTCCTTCGAGCTTTCCGATTGGCGCGTCTCGCCGTTGAGGCGGGTTTCGACCAGCAGGTCGTTGTAGTCGAGCCCGACGACGATCGCCGGACCGATGGGGCCGAAGGTGTCGGAGCCCTTGGCGCGCAACCACTGCAGATCATCGCGCTGCCAGGCGCGCTCGGAAACATCGTTGCCGGCGGTGACGCCGAAGATGTAGTCGGGTGCGTCCTCGATCGAGACGTCCTTGGCGGTCCGTCCGATCACAACGACCAGCTCACCCTCATAGTGCACGTTGCCGGCGTCGGCCGGGATGATGATCTCGGCGTCGGGACCGACGATCGACGTCGGGAACTTGGCGAACAGCCCCGGATACTCGGGCACCGGGCTTCGGCCGATATGGCTGCGGTAGTTCAAGCCAACGGCAATGACCTTGGACGGCTCGACCGGCGCCAGCAGCGTTACGTCGGCCAGCGGCATGCTTTGGCCGCTGCGCTGCGGTGAGGCGAACAGGTCGCCGTCGAGCGCGTGTACGGTGTCGCCGTCGAGGATGCCGTAGGAGGTCGCCCCCTCATGACTGTAGCGAACGTATTTGATCACTTGCTGGCTTGCCTCCGCTTCGCTTTCAAGGGCCAGGACAACGGTGCCGGCGAGCAACGCCACGGCGATGAGCCCAACGCCGATCGAGGCCGTGACGCGAGGGGATGGGGTGTTCATTCGATGCCTCCCTTGAGTCGGTTGGCGATGGTCGCTCAGGGAGTATCCGTATCCGGGTCCTCGTCGGCAAGGGGAATCGACGGTTTCAGACCCTCGCGCGGCGCGTAGGGATCGACCTTTCGCGGTAGCGACGGCGGCTCCGGTGGCCCGGCCGGCTCCGGGGCCGCGGGCTCCGGCTGGGTTGGGCGAACAGGGTCAGCAGCGCCGGGAACGGGCGGCGGCACAGGCGGCGATTGCGGAGCTGGGGTGGCAACGGGCTTGGGGGCCTGCGTCGATGCATCGAGAACCGCGGTCGTCACCCCCATCACGCCAGCGATGTTTCCGTCGACGCCGCGCAGCGGCGAGTACTGGGTCTCGAACAGAATTCCATCGATCAACAGGGTTCCGGATGCGAGCCGCCCGCCGAGCGCTTCCTCAAAGTTCTCGCGGGTCTCCTCGGGGTTTTCCGCCACCTCGAAGATCGACTTGCCGACGCGATCCGCCGGGTCGCCGCCGAGGATCGCGGCCCCCCGGCCTTCAAAGAGCTGGATCGTCCCGTCGGGGCCGAGCGCGAACATGATGACCGGGGCAGCGTTGATCAGGGAGCGGAGGCGTACTTCGTTCTCAAGCCGCTCTTGCGCCTGAATGAACGCACCGGTCATGAGCGAAACTGTCCAGAAGAAATCGCGCTCGCCATCGTTGTATGTGCGCTGGTAGTCGTCGTCGATAAGAAACAGCGCGCCGGCGAAGCCTTCATCGTCGGTCTTGATCGGGGCCACCAGCAAGCTGCCGAACGGGTTCGAGTCGGGAAAGAACACCTTGATGAGCTTCATCAAGTCCTTCGACTCGCCCGGGCGCAGCTCGGCCATCTTACCCTTGGGTAGGATGGCGGTCAGGGCTGACGGCTCGAGCGGCAGCGTGCGCACCTCGATCGCGCGATCCTTCGTGCGGCCGCCCGATCGGGTAGCGGTGCCCTCCGGTTCGAACAGGATGAGCGAGCAGCGGGTCGCTCTCAGTGCCCGCTGCGCCCGCTGTCCCATTTCGAGCAGCACTTTGGTGGGGTTGGTGTCGGCTGCGGTGAGCCCGAGCCTGCCGATCTGGCTCAGGGCACGGAGTCGATCCTGCTCCTTGGTCAGGTGCTCGGCGCGCTCGGTCTGCTGGCGGGCCTCTTGGCGGGCCTCCTGCGCGAGGCCGACGGTTTCGGCTCTTTCTCGTTTCAAGAAGGAGGCGACGGTCGCGAAGTGCAGTCCGACGGCGAACAAGAACGGCACGACGACGATGAGCTCGACCTGGCGCCAGAAATTCGGGCCGGCCTCAAGGTATAGGTATCCAGTGTACAGACTGCACACCAGCACCATCACCAGCATGATCACGTCGACGCGGCCGAGCGCGGAAGCGACGGTCAGGGAGGCGAAAACCGCCACGTAGATCTGCGTCGAGGGGTCGATCCAGCCGATGATCAAGGACACCATGATGACGTCGATGATCGTGACGACCCCGACGGCCTGGTCGAATCCGCCGAGCCGCCGGCGCAACAGGGAGAGGGCCGCGTTCGATGCGATCACCGCCGCCAGCAGGGTGTAGTGCGGCAGAGAGAGGCCCGTTCGGCTACCGAACGCCACCAGGGCGCTGATCGCCAGGACGAGAAGCCATCGGCTGTTGATGACGGAGGGGGGGAAGCTCCCATCCGTCGTCGCCGCGCCGGTCTCCGACGCCGCTCCGCCTTTGTTTCGGCTCATGAGGTTTTCGCTCGCGGCTAACGGTCAATTTCACCGACCGCAGTTGGAATTCGACTGGATTTCTAAGTGTAGGGTCGCCGGCCCGGGGCGTTCAATCCCTAACCCGGACTTCACTATGCTCCTGGTTGAGAAGCCCGGGATGGCGGTGCGGTACGATCGTGGCATGGCGGATGCGAGCCGAGCGGTGCCGGTGATGATCTACGACGGCGATTGCGCGTTCTGTAGGCGGTGGATACGTCGCTGGCAGCGGCTGACCGGAAACGCCGTCGAATACGCCCCCTATCAGGAAGTGCTCGATCAGTTTCCCCAAGTTTCGCGAGAATCGGCCGAAGCCGCGGTGCAGCTCGTTGTGCCGGGCGGCGAGGTGCTTTCCGGGGCCGCCGCCGTGTGTCGTAGCTTGAGAGACGCGCGCGGCTGCGGCTGGGCGGACCGAGCCTACGGAAAGGTACCGGGCTTCCGACCGATTGCGGAGATGCTCTATCGGCTGGTGGCGCGCAACCGCACGCTGGTTGGCGGGATTACGCGGTAACCGGCGGAAAGCGCGCTATTTTGCCACTTCCGCCGTGGCCTGCGAGCCCTCTTGGCCGTTGAGGATCGAGCACCAGTCCTTGTGCTCGGTCACGGGCATGCCGCACTGGCTGCACGCCCGGATGCGCTCGCCCGACTGTGAATTCTTACCGCCGAGGAATTTCTTCAGAAAAGACACGGAAGGTCGTCTCCATGTTCTGGATTGTGAGCGTCGCGCGGGCGCCACGCTCTCTATCAGTTTCTTACGCGGGGGACGACCGTGAGGTTTCGTAAAAAGGGACGTTAACATACGCTTTCGCGAAATTCGCCTGTGGTCGGGTGCTGAGAAACCTCGGCGGAGTTGCTCGAGTACCGGCTGCAAGGTCCGGAAGAATCCTGGTCGATCCCCCACAAGGGAGTCCTGCCGATGGTGCGGTGTAGCCCGCATATCTCAACGCCCTCTTGCTGCGGGCGCCACGAAGGGCGTTGAGATATGCGGACTGGTAGCGCTGTGACCAACGCCGGCGGCCGCTATATGCCCGCCCTCTTGCTGGTGTTCGTCGGCAGCGGCTGCGCCGCCTTGATCTACGAGATCGTCTGGTTCCAGCTGCTGCGCCAGGTGATCGGCGCCTCGGCGATTTCGCTCGGCATCCTGTTGAGTAGCTACATGGGGGGCTTGTTCCTCGGCAGCCTGGCGTTTCCGAAGCTTGTTTCGATGCGCCACCATCCGTTGAAGGCCTACGCTGTGCTCGAGATCGGCATCGGTCTCAGTGGCATCGCCATGTTGGTGATCCTGCCCCTGGTGCGCTTCGTCTACTTGGGGTTCGTCGGCTACGGGCTCGCCGGCGTCTTCCTGCGCGCCATCATCTGTCTGATCTGTCTGCTTCCGCCGACGATCTTGATGGGTGCGACGTTGCCGGCGGTCTCGCGCTACATGGAGACGACGCGGACGGGGATCTCGCGCATCGGCTTCCTGTACGCCGCAAACATCGGCGGCGCGGTGGCTGGGTGCCTGATCGCCGGTTTCTATCTGTTGCGGGTCTACGACATGGTAATCGCGACGCTGTTCGCTGCGTCGATCAATGCCGCGATCGCCGCGGTCTCCTTGTTGCTGGCGGCCAAGGGTGTGGCGTTCGTTCCGCCCGAGGCCGAGGCGAAGGCCGAGACCGCAGCGGAGACCGAGGTTGCCGTCACTACCAAGGTGTCGAACCCGTGGGTGTACGTGGTGATCGGCTTGTCGGGGCTCACCGCACTCGGCGCCCAGGTGGTTTGGACGCGACTGATCTCGCTGCTGTTCGGTGGCACCGTGTACACCTTCTCGATCATCCTGGCGGTCTTTTTGACCGGGTTGGGGATCGGCAGCGCCGCCGGTTCGTTTCTTGCCCGGCAGGTACGAAGGCCGGGGGCGGCGCTGGGTTGGACGCAATTGCTGCTGGTGTTCGCCATCCCGGTGGGGGCCTTCATGATCTCCAGGGAGATCCCGTTCTGGTATCTCAACCCCGAGTTCTACGACGTCATCACGCTGCGCTACGGCCACGATTTGATGAGAGCGACCGTCGCGATGCTGTTCGCGACCTGTCTGTGGGGAGCCAGCTTTCCGCTGGCGCTAGCGGCGATCGCCCGACCGGGCGAGGACCCCGGCGGCTTGGTCGGCCGCGTCTACGCCGCCAACACGGTGGGGGCGATCCTGGGTTCGGCGATGTTCAGCATGTACATGATCCCGGCCTTCGGCACCCATCAGTCGCAGCAGAGGCTGACGTTGCTCGCTGGTTTGGCCGCCGTTGCGATGTTCATCTCGGATCGTCTGACCGACTCCGGCTCCGCCGAGCCGCAAGCCGGGGATGCTGCTGAAGACGCCGCTCCGAGCAACCTACTGGCTCGCGCCGGCGGTTGGGCGGGCGCCGCCCGCCTTGCCGGAGGCACCGCGGTCGTCCTGTGGGTGACGTTCATGGCGGTCGGCTCGGTGTCACGGGTGCCCGATGGACTGATCGCCTATGGCCGCTTCGTTGAGGACTGGGACGAAGTTTCCGCCTATCACTACGTCGGCGAGGGGATGAACACGTCGGTGGCGGTCTCGGACTGGCCGGAGGACAACGTTCGCAGCTTCCACGTCGGCGGCAAGGTGGTGGCATCGACGCGGCGTGTCGACATGCGCCTGCAGCGGATGCTGGGTCATCTGCCGGCGATGTTTCAAGGCGGGCCGAAGTCGGTGCTGGTGGTCGGCTTCGGCGCCGGGATCACCGCCGGGTCGTTCGTCGTATACGATGAGGTCGAACGCATCGTCGTGTGCGAGATCGAGCCGCTCGTACCCCAAGCCGCCGCGGTCTGGTTCGGTCCGCAGAACTACGACATCGTCGACGACCCCCGCACCGAGCTGATCTTCGACGACGCCCGCCACTTCATCGCCACCACCGACGAAACCTTCGACGTCATCACCTCCGACCCGATCCACCCCTGGGTCAGTGGTTCCGCCGCCCTCTACTCGGCGGAGTACTACGAGCTTGTCAAGGAGCGCCTCAACCCCGGCGGGGTGGTGGCGCAATGGCTGCCGCTGTATGAGACCAGCGAGGAAGCCGTCAAGAGCAGCCTGGCGACGTTCATGGAGGCGTTCCCCAACGGGACGGTGTGGAACAGCGACATTTTCGGCGAAGGTTACGACGTCGTGATGATCGGCTCGGTCGATGAGATGAAGCTCGACCTGGTGGCGCTCGAGGAGCAGCTCACCCGCAACCCCCGCGTGCGGCAGTCGCTTGCCGATATCGATTTCTATTCGGGCCTCGAGCTGCTGACCTCGTACGTGGGGCAGGGGAGCGACCTGCAGCCGTGGCTCCTCGACGCCCAGATCAACCGTGATCGTAGCCTCCGCCTGCAGTATCTCGCCGGTCTGGCCATCGATCGGAGTGACGCCGTTCTGATCTTTACGGCCATGTCCCAGTACCGCCGCTATCCCGACAATCTCTTCTTGGCGCCGCCGAGCATGGAAGCGCAGTTGCGCCAGGCATTCGACTACGGCGCCTTTCGATAGGAGGATTCAAATGCCCCATGCGACCTGCGTTGTTGACGGCCAGGTGGCGTCCGCGCCCAGCCGTTCGATCTTGCGAATGCTCCGCGCCGCCACCTTGACCCTGGTGGTTTTCGCTGTTGCTTCGTCGGCCGCCGCCCAACAGACCGCTGCAACCTCATCTGAGGTCGACGCGATCTTCGCCCCGTGGGACGAGGCTGGCTCTCCCGGATGTGCTCTGGGTGTCGTCGAGGACGGCGAGTTGACCTACGAACGTGGCTACGGGTTTGCCAATCTCGACTGGGACATCCCGATCGCCACCGATACGGTCTTCTACGTCGGCTCGGTTTCCAAGCAGTTCACCGCCGCGGCGATCGCGCTGCTGGCCGGGGAAGGACGAATCGACCTCGACGATGACATCCGTGAGCACTTCCCGGAGATGCCTGAGTACGAGCGGGTGATCACCGTCCGTAACCTGGTGCACCACACCAGCGGGCTGCGCGATATCTACACCTTGATGGCGCTGGCCGGCATCCGGATCGAAGACGTCTTCACCGATGAGCAGGCGATCGCGCTGATCGCGGCGCAGCGTCAGACCAACTTCGCCCCCGGCGACGAGTATCTGTACAGCAACTCTGGTTACTTCCTGCTCGCCCAACTCGTCGAGCGGGTCTCGGGCAAGACGCTGCGCGAGTTCGCCGAGGAGAGGATCTTCCGGCCGCTGGGGATGAACGACACACACTTCCACGACCGGCCGAGCCACATCGTCGAGCGCCGAGCGATCAGCTACCAGCCGGGCGGCGGCGATCCCGAACCGGGCGCCGGCGTCGGCGACTTTCGGGTCAGCTACCTGGGGAACTTCGACAAGGTCGGTGCCGGCGGCCTCTACACCACCGTCAACGACCTGCTGCTGTGGGATCGCAACTTCTACACGGGCGATGTCGGAGGGGCGGCCTTCCTCGACCTGATTCATAGCCGCGGCGTGCTCACCGACGGCAAACAGCTCACCTACGCCTTCGGGCTGGCCATCGACGACTATCGGGGGCTGAGGACCGTGAGTCACGGTGGATCGATGATGGGCTTCAAGGCTGCCTACCTGCAGTTTCCCGAGCAGCGCTTCTCGGTGATCGTCACCTGCAACCTCGGGCCCATCAACCCGATGCCGCTGGTGCAGCGGGTCGCCGATATCTACCTCGACGACCAACTCGCGCCGCCGGAAACCCGCAGCCCGGGAGGGCGCGGCGGCGGCGCCCCCGCCGCTTCCGGACCGTTCACGAGCGCCGAGCTCACCGCTCTCGCCGGCACCTACTACAGCGACGAGCTCGACGTCACCTACGCGCTCACCGGCGATGGCGACCAACTGTGGCTACGTTTGCGCAACACGCCGCCGCGCCAACTGCGCAAGTTCGACAACGGCGAAGCCCGCGCCGGCACCTGGCGCCTCACCTTCGAGCACGATACCGACGGGATGGCGAGCGGCTTCACGATCAACGCCGGCCGGGTCACCGACATTCGCTTCGAGCGCCGTTAGCCGGGAGGCGAGTGGCTACTGCGCGAGCGCGATGGCGCGCGAGTATTTGCGTTGGGCTAGCTTCGGGTGCTCGACGTTGATCACTCGGCTCGCAACGCCACGACGGGATCGACGCGGGTGGCGCGGTGGGCGGGCACCACGCTGGCCAGGATCGCGACGACGACCAGTCCTGCGCCGACCGCCGTGATCGTGAGGGGATCGGTCGGGCTGATGCCGTACATGAATCCAGCCACCGTGCGGCCGAGAAGAAGCGCCGTGCCGACGCCGGCGATGAGCCCGAGGATCACCGGTCCCATCACCCCGCCGATCACCATCGCGAAGATGCTGCGTCCCGCGGCGCCCAAGGCAATTCGAATGCCGAGGTCACGCCGACGCTGGGTTACCGAGTAGGCGACGACGCTGTAGATACCGACCGCGGCTAACACCAGGGCGAGGAGCGCGAACCAGCTCAACAGCTGCGCCCCCATGCGCTGCGGCATCAGCACGTCGGACAGCAGAGATTCCATGGTAGCCAGCGTGATGAGAGATGCGTCGGGCTCGAGCGCCGCGATCTCGTCGCGAAGTACCGGCAGCAGGGCGGCCGCGCTGCCGCTCGTTCGAACGACAACGGCGATCCTGCCGCCGACCCAGCGACCGCCGGAGGTGGCCAGCGGCCGGTAGGCGAACGGGTAGTCGGCGATGGCAATGCCGTCGTCCCATTTCGTGTTCTCGACGACGCCGACGATGTCGCCCATCGGCGGCGGGTCGCCGTAAAAAGCGACGCGGCCACCAACGGCGCTGCGCTCTGGCCACCAGCGTTGCGCCATCTCGCGGTTGACGATCATCAGCAGTTGACCGCTTTCGTCGGCGCTGGTGAACGGGCGCCCGTCGAGCAGCGGCACGCCGAGGGCGCGCAGATAGCCATCGGAGACGAAGGCGTATTCGAGGCGAAGCTCCTCGTCATCCGCCGGCTGGTAGCCTTCGACAGACTGCAGCATCGTCGCGGTGCCGCCCGGAAGCATCGGCGCCCGGGTTCCGACACCGGCGGCGATCACCCCCGGCATCGATTCCATTCGTTGGACGAGGGCGTCGACGAACACCCGCCCCTCCTCGCCACTGTAGTGCAGCAGCGAGAGGTCGAGGCTGGCTACGGCGACGCCCTCGGCCGCGAAGCCGAGGTCGGTTTGGAGCCCGTTCCACAGCGCCTGTAGGAACAACCCCGACCCGGTCAGCAAGACCAGGCACAGGGCGAGTTGGACAGCGACGAGACCGCCGCGGAGGCGGGTCCACATCGCCGTAGCGCCGCGGCCGGAGGCCTTGAGGCTGGCGTTGAGATCGGTTCGCGTTGCCTGTAGCGTGGGCACCAAGCCGAAGACCAGGCCGGTCGTCAGGGCGAGCGCAAAGGTGAATCCCAAGACCCTGAAATCCATCCCGGCGTCGATGGTAGATACCGCCACGCCGCCGGGGAGCTGGTAGCCCGCCAGCAGCGAGAGGACCCAGTTGCCGACCAGCACACCGGCGGCGCCGCCGAGCAACGCCAGCACCATGCTCTCGGTCAGCATCTGTCGGGCCAGGCGAGGCTTGCTGGCGCCGATCGCCAGGCGCACGCTGATCTCCCGGCGCCGCGCCGCGGCACGAGCAAGCAGCAGGTTGGCCAGGTTGGCGCAGGTTAGCAGTAGCGTGAACGCCGCGATCCCGCCGAGCATGAAGACGAAGCCGGCGAGATCGCCGCCGTCGTTGGAGGGCAGGATGAGACGGTGCGCCGATTCGACCGTGATCTTTCGCGGGCCGCGGGAACCTGGGTCTTCGGCGGCGAGTTGGTCCGAGATCGCCAGCATCTCCGCCTGTGCTTGCTCGATGGTCGCGCCATCGGCCAGGCGCCCGATGAGCTGGTCGATCCAGCGCGAGCCGCGCTCGGCGAATAGCGAGTCGTCTTCGAAAAAGCCGCTCGCCAGGGCGGGTCCGCTGCGCAGCGGAATGAACAGATCGGGACTGCCGTTCAGATGCAGCCCGCCGAACCCCTCCGCGGTGACGCCGATGATCTCGAAGCTGGCGCGGTTCAGGCGCATCATTCGGCCGACGATGTTCGGATCAGAGCCATA
>SMUY01076656.1_pt1 | contig 10633 bp, 10 predicted proteins | sample 2456441 | NCBI WGS metagenome assembly SMUY01 (sample SAMN11095931, study PRJNA526329) | marine sediment metagenome | biome: Marine sediment; feature: Surficial sediment; material: Deep marine sediment; isolation source: Hadal surficial sediment | place: Pacific Ocean | collected 2014-11 | depth...
GTCGTGGACCTCGACACCGGCGATCTGGCGCAGATCATCTACACGAGCGGTACCGAGTCACGCCCCAAGGGGGCGATGCTGACCCATGACGCCGTCATCTGGCAGTATGTCAGCTGCCTCATCGACGCCGAGATCGGCGCCGACGATATCCTGTTGCACGCGTTGCCGCTCTATCACTGCGCGCAGCTCGACGTGTTCCTCGGGCCGGCGGTGTATGTCGGCGCGAGCAACGTCATCGTGGCGCACCCGCAGCCCGAGGTGGTCCTGCCGATGATCGCTCGATACCAGGTGACGTCGTTCTTCGCGCCACCGACCATCTGGATTGCGCTGCTGCGATCGCCGTTGTTCGACCAGACCGACCTGTCGTCGCTGCGGAAGGGCTACTACGGCGCCGCAATCATGCCGGTCGAGGTGCTCAACGAGCTCGGGCGGCGGCTCCCGCAGGTCAGGTTCTGGAACCTCTATGGACAGACCGAGATCGCGCCGCTGGCCACCGTGTTGCAGCCGGACGACCAGATTCGCAAGGCCGGGTCGGCCGGTCGCCCGGCGCTGAACGTCGAGACCCGCGTCGTTGACGACGCGGGGCGGTCGGTCCAGCCTGGGGAGATCGGCGAGATCGTCCACCGGTCACCGCATCTCCTGCAGGGGTACTACGACGACCAGGAGCGCACCGATGCGGCGTTCGAGGGCGGCTGGTTTCACAGCGGGGACCTCGCCACGGTCGATGACGAGGGCTACATCACGATCGTCGACCGCAAGAAGGACATGATCAAGACCGGCGGCGAGAACGTGGCCAGCCGCGAGGTCGAGGAGACGATCTACGGGGTGGCGTCGGTGTCGGAGGTCGCGGTGATCGGTGTGCCGCATCCGTACTGGATCGAGGCGGTGGTCGCCGTGGTCGTGTCCCGCCCTGGTCAGACCGTCACCGAGGCTGAGGTCATCGCGCATTGCCGCGCGCATCTGGCAGGGTTCAAGGTGCCCAAGCGGGTGGTGTTCCTCGAGGCGCTTCCCAAGAACCCGAGTGGCAAGGTCTTGAAGCGGGAGCTGCGCCTCCGCTGCCAGGGGGCCGTGCCGGCCGGCGCCGCATCGTAGCCGACACGAGCGGGCCGCTTCCCGTACGCGAACCCAGCGCGATCGGGTGGGCTCGAGAGGGGAGGGGGAGACATGCGTGTCTTGCTCTCGGGTGCATTACGTACCGCCCCGCAGTGACTGTCCAGAACGGCAAGGCTGTGACATGACGGCCGACAACGGCACCCCAACCGACTCGCGGTCCGCGACGGTCGGACTGTTGGCAGCGATCGGCATGACGGGCGTCGTCCTGCTCCTGCCGCCTCCCGAGCAGCTCCCCCCGGAGGCCCACCGGATGGCGGCGTTGTTCGTGGGCGTGCTCGTGCTCTGGTCGACCGAAGCGCTGCCCATTGCGGTGACGTCACTGCTGGCGCTGGCCCTGCAGCCGTTCTTCCGCCTGACGTCGCTGGTCGTCGACCGCCCGCCGACGCCCGGAGCCATTTTTGGCGCTGCGGCCGCCAATTTCATGAGCAGCGTGTTTTTCTTCGTGCTGGTGATGTTTGCCATTGCCTTCGCCTGGGTGAAGACGGGGCTGGCACGACGATTCGCGCTGTGGATGATCGCGCAGGCGGGAACCGACGCGACGCGGGTCGTCTACGTGTTCATGATCGGCACCGCCCTGATTTCGATGATCATCTCGGATGTGCCGGCCGCGGCGATCTTCATGGCTATCGCTGTCGGCATTCTCGACAAGCTGGAGCTGCGGCCGGGGTCACGGTTCGGCCGAGTCGTGATGATCGGGATTCCGATCGCGGCCCTGATTGGCGGGGTCGGCACGCCGGCCGGCAGCTCGATCAACCTGTTGGGTCTGACCATCATCGAGCAGAACGGCGGCGCACGCGTGCCGTTTCTGCACTGGATGGCGATCGGCGTGCCGATGGTGGTCGTCCTGGTACCGGTCGCGGCCTGGGTGCTCCTGAAGTTTTTCCCGCCGGAGATCACCTCGATCGGAGACCTCGAGGAGATCGAGCAGGAGCGGAGGCAGATCGGGCCCCTCAGCCGGGACGAATGGAAAGTGATCGGGATCATGGGCACGATGCTCGCGCTGTGGATCATGAGCACGTGGGTCCCAGCGTTCGACACGTTTCTGGTGGCCGTCGTCGGTGCGATCGCGATGTTCCTTCCCGGTATCAGGCTCTTCACATGGAAGGAAGTGCAACAGGCCACCGGCTGGGATACCCTGATGGTGATCGGCGCCGTCACCTCGCTGGGCCAGGCGTCGTCGCAGACCGGTCTGGCGACCTGGCTGGCGGAATCGGTCCTTGGCGGTCTCCAGGACTGGAACGCCGTGCCGCTGATTGCCGCCCTCAGCGCGTTCACGGTCGTTATTCACCTGATGCTGCCGATCAGTCCGGTGATTAACGCCGTGATGATCCCGCCGATCATGGTGTTGGGCACCGCCGCCGGCGTGAACCCCGCCCTCTATGCGCTCCCGGTGATCTTCACGGCGTCGTGTGCGTTTCTTCTGCCGCTCGATGCGGTACCGCTCGTCACCTATAGCCGAGGTTACTACCGGATGTTCGACATGTTGATGCCGGGCCTCGTCATCAGCGCGGTCTGGGTGGTGCTCATGACGGTGCTCCTGATCGTGATCGGGCCCCTGGTCGGACTGTTCTAGCGATGCGGTGCCGTACGGCGCCGCATCGCTAGAACGCTTTTCATCCAGCCCCGCTACGCGGGGGCCAGACCGCTTCAGGCAAGGCTTCAGCCTTGCCCGGCAGGCCTGAAGGCCTGCGCCACATGGCCAGCTCTGGTGTGCCCCCGCTCCCTCTGGGAGAGGGCTGTGGTGAGGGCCACGGGCTGCTAAGTGGCCCCGGTCATCATGACGGTAGCATTCGGCTGGCGATGCATCCCGCCTGGACGGCGTTGCTCCTCGGTCACACATCCCCCAATGTGCTCCCTCGTCGCGCCTGGCCAGCCGGGCGCCTCGCCACCCTTGGTGCGTCAGCGTATTTACCGGGACCACTAAGTGTCGCGAGCCTCGGCCAGCTCCTCGAGCACCTCGCGCACGACGTTCATCGCCGTCAGCGCCGTCGGCGCCCCGCAATAGATCGCCTGCTGGAGGACGATCTCCTGAAGAACATCCGCGGAGAACCCGCCTTCGACGACCGCCCCCCGAACGTGCAACCTCAGCTGGTCCCACTGTTTCAGGGCAATCTGCGTGCCGAGCACCAACACGCGACGGGTGCGATGATCGAGGCCGGGGCGGGTCCAGATTTCTCCCCATGCATAGCGCGTGAGCAGGTCTTGAAACGCCGTAGTCACCTCCGTCGTCTCGGCGATCGCCCTGTCGACGTAGGCGTCGCCGAGAATCTCACGCCGCATCTTCATGCCGGCCGCGTGCCGCTGTTTCTCGTCCATCGTTGAGCCTCAGTTCGAGAAAAGGTCGAGTGCCGCCGAACGTCGAGGCCTCGGCCTGGTCCGCTGTTCCAGGGTGCCACTGCCGGCACCCGGGCAGGACGACGTCAGACGCCGTCCCGGTCCGTCTCGCCGAGCCGAGCGAGGACCCGTTCGATGAACGCGTGCGTCGCACCGAGGTAGTGGTCGGGTGACAGCCGGCGCGCGATCTCAGCCCTGTCGAGATGACGCGTGACCACCGGATCGTCGCCCAGGACGTCGGCGAGCGGGCGACGTTGGTCAACCGCGCGCCGACAGGCCGCCTCGACGCACGTGTGGGCCTCACGCTTGCCGAGCGATTCCGCCAGGGCCATCGAGATGGACTCGGCGAGCAGGGTCCCACCTGATGCGTCGATGTTGGCGCGCATCCGCTCGGCGTCAACCGAGAGACTGTCGAGCGCGTCGGCCACCGCCCGCGCGCCGCCAGCTGAGACCAGGACCAGATCGGGCAGGGTGTCCCATTCCGCCTGCCAGCCGCCAAGGCCGCGTTCGTGCTCCTGGACCATCGCGCCGAGCATCGTTGCGACAAGACCAGGGGCGCGAATCGCGGCGGCCAGCGCGACCGACGCCGACACGGGATTGTGCTTCTGCGGCATCGTCGACGAGCCGCCGCGCCCCTCCACCGGCCGCTCGGAGGCTTCACCGATCTCGGTCTGTGCCAGCAGCGAGAGGTCGCGCGCGATCTTGCCAGCGGTGCCGGTCGCCACGCCGAGCGCGCAGGCGAGCTGCGCGAACCGATCGCGGTGCGCATGCCAGGGGATGTCCGGAGCGCGGAGACCGAGTCGCGCGGCCAACCCGTCGGTGACCGCCAGACCGTGCGACCCGAGCGCCGCCAGCGTGCCCGACGCGCCGCCGAACTGTAGCACCAGCGCGTCGTCGAGCGCCGTTCCCACGCGTTGTCGTGTCCGGTCGAGCGCGTCGGCCCATCCTGCCGCCTTCAGCCCGAACGTGATCGGCGTCGCCTGCTGCAGCCAGGTTCGACCGGCCATCGTGGCATCGGCGTAGCGTCGCGCCAGAGCCGCGGCGGCACGCCCCGCTCGCTCGAGGTGACCGAGGGTGGTCGGCACGGCCGCGCGGAGCTGCAGCACGACGCCGGTGTCCAGGATGTCCTGACTCGTGGCGCCCCAGTGGACGTAGCGCGCCGCATCAGCGTCGATCGCGGCGACACGCGCGGTCAGATGGCGGACCAAGGGGATGACGACGTTGCCGGCGTCGACCGCTTCGGCACCAATGACCGCGCAGTCGTACAGCTCGGCTTTCGCGGCCGATTGGATCGGGACAACGCAGGTGGCCGGTATCACACCGGCGGTCGCCTCGGCGTCGGCGAGCGCAGCTTCGACGTCCAGCATCATCTGGAGCTGGGTGTGGCCGGAGAACTGCGCCGAGGTGTCCGCCTCGCCAAGCAAACGGTCGTGCACGCGATCACCCGGCGTCATGAAGGGTCACACATCGAAGAACACCGTCTCGTGTGGTCCCTGCAGCACGATCGCGAAGCGGTAGCGTCCCTCCGCGCGACGCGCGGCGACGAGGGTCGACCGGCGGTCCGGCGCGACGCACGCCAGGATCGGATCGAGCGCGTTCGACGGCTCATCCTCGAAGTAGATGCGAGTGACGAGTCGCGTCAGGAGTCCCCGCGCGAACAGGCCGACGACGAGATGCGGCGCTTGAGGCTGTCCCGCGGGTCCCGGCACGACGCCCGGTTTGATCGTCTCGAGCGTAAAGCGGCCATCGGCATCAGTGTGGACTCGGCCGAACCCGTCGAACGTGGCGTCGGGACCGAGGGTCCGCGAGTCTTCCGGATGGTTGCAGTGGCCGGCGGCGTTGGCCTGCCAGATTTCGACGAGCGCATCGACGACCGGGTGGCCGGCGCCATCGCGCACGGAGCCCTCCACGACGATGCGTTGCCCGGCTGTGTGATCCGTCACGAGCGTTGCGCGGCCCGTCGCCGGTACGAGAATCGCGAAGAAGGGCCCGACCGTCTGCGCAGGCGTCAGCGGAAGCATGGGCTGCTAGAGATCCATCGGTGTGGCGTCTCGCCCACGCAACACGATGTCGAAGCGGTACCCGAGCGCTCGCCCGGGATCGGTGACCCCGAGATCGAACGACGCGATCAATCGCTCCCGGGCTCGCTCGGTCGGGATCGCAGCGAAAATCGGGTCGAATCTCAGAAGCGGGTCCCCCGGAAAGTACATCTGTGTCATGAGCCGTGTCAGAAAGCTGCGGCCGAAGACCGAAAAATGTACGTGCGGCGGGCGCCAGGCGTTGTCGTGGTTGTGCCACGGATACGCGCCCGGCTTGATGGTCATGAACCGGAAGTGCCCATGCGCATCGGTCAGCGTCCGGCCGGCGCCGCTGAAATTCGGGTCGAGGGGCGCGTCGTGGGTGTCGTGCGCGTGGGCGTAGCGTCCGGACGCGTTCGCCTGCCAGATCTCGACGAGCGTGTCGGGCACGGGTCGTTCGTCCTCATCGAGTACGCGGCCGTCGATGATGATCCGTTCACCGAGCGGTGCGCCGTCGTGCTGACGAGTCAGGTCGTGGTCCATCGGCCCGAGGCGCCCGTACCCGTACACCGGCCCGGTGATTTCCGACAGTGTCTGGGGAATGACGACCAGCGGCTGTGTGGGGTGGCGCAGCGCGGTGGAACGATACGCCGTCGCATCGTTCACCGGGGCATCGCCGGCCGGCGGGCGGCGATACGGGAGAATCTGGAAAGCAGACCTGCTCATCGGAGCGCTCCGTCGGCCACGAGCATTCGGCCGTCAATCGTATCGAAGTTCGGCATCATCCGCGCGCCGTCCATCCTCGAACGCCAGCCCCACTCCAGCACGCCGACGCGCCTGCTGCCGAGCACGGTCGGGCAGGACGGTCGCTCCACCACGACGTTCGCGAACCCGTGCCGGTCCAGGATCTGAGTACGCAGCAGCCCGACGGGCCCGCCTCCGACGGTCGCGACCTGGGTCGTGACCTCCCGGCCCACGCAGCACCCGTGGGCGCGCGCTGAGCAACCACGAGATGGCTCGACGGCAAGGACCAAGGGCTATCGCCGCGTTCGGACTCTGGCCGCCGGATGGGACGGCGCGCGGTGCGTTCGCTTGACACCCAGGAAGATGCGGTGGTGGGCGCCGCCCTTCTCGAGGCGGGCCCGCACGCGGTTGACCTGCGCGACAAACCCGTGAAAGCGGAGACGCTGCTCGAACTTTCGATCGTCCCAGGCAGACCACACGGCCAGCACCCCGCCAATCCTGAGTGCCGCGTACGCCGCCCCGACTCCTGCGTTGTCGTAGAGCCCGTGATTGTCCGGCGCTGTGAACGCTGCGGGACCGTTGTCCACGTCCAACAATATCGCATCGAATCGGCCGGGGTTTGCACGCAGCGTGCAGCGGACGTCCCCGACATCGATCCGAACACGTCTGTCGTTCAGCGGGTGTCCTGCTAATGACGCGAGCGGCCCGCGGTTCCATTCGACCACCGCAGGTACGAGCTCTGCCACCGTCACGATCGCGTCCGGCGGGAGCAGATCCAGCGTCGCACGCAGCGTGAACCCCATGCCGAGTCCGCCCACGAGCACGCGTGGCGGCTCCGATGCCCCCACGTGCCGGCAGGCGAGGGTGGCCAACTCCTCCTCCGATCCATGGGTACGGCTCGACATCAAGGTCTTGCCGTTCACCAGGATGACGTACTCGTCGTCTCGTACGGTCAGGCGCATGTCGCTTCCGTCCGGCGTGCACGTCTGGCCGAGTAGGTTCCACCTCTTCATGGCTGCGATGTCACACGTACCACTCTAGCAGTCCGTGGGGAACGCCCCGCTGCATGCGAACGGCGCTGCATCCCGCCTGCCGGCGTTGCGGCTCGGTCGAAGACCGGCTGGTCTGCTCCCTCGGCGCTGCACGCCGGGCAGGCTTGCGTGGACACCGGTTGCTGCGCGGCGGTGCGCACCAGCTCTGCCGAAACGATGCCGGTCGGGATCGCGATGATGGCGTAGCCCAGCACCATCAGGCCGCTGGCCGCGATCTGTCCGAGCACCGTCTGCGGCGCGATGTCGCCATAGCCGACCGTGGTCATCGTCACAATCGCCCAGTACACGCCACGCGGAATGCTGGTGAACCCGTTGGCCTCGCCTTCGATCAGATACAACAGCGTCCCCATCACGACCGCGATCGACAGCACCGAGGCCAGGAAGACGGTGATCTTGGCCTGGCTGGCCTTCATCGCCGTCAGCAGCACACGGGCCTCGCTCAGGTAGTACCCGAGCTTGAACAGGCGGAACACCCGCAGCAACCGAAGGGCCCGGATGACGAGCAGCGACTGGGTGCCGCCGACGATCAGGCTGAGATAGGTCGGGGCAATCGCCAGCAGGTCGACCACGCCAAAAAAGCTCGAGGCGTAGGCGGTCGGGCGGCGGACGCTCGCCAACCGGACCACATACTCGAGGGTGAACAGCAGCGTGAACGTCCATTCCAGACGGATCAGCCAGACGCCGAAGCGCGCGTGTGTCGTCTCCACGCTGTCGAGCATGACGACGACGACGCTGGCCAGAATCGACAGGATCAGCACGACGTCGAACGCCGTGCCGGCGGGCGTGTCCGCTTCGAACACGACCTCATGGAGACGCGCGCGGAGTGAGCGGTGACGCGGGACGGCGGGAGCTTGGGTCATGCCGATATCATCACATCGATTCCACGGACCACAGCAGAAGAGAGTGCCACGGGGAACACGCATGACCGGGTCAGGATGTTGCACCCCGGCCGACGCTTCGGTATAGTCGCCGACACGTTCGGTCAGGGGGCGACTCCACGAGCGCCCGGGGCGAACGGGGTCCGGCCTGTCGAGCTTCCCAGCACGTCCGGTACACACGCCGTGCGAATCATCCGTAGAACTGTCGCTGGCCGGCGGTCCATGTCAGATCAGAGACGAGTGGTCAGCCTGTTGCTCGCGCTCGCGGTGCCGACGGTCGGCGCCGCGCAGCCCGTGCAGCCCGCGGCTGATGTGGAGGTGGGGCCGCCGCCGCCGATCGAGATCCTGCAACCGGCCGGCGGGCCGGATGGTCGCGACCGCTGGCATCTGGAGCTGACCGGTGGATTCTTTCTGGAGGCCTGGGATCTCAACCTCTACAAGGAGCAGCTGATCGGCGGTGCGATCACCCTCAGCCGTCAGATGACGCCGACCTGGACCCTCGGTGTCGAGACCAATCTGCTCCGCGTGAAGCAGGAACCGATCGGCGACGTCTTTCTGCCTGCCGTGTCCGTCATGGTGCGGTGGAGCGCGTTCCGGGTCGGCGAGACATCGGTGTTCCTTGAAGGCGGCGGCGGCGCGTCGTACGCCTCCGACGAGGTGCCGATCCGCGGGACCCGCTTCAACCTGATCTTCCAGAGCGGTGTCGGGCTCGTGCGTCCGCTGAGCTCCCGGATCGCGCTGGTCGGAGGTCTGCGCTGGCTGCACGTGTCGAACAACAGTCTCCACGGGAGAGACCACAATCCCGATATCCAGGCTCTGGGTCTCTACATGGGTTGGCGCATGAATTAGAGCCCAGGAGGCAGGAGCCGCCGGCCTGTCCGGCCGCAGCCGTGGCGAAGGCAGGTGGGCTTCGCCGTCATCTGTGTCGGTCTCGAGGCACCCGCCACGCGGCTCGCGTAGAATGGATCTGGTTCACGCCATGTCCCGTTCCTTCGCGCACCTGACGCTGTTGCTCGTGCCGGTCATCCTGGCCAGCGCGGTGCTGGCCGCCTCATCGAGCGAGCAGCGACGCCGCAGGACCACCGACGACGTTTTCCGCGCTGGTATCGACCTCGTCCAGATGTCGGCCACGGTGGTCGACGAGGACGGCCGTCTGGTCGGTGACCTCCGGCGCGAGGACTTCGAGGTGTTCGAAGACGGCCAGCGGCAAACGGTGACCCACTTCACGCGCGACCGCATCCCGCTCAGCCTCGGGGTGGTGCTCGACGTCAGCCAGAGCATGTATGGGCAGCGCATCGACGACGCGCGTCTCGCGCTCGACCGGTTTCTGGCCGACCTGCTGGACCCCGAAGACGAGGTCTTCATCATCGTCTTCAACCACAAGCCTCGGGTCGCGGTGCCGTGGACCCGGGGGCCCAGGCAGCTCCGCAACCGATTGGACGACATCCTGCCGTATGGCGGCACCAGCATCTACGACGCGATGATGGAGGCGTTGCCGATGTTCGACGTCCGGCAGTACCAGCGGGCGGCGGTGGTCCTGATTTCCGACGGCTCCGACACCGGCAGTCGTGCCAACGTCCGCGACGTCCGGCGGCTTCTCCGGCGCAGCGACGCGTTCGTCTATGCCATCGCAATCGACGCGCCCGACACCCGTCCGATCAACGACCGTGTGAACCCGTACGCGCTGCGCGAGATGACGACCGAGAGCGGCGGGTATACCGAGGTGGTGCACGACAGCCCCGAGCTCGGACCGGCCACGGCGCGGATCGCCGATGAGCTCAATCATCAGTACACGCTCAGCTATGTGTCCTCGCGTCTGGCCGACGGGAGCTATCGCTCGATCCGTGTCCGTATTGTCGGGAAAGAGTATCGCGTGCGCACGCGTCGCGGGTATGTCGCAGAGCCGAACCGCCGTCGGTAGCCGACGCCCATAGCCCTCTGAGAGCAGCCGCTGACAAGCTCCTGCGCCTTCGCCTTCAGGTGTCGGGATTCAGGTGTCAGGACGAAGCCGCAGCTCGGGTCGCACGGGCCTGCAGGCCCGCCGGGGCTGCGATGTGCGATCGGCCAGTGATCAGCGGCCCACTGCTGACGGACCGTGTAGAAGGAGATCAACACATGAAGGGACTGCAACCGGCTTCCGGCCGGGTCCCCGTCGTTCGAGCCCTGCTGGTCGCACTGGTCCCGCTCGTGCTCGCGGGCGGGGTGACATCGGTCATGGCGCAGGAGCGCCCGACCATCGCGGAGAAGACCGAGGGGATGGAGGTGCTCGACGGCTTCTTCCCGATGTACTGGGACGGCGACGCCGGCACGCTCTGGATGAAGATCGCGCGGTTCGACAGCGACCTGCTCTACATCCGGTCGCTCGCCGCTGGGGTTGGTTCGAACGACATCGGGCTCGACCGGGGGCAGATCGGCGCTGCTGCGCTCGTGCGCTTCGAGCGGGTAGGACCGAAGGTGCTGATGGTCCAGCCAAACCAGCGATTCCGCGTCGAGA
>SMUY01218475.1_pt1 | contig 10632 bp, 10 predicted proteins | sample 2456441 | NCBI WGS metagenome assembly SMUY01 (sample SAMN11095931, study PRJNA526329) | marine sediment metagenome | biome: Marine sediment; feature: Surficial sediment; material: Deep marine sediment; isolation source: Hadal surficial sediment | place: Pacific Ocean | collected 2014-11 | depth...
GCTGACTTTGGCCCAGGATCTCGGTCAGTTCGCTGACCGTCAACTCGCCCTCGGCGCAAAGGGCCAGCAACCTGAGGCGGGTCGGCTCCGCCGCCGCCCGCAGTCCCGCCAGAAAATCGTCCAATCCTGTCATCCGAGGGGCCCGCTTCCATGCCGTCGCAATCGGAATGAATTACAATATAAATATATACATATGTTTAATGGTCAACCTCCAAAACGTCCTTCCGGCCGTCAATTGCGGTGTGGTGGCATATCCGCCGCGCCATCTCCCTTCGGCGAAGGTGGAATCACCCGGATTCGTGCGGCTGCGCGCCGTTTTGCCAATGTGGGACAAATTTGCAACAGTGCTTCCTTTCCGCCCATCCCGACATATTTTCGTCACTGGTTTTTTCCTCCCGCCTGTGCTAGTGAAACTGCAAGGGAAGTTTCTTATTTGGGTCATACCGGATCGCCACGGGAGAGAAGCTTAAAATTAGGCATAAGTTTTAAGGGGCCCTTCACATCGAAACGATATCGTGGGGGGCTGCCCAGGCACCGGGGCCGCGTAGGTGGCAAGTACGTTTGTGTGACGCTGAGGGAGGCGGCGCATCGCGTTTCCTTCGGCACGATGGTCGATAAAATAAACGTTTTCGTTACGCAAATTGGTAGATCCATGTTGAAACGACTCTCTGCCCCCATGCCTTCACGCGTTGTCGTGATTTTCGCCGCCGCCTTCCTGTTCGCGGGGTGCGCCACGCCACCCAAGGACGATCCCGAAGCGTTGGCCGAATTCGAAAAGGCCAACGACCCGATCGAGCCCTTCAACCGGGTGGTGTTCGACTTCAACATGTTCGTCGACAAGTTGATCTTCAAACCCATCGCCACCATGTACGACGGCGCCATGCCCGACTATGGCCAGGAGAGAGTGCATAATGTGCTGGCGAACATGCGCGCACCCGTCGTTTTCATAAACGACGTCTTGCAGGGCGAGGGGCAACGCGCCGGCGTGACGGCCGGGCGTTTCGCCATCAACACGACGGTCGGCGTGCTGGGCATATTCGACGTCGCCGGCGAGTGGGGCCTGGAGCCGCACAGCGAGGATTTCGGCCAGACTTTCGCCGTCTGGGGCGCGCCCGAGGGTTTCTACCTCGTTTTGCCGATATTCGGGCCGTCCAATCCGCGCGATGGTCTGGGGCTTCTCGCCGAGGCGATCCTCGATCCGGTCAACTATTGGGCCCGCAGTGAGGATATCGACGAGTTTCCGATCTCGCGTACGCTGGCGACCGGCGTCGACATCCGGTCGCGCAATCTCGATACCCTGGACGAGATCGAGCGGACCTCGATTGATTTCTACGCCGCGATCCGCAGCCTCTACCGCCAGCGCCGCGCCGACGAGATCAGGAACAGCAGACCCTCCGCCATCCAGCCGGCTCCGGGATTTTCGACCACCCCCAATCCCGCGCAACAGGCTGAGTCGGCCGCCCTTCTCGACTGATCGGTCATGTTTATCCCACGGTCCTTGCTCGCGGCCGGATTGGCGCTGGTCCTCGTCGGTCCTTGGGCGGCGCCGGAGACCCGGGCCGCGCCGGCGGACGCCGGGTCCTTCGTCTCCAATCTCGGCAAAAGAGCGATCCGGGAACTGACGCCGAAGGACATCAGCGATGCCGAGCGCGTCAAGCGCATGCGGGCGCTGCTGGCCGAGGCCTTCGATGTCAAGGCGATCAGCAAGTTCGTCCTCGGCATTTACTGGCGCCGGACGACCGAAGATCAGCGGGCCGAGTTCCTCAAGCTATACAAGACGGTGGTCTCCCACAGTTACGCCGGGCTGTTCAAGAAATATACCGGAGAGACGTTCGAGGTCATCAGGCAAGTGTCGGTGGCCGGCGGCGGCAGCATCGTCTATGGCCGCATCAAACGCATGAACGGCCCGCCGGTGGCCATCGAGTTGCAGGTCGTCAAGAAATCCGGCACTTACAAGGCGGTGGACATCAAGATCGAAGGCGTCTCCATGCCGCTCACCCACCGCAAGGAGTATTCCTCCGTCATTCGCCGCAACCGGGGAAACGTAGCGGGCCTTTTGAGTGTCCTGCGCAAGAAGGCCTCGATCCTCGAGGACTCGATTTCCGAGTAATAGAATAGGCCGGCCCGGCCCGGCCAAGCATCTTATAGGACTTCCGTGTCGCCGGCGGATGGGCCGGCGCGGCGGTTCGACCTCTCGCCGCCGGCGTTCACCGCCGGACGAGGGGTTTGTAGCGGATGCGGTGGGGTTGGTCCGCTTCGACGCCGAGCCGACGCTTCTTCTCGGCCTCGTAATCGGCGTAATTGCCTTCGCACCACACCACCCGGCTGTCGCCCTCGAAGGCGAGGATGTGGGTGGCGATGCGGTCCAGGAACCAGCGGTCATGGCTGATCACCAGGGCCGAGCCGGCAAATCGGACCAACGCTTCCTCGAGCGCCCTGAGGGTGTCGACATCAAGATCGTTGGTCGGTTCGTCCAAAAGCAGCAAATTCGCCCCCGACTTGAGCACCACGGCGAGATGTACGCGGTTGCGTTCGCCGCCGGAAAGCTGGCCGACTTTTTTCTGCTGATCCGCTCCCTTGAAGTTGAAGGCGGCGCAATAGGCGCGGCTCGCCATTTTCCTCTGGCCGAGCACGACTTCGTCCTCGCCGCCGGAGATTTGCTCCCACACCGTCTTGGCGGGGCTGAGGATATCGCGGGACTGGCCGACATAGCCGAGCGTCACGGTATCGCCGATGCGGATGGCGCCGCTATCGGGGCTTTCCTCGCCGATGATCATGCGAACCAGCGTCGTCTTGCCGGCGCCGTTGGCGCCGATAACGCCGACGATGCCGCCCTTCGGCAGACGGAAGGAAAGATTCTCGATCAGAAGGCGGTCGCCGTAGCCCTTGCTCAGTTCCTTGGCCTCGACGACGAGATCGCCGAGCCTGGGGCCGGGAGGAATGATGATCTGCGCGTTCTCCGGCGCCGCCTTGGCGGTCTCGCCGAGGAGTTCCTCATAGGCGGCGATCCGCGCCTTGCCCTTGGCCCGCCGGGCGGAAGGGGTGGTGTGGATCCATTCGAGCTCGCGCTTGAGCGTCCGTTGCCGGGCGGTCTCCCGCTTTTCGTCGTGGGCCAGGCGGAGTTGCTTTTGCTCGAGCCAGGCCGAGTAGTTGCCCTCGAAGGGGATGCCGCGGCCGCGGTCGAGTTCGAGTATCCAACCCGCCACGTTGTCGAGGAAATAGCGGTCATGGGTGACGGCGACGACCGTGCCCTCATAGTCCTTGAGGAACCGCTCGAGCCAGGCGACCGATTCGGTGTCCAGATGGTTGGTGGGCTCGTCAAGCAAAAGCAACTCGGGGCGGCGCAGCAACAATCGGCATAACGCCACCCGGCGCCGCTCGCCGCCCGACAGGGTCGCGACATCGGCCTCGGGCGCCGGACAGCGAAGGGCATCCATGGCGATGTCGATGGCGCGCTGCAGGTCCCAGGCGTTCGCCGCCTCGATCTTCTCCTGGAGTTCCGCCTGCTCGGCGATCAGCGCCTCCATCTCCGCCGCGTCGAGCTCTTCGGCGAAGCGCGCGCTTACGGCGTCGAAACGATCGAGAAGCGCCTTGGTGTCGGCGACGCCGTCCATGATGTTGCCGAGCACGTCTTTTTCCGGGTCGAGTTCCGGCTCCTGGGGCAACAGGCCGGCGCGGGCGCCCTCGGCGGTCCAGGACTCGCCGGAGAAATCGGTCTCCTCTCCGGCCATGATGCGAAGCAGCGTCGACTTGCCGGCGCCGTTGTAGCCGAGGACACCGATCTTGGCGCCGGGCAGGAAGGCGAGGGTGATGTCGCCCAAGACCTCCCGGCCGCCGGGAAAGATCTTGGTCAGGTGCTTCATCACATGGACGTATTGATAGGCGGCCATTTCTATGCCTTCGGACTCGGTCGATCCGGACCCCGGCGGTGCGCCGGTCCCGGGGGATCGGCCCGGGGGATCGGCCCAGGGGATCAGAGAATGCGGTTCTACGCAATCGCCGCGTCCGATGCAATCGGGCGCCGCCGGGCGATTAAAAAAAACCGCCCGTTGGGGCGCGGAAAATATCAGGCAGTGGGCATCATCGCCGGCTTGCGCCGTCATCGGCGACCCGGCTTGTCAACCAGCGTGCCGTCCTGAGCAACCTTGCATCGTCGCCACGCGGCCCGATCAGTTGCACGCCGAGCGGCAAGCCGTTCTCCCCTTGCATCAACGGCAGGGTGATGGCGGGAACTCCCGTAAAGCTCCAAAGAGTGTTGAAAACGGGGTTTCCCGTGGCATCCAGGCCGACCGGCGCGGGGCCTGGCGTTGCCGGGGTGATGATGATGTCATAGTAATCGAATACGAGGTTAAGGCCGGAATTCAGCAACTCCCGGCCTTCCACGGCCTTGTTGTAATCGACGGCGCTAACCTTCTGGCCAAATTCGATCATCTCGCAAAGGGTGTCGGTCAGTTTGTCCTTGCCCCGCTCGTAATAGCCAGCAAAGGTTTTCGCCATATCCGCATACATGATATTGCGGTGCATTTCGACCGCATGGTCAAAAGGTTCCGATAAAGGCAGATCGCTGCAGTCATCGCCCAAAAGTTCGATGAGTTCACCGAACGCCTCCTGCGTTTCCTTGTCGGCCTGATCCCAAACGGCCGTCTTGGCAAAGGCGACCATAGGCGTCATCGGCGGCTCTTCGGCAGCCGTACGGCTCAGTGGTGGGTGGGCCCGGGCCCGGGTATCCTTGTCGGCGGGATCGTGAGCGACAAGCAACTCGGTTAACAAAGCGACGTCTTCAATGGAGCGTGCGTAGGTTCCCACCGTGTCCAGGGGACCCGATAGGGTCAGAACACCGGTTCTGGGGATCAACCCATGGCTGGGCTTGAAGCCGACAATACCGCAATAGGATGCCGGACGGATGACAGATCCGTTGGTCTGGGTTCCGATGGCCAGTGGAACCATATAGGACGCCACCGCCGCCGCCGATCCGCTCGACGACCCGCCCGGCGTGTGCGCCGGATTGTGAGGGTTCTTGGTTTTTCCAGGCCCCAAAACGGCCAATTCGGCGGTCACCGTCTTCCCCATGATGACGGCGCCGGCTTCCTTCAACAGGCTGACGACCCGGCAGTCCTCCATCGGCTGGCGGCCGGAATCGAGAACGGTGCCGTTTTCGGTCGGCAATGATTCGGTATCGAAGATGTCCTTGATGCCGACGGGAATGCCGTGCAACGGCCCCACCGGGCCGGCGGCGGCGCGTTGGGCATCGAGCGCCCGGGCCTGATCGAGGGCATATTCAGGCTTCAGGTGCGCCCAGGCCTCGATTTCGCCGTCGACCTGGTCGATCCGGTCAAGACAGGCCTGGACCAATTCCTCGGAAGTGATCTCACCGTCGCGTATATTACCAATAGCCTCGGTGGCGGAAAGTTCAATCAATGTCATTTGGGTAAAGACCCTGGTGGTGCCTGCCGCGGACAGGGCGTCGGAGTTGTGGGCAAGCCCTTACTTCTTGCGCAGGCATGTATCCCAGAAGTCATAGACGACCAGCACCAGGACAGCGAAGCAGATCACCCAAAACGGGAAACCGCCCCAAAATCCGGCGGCACCGGCAGAAATACTTTGCGCCAGACCGAGCACAAAAACGGCGATCAGCGATACTCCGATCAATCCGAAAATTTTCTCAAGGACGGCCGCGGACATTATATTTTCACTTCCTAAACCCGGCCCACATATTCACCGGATGATATCCCATTTCATTCCATCCTAAGGGATATATTTGCCAAAGAAAAAATCAGGCAGCCACAGAGCGATCTCCGGGAACTGATACATCATGACCATGATGAAAATGACGATGAAGAGATAGGGTATGATGCCTTTGAAAATATCAGCCAATTCGATCGCTTTCCCCAACACCCCTTTCAGGTAATAGGCGGACATCGCCATCGGCGGGGTCAGGAACGACGTTTGCAGGTTGAGCGCCACCAGCATGGCGAAGAAATAGGGGTTGACATCGAAAGCGGGCAGCATGGGCAGGAAGATCGGCACGAAGATGATCAGGATTTCCGACCATTCCAGGGGCCAGCCCAGAAGGAAGATGATGATCTGCACCATGACCAGGAATTGCCAGGGCTGAAGGTCAAATCCGAGGACGAAATGCTCGATGATTTCGTGGCCGCCGAGGTATGAGAACACCGACGCGAAGGTCCATGATCCGACGAACAGCCAGCACACCATCGCCGTCGCTTTCGCCGTCAGATAGACCGACTCCTTAAGCATCACCCAGTTGAGAGAGCGATAGAGCGCCGCCAGCACGATCCCGCCGAACGCGCCCATGGCGGCGGCTTCCGCCGGCGTCGCCAGGCCGCCCAGAATCGATCCGAGCACCAGCATGATAAGGACTGTCAATGGAACGAAGGAGGTCAGAAGCTGCCAATAGACAACGCGCCTGGGCGGAATATCCTCATCGCGTGGCTTCGGCGCGATCGACGGAGTAATCATGACGCGGGCAATGACGTAGATAATATACGAACCGGCCAGGAGGAACCCTGGGATAATGGCGGCGGCGTATAGGCGCAGAGGCGAAAGGTCGGCGATCGCCGCATAGACGATCAGCATGATCGAGGGCGGAATCAAAATACCAAGCGTGCCGCCGGCGCAGATGACGCCGGCGGAAAAACTCTTGTCATAGTGGGCCTTGGCCATCGCCGGAAACGCCAGGAGTCCCATCAGGGTCACGACCGCGCCGACGATTCCGCTGGCGGTGGAAAACACGGCACAGGTGATCAAGGCCGCGACCGCCATGGATCCCGGCAGATTACGCGCCGCCATTTGCAGCGAGGAGAACAGCTTGTTGACGATTTTGGCGCGCTCGACCACATAGCCCATGAACAGGAACAGCGGGATGGCGACCAGGGTGTCGTTCTCCATCACCGAATAGGTGTTCTGGTTCAGCAGATAGAAAATCTTGTTGTTGAACACATCGGCGAAGGTCTCGATGCTGCCGGCCTCGTAATAGGCGTAATAACCAAAGCCGATCCCCATGGCCAACAGCGTGAAGGCGACGGGAAACCCGAGCAATATCATGAGGATGAAAACCGACAACATAAAGATCGCTACTTCGGGGTTCGTCATCCTGCCGGGAGCTCCGTCTCACCAAATATCGTAAAAAAAAGCGGGTTATTTGATTTCAAGCCCAGTGGCCTGGCCTTTCAAAAGGTCTTCCGTTTTCCTTGCATCCTCCAGACGCGGCAGCCATTCATTGGTCTTTATCGCCAGATAGCATCGCATGCATTCCGCAACGCCCTGGATGATGAACAAGGCGCCGGCCAGTGGGATCAGGGTCTTGAAGTAATAAATCTGAATACGGGCCGGGCTGTTCCAGCTGACTTCCTTGTAGCGCCATGAGTCCATAGCGATTTCCCAGCCGTACCAGACCAGGGCCGCCATGCCCGGGAAAAAGAAGACGAAGTATAAAACCAAATCGATACGGGCCTGCCAGCGGGCCGACAGGAAGCGGGTAAACACATCCGCGCGCACATGGGTGTCCTGGGCGAGGGCGTAAGGCCCGGCCATCAGGAACAGCGCCCCGTACATCTGCACCATCATGTCGAAAACCCATACGGTGGGGGCGTTGAGAACATATCGGACAAAAACTTCATAGGCGACCGAAAGGGTTAAAATCAGAATACACCAGCCAAAGGCGCGCCCGACCCAGATGCTGAGCTGTTCAATAGCGTGAATAATAAATACCACGGCCGGGTCTCCCGCCTATTGCCCTTCAAGATTAGAGGGACAGCCGTTAGGCTGCCCCTCATAACTTATCTGTTCTTCATACCCGATCGATCTTGCGTAATGGTCTCGCAAAAACAGATCGGATCAACCGAAGTAGTGCTTGTAAGCGATGCCGTAATCCGGCTGGTTCAAAAGCAGGTAGTTCATCACTTTCTTGGCATAGACCTTCTGCGATTCAACCACCTTGGCGAAGAACTTATCTTTCGCCGAAATCCGGTTAATAACGACATCCCATGCCTTCAACTGGTCCTTCATAATGGAATCGGGCGTACGGTATACGTTGACGCCATGATCCTCCTTCAGCTTGATCAGGTCGTTGGCATAACGAAGGGTCATGTACCAGTAGAAGTTGGCGTTCTCGGCTTCGGAAGCGTATTCCAGAATGGCCTGTTGCTCCTTCGACAGGGAATCGAACTTCTTCTTGTTGAAGGTAACCTCGAAACATTCCTGGGACTGGTGGAAGCTGGCCAAGTGATAGTGCTTGGAAACGTCCTGCATGCCGAAGTCTTTATCCGAGCTCGGGTTGTTGAACTCGGCGGCGTCGATCAGGCCGCTCTTCATCGCCGGCTGAATTTCGCCACCCGGCAATTGCACCACGGACAAGCCCATTTCATTCATAACGTCGGCCGCCAGGCCAACGGTGCGGTATTTGAGGCCCTTCATCTGGGCTGAGCTCTTGATCTGTTCCTTGAACCAACCCAGCGGCTGCGCCGGCATCGGACTGTTGAAGAAGCTGACCAAGTTAAGGCCGAGGGTCCCCATCAACTCATTGAAAAGCTCCTTGCCGCCGCCAAAGTGAATCCAGCCCAGCATTTCCTGCGCCGACCAGCCGAAGCAGGGGCCGGTGCCGAACAGGGACGCCGCCGGCGACTTGGAATACCAGTAGGCGGGCACGTAGTGAGCGCCATCGAGGACGCCGCGGTGCACCGCATCCTGCATCTGGCTGGTTTTGACAACGGAGTTAACCGACAACAGGTCGATCTTCAGGTCCTTGCCGCCCATGGCGTTCACGCGCTTGACATAGTTTTTGGCATCGTCAAGGAAAGCGCCGCCGCCCCACGCCGCCTGAACTTTCAGGGTCACGGGCTTGGCATGCGATATATTCGGAAACGCCAGAGTCGATGCCGCCGCCGCGGTCCCGATGGCGCCGGCCTTAAGGAACTTGCGCCGGCTTGTCGCCGTCTTGGCCTTAGGCAAGGCCTTCCGGCTTTGGTTCTCCTGAACTTTCATCACCTCTTCCTCCTGTTATGAGTTGTTAGGCAAACGACAGACGTTAGAGAAGCGCAGCCTAACATTATGCACGCCTCTCTTTCGCGTGATCCGTAGCGATCCAGCGTATTCGGATTGGTGAAATTCTCCCTAGGATCGTCCGCTCCCTCATGCGTTTATTGCTTATGGACCGCAGGGTAAGCCGCAATAGGATTGAATCCAAGCAATTTTATGCCTTGACCGGAGGATTCGCGACAACGTGATCGGGGGTCGATCGGCGGACATCCGCGCCGGGCGGCGCGCCCGGACACCGCATCTCCCTGAATTTACATGGATTTGATCGATCTTCATCACCGGGACCAGGGATCAGGCGACCCGGTCGCGGGGTTCGCGGCCGGCGAAAACGGCATCGAGATTATCGAGCGCCCTAAATCCCATGGCGTCTCGGGTCTCGCGCGTGGCGGTGCCGACATGGGGCAGCAGGAAGACGTTCTCGAGCTCCCTGTAGGCCGGGTCGATGTCGGGCTCGTTGTTGAAGACGTCGAGCCCGGCGGCGGCCAACTTGCCCGATTTTAGCGCCGCGATCAGCGCCTCGTCATCGACGACGGCGCCGCGCGCGGTGTTGACGACGATGGCCCCGTCGGGAAGCAGCGCGATGCGTTCGGCATTCAAAAGCCCTTCGGTCTCCGGCGTCGCCGGGCAATGCAGGGCGAGGAATTGGGCATGGGGCAACATCTCCTCGATACTCTCATGAAAGATGGCGCCGGCCTCGAGCGCCGCATCCAGGCGGTTGCGGTTATGATAATGGACCTCCATGTCGAAGCCCATGGCGCGGCGCGCCGTCACCCGGCCGACGCCGCCCATGCCGACGATGCCGAGCCGCTTGCCCGTGACCTCGGCGCCGACCATGAAGCTCAGGCTCCACGACGACCATTCGTCGGCCCGTATCAGCCGCTCGCCCTCGCTGGCGCGCCGCGCCGCGCCCAGCATCAACAGCATGGTGAGCTCGGCGGTGGCGTCGTTCAGCACCTCGGGGGTGTTGGTGACGACCAGGCCCCGCGCCTTGGCCGCCGCGAGGTCGACGTGATCGACGCCGACGGAATAACTGGCGATGACGCGGATGGTGCCGGGAAGGCGGCCGATGAGGGCCGCCGTCATGCGCTCGGTGTGACAGATGAGCAGCCCATCGGCGCCCGTCGCCCGCTCGAGCAACTCCTCGCTCGGTAAAAGCCGGTCCTCGTCATTGAAGCGCGGCCGGTAATCGCGGCTCAACCGGGCGGCGACGGCCGGCGGCACCTTGCGGGAAACGACGATGACGGGTTTATCACTCATAAGACGGCCTCAGGCGGCGGGGTTGGCGGAAAAATAGGCCGGTCGTTCTACCACATCCGGGGCCGGCCGGCGTGACGGTTTCGCGCCGGCCCCGGCGGCCGGGCGCCGGCCCTGCCGGGCGGTCATCAGGGACTATCCGGTGAACAGGCCGTGGGCCATCCAGCCCGACAGGAAGCCGGACAGGAACTTGATATCGACGAGGAAATTGAACAGCCAGCCGCCCAGGAACGCGAGCGGATAGGTCAGGGCGCGCACCATATGCCACCTCCTTTGCGATCACAGCTTACCCGGCGGGCGGCGCCGACGGGAGAGAAAAAA
>SMUY01006700.1_pt1 | contig 10631 bp, 7 predicted proteins | sample 2456441 | NCBI WGS metagenome assembly SMUY01 (sample SAMN11095931, study PRJNA526329) | marine sediment metagenome | biome: Marine sediment; feature: Surficial sediment; material: Deep marine sediment; isolation source: Hadal surficial sediment | place: Pacific Ocean | collected 2014-11 | depth 0-1...
TGGGATCCAGCAGGTGCCGATACTAATGGTACAATGATCAAAGAGACTGTTACTTGTGGATCTGCAACGATCCAGATAGCCCTTGGCGGTGCAGGTTTTTGTGCAAACGCTCAAGTAGGCCCTCTTAGTTTGGGTTTAGGTGAGAAAGCAGTTGTCTACTTTCAGGTGTCCAACGGCACACTAACAACACTTGACTCAGGTGTGACTACAAACGTCAATATCTTCGCTGGAAAAGCAGGTGCACCACTCGCAGTAACCGTCAAAGCCGAATCTTAAAGTGGATGATTTTTTTAAACACTCATCCTTTTCTTTATTTTTAAAGTGGTAGCATGAAAGAAAAAAATTTAAAAACACAGGGTCTGGAAGGTTTTCTTAAAAGTGATTTTTTAAAAATATCTCAAACACAAATCCTAAGCGGTCACAAGCTTGTAAAAAAATATCCGTTAAATCCACCATTTAGTTATGCAGTTATTCTTTATGATGAAAAAACTTCAGGATATTTGTATCAGGTTGATGAAGTCAAATTAAATCCTGAAGAAGAGGAACTAAAGAAAACACTATACAACCTCATTGAATTAAATCTAGATTCTCCTGAAGAAAACAAGACAACGGAGTTTGATGCTTATCTTGATAACATTATGAAAAAAAATCAAAAAGTCTTTCAAGATATGCCTATTGCTAGTGTAGAAAAAGCAAAGTATTACATTCGACGAGATATTTCGGGCTTTGGAAAAATTGATGCATTAATGCATGACCCAAATATAGAGGATATAAGTTGCAGTGGGATTGGTATGCCAATTTACATTTGGCATAGAGAGTTTGATAGCGTACAAACCAATATCAAATTTGATGGTGAACAATTAAACAACTTTGTAACTAGAATTGTTTTCAGAGCAGGAAAGCACATCAGCTCTGCATTCCCAATCTCTGATTTGGCCTTGAAGGGAAATCACAGAATTTCAGTCTTATACCAAAAAGAGGTTACGCCAAAAGGCACCAGCTTTACAATTAGAAAATTCAAAGAAGACCCTTACTCCGTTATAGACCTAGTAAATTTTGACACTATAGATATTGACATAACAGCTTACCTATGGCTCTTAGTTGAATCAAAGATGTCAATTATGTTATTAGGTTCTACAGGTAGTGGTAAAACTACCATTCTTAATGCGATCACAGGCCTTGTTAATCCAGAATTTAAAATATTTTCTGTTGAAGATGTAGCGGAAATCAACATCATTCATGAAAACTGGTTTAGTTTAATTTCAAGAACAGGTTTTGGAATTAAAGGAGAAGGTGAAATAGGTCTTTTTGATCTAATAAAATCCGGTGTAAGACACAGGCCAGATTACATAATTGTTGGAGAAATTAGGGGTTCTGAAGCTTATGTAATGTTTCAAGCTATGGCAACAGGTCATGGTGGACTTTGTACAATGCATGCAGATAGTTTAGAATCAGCTGCAAAAAGATTGCAACAAAAACCTATGGACATACCTCCTTCATACCTTCCGTTAATGAATTGTGTAATTGTTATTAAACGAGTAAAAGATAATGTAACAGGTCAAAGCAGTAGAAAAGTAATTTCAGTTGAAGAAATAAAAAATCCAACTACCTTTAATACAGTTTTCAAGTGGGATCCTAAAACAGATTTTTTTAAATCTAATATTCATGAAAGTATGCTGCTTCAAAAAATTGCTGAGCAGTCAGGTCAAACACATGAAGAGATACTGCAAGAATTTGAAACTAGAACCATGGTTTTAAAATGGATGCAAGAACGGGACATACGTGATTATAAAGGTGTTGCAGAAACAATTGGAAAATATTATCACGAACCAAAATTACTTAGGCAAAAAATTGAAAATGGAGTTTGATTTTTTTTGCTTTCAATATCTAAATTAAAAGAACAAAATAAAGGGAATAAAAAAAGATTAGAGTTTGAACTGCCATACTTTATGACATTTATTACTTTATTGGCAGCAAGCGGTTTTGGTCCCTATACAATTTTTCAAAAGTTAAGAGAGATTTCATTGTTGCCAGCTAGCAAAAATGAATCTGAGAAAATTCTAAAAAGAATAGATTTGTTGGGTTTGGATCCTCTCACAGCCATGACTAAAGTTAAAGAAAAATCACCTTCAAAGGAGTTTGCAGAATTTCTAAGCGGATACGTTTCATCAATTCAGGGTGGTGGAGATGTAGTAAGTTATCTAAAAAGTAAAATGCATAGCACCTTTGAAAGATATGCAGAGATTGAAAAACAATCTGTCGAAAAAGTAAAATCAGTCATTGAAGCTTACATGACTTTACAAGTAGTTGTTTTAGCAGGATATATCATTATTAACGCTGTAGAAAACCCTGCGTCTGGGGATTTAGTACAATCTAAAATTAGTATGGGGACTGCCTTTGTCATTGTTCCTCCGTTAATTTCTCTATTTTTTCTAATAATTGCTAAATATATTAGTACTTCAAAACTTAAAGAAATAGATATTAAAAAAATTATTGTTTTTGGAATGCCAGCTATTATTGCTGCACTAATTATTATTTACTTAGATATCATACCAAGTTTTAATGCATTTGTTTTAGCTGCAGCATTGATTATTGCCTGTATATGGCCAGCGATTACTTTCAAAAAAAGATATACAGATATAATGGACGCAGAATCTGCATCACCAAATATTTTGCGAGACATTGCTGAAACAAGAAAAGCTGGAATTGGTCCTGAGAAGTGTGTGATTAGAGCTTGTAAAAGAAAAGATTATGGTGGTTTCAACGTTCTGGCAAATTCAATTGCAAGTAAATTAGAACGCGGTAGCTCACTTGCTGATATATACGACTCATTAAAAAATAAAATTGAAAACTTCCAAGTATTAATTTGCTTCAAAATTTTATTTGAGATAATTTCATCCGGTGGTGGAAACGTTGACACTATCGAATCCTTAGCTGTAACTGCAGAGAAGATTCACAATGTTGAAAAAGAAAAGCGAAGTATATTGCAACCTTATGTGATGATAGGTTTTCTTTTGATTGGATTAACAAGTTTTACCACACTAATGGTAATTGATTCTTTATCAAGTATTAACATTCAGTCAGAAACTGATGAAAAAAGAATGCAAGATATTATGGAAAAACGTGACAAAGATGTTAGAACATTTTCGTTGTCGGTGTTGATTCAGGCTTGGTTGGCAGGAATATTTTTAGGTAAGATTACAACTGGATCATATTCTGGCGGCTTTCAATATGCAGCAATATTATCGATTATTGCAATGGTTGGAATTATCATAATCCAAGCTCAACTGTTTGATGTATCTGATTTGTTTAGTAGTATTGATCTTGCCTAGGTATGTTATTTGGGAATTCATACATTTGATTATATCCTATTTTCAAGCAAAAAAATTCGAATTGAAGGAAGTTGTTATTTTAGTATTACTAGTGGCAGGTATGATGCCGTTTTCAGCCTATGGTGAGTCTAGTAACGAATTTGGTATCAAACTATTACCTGAAAAATTATTAGAGTATACTGAAGGCACACTACAAGTTTTTGTTGAAGTAGATAATCTCATGATTCCAAAAGGAATTGGTGATTTAAAAGCTACAAGTACAGATAATTCAATAATCAAAATCATTGGAATGGAATCTGCCAATGAATTTATCACAAATATAAAAATTCAGGCATTAGAACCAGGTGTTGCAAATATAGCACTTGCTGCGCCTGGTTTCTTATCAAAAGAAATTCCAATTAAAGTCTTCAATAGTAATAACTACCCGACACAAATCCAGATGAAGATTACTCCAAATGACTTTCCCGTAGATGGGCCTAAATATGGATACATTGGTATTGAGCTATTAACAACTTCAGGACAACCAGCAATAGCTGAAAATGACACAGTAATAAAATTATCAACACCAAACAAAGATATGATTGAATTAATACATAATCAAGTTTCAATTAAAAAAGGTGAATATTTCACAATAAGTGAATTTGAAATAAAAGGTTCTGGAGATCCTATAATTTTTGCAGAGACTGAAGGCATGAAAAAAATTAGTGAATTTATTCATATTCAAGAAGCAGTAGAACCGTATAAAATTCAGGTTTATGCATATCCATCTACTTTCATTAGTTATTCAAATCCTACGGCATATCTAATTGTTCAAATCCAAGATGATGATGGTGTTCCTATTGTTACTGAAAAAGACATACATGTTTCTATCACTACATCAAATCCCGATTCAGCAGTAAATATTAGCACTGATTTTGAGGAGGTATTATTTGCAACAAAAAGACTAACTATTGAAAGTGGGTCTTATTGGGCATACACAAGTTTTACTACACGTCCTAATATAGGGGAATTTACAGATAGTGATTTTCAGACTTATACAATATCGACCTCAGCTGATGATTATCGTTCTTCATCATTAACAATTCAAGTCATTCATGAAAGAATAGGAAACAGTGAATCTGGTGGAGTGAAAGGAGGTACTTTGATAGGAGAGGGGCCAGCGATATTTTCCAATCTTCCATTTCTAACAACTGGCAAAAAAGAGCTTATTGGAGTTGTATATTTAGAAGCAACAGTGCCGATAACGGATCAATTAGATTACCTTGATCCTAATTCAGATACTGTTCTTCTCTCAATAACTGATGAAGTTACTGTTCCAGTTATGGCAAGTAAGAATGTCAAGTTGAATATTGCTTCATCTAGTTTAAACACTGTAAGTTTTATTAATCCTGTTGTCAAACATGGAACAAATTCTGCTTTAGTTTTTGGAAACACAGGAACTATAGCTCCTAAAGATTGTTCTATCGAATTTTATTTGACAGATAATGATGGAGTTACAACCATAAATGGTGATCCATTTGGACCCGTAAAAGAATCTTTGAGTCTTACTGTGGAACAATTAATTCCAATGATTCTTGCAGAAACTAATTTTCCCGTTCTAGGATATTTAATGGAAAGTGATGAATCTGTTGATGAAGAATCATGTTACGAAAGTGCTGGTGATGAAGATGAAACAGGAAGATTTGGAGTTACTCAGTTTACAGATGATACCATTCTTACTTTTTCAGCAAATGAATATGCAGATATTGAACCAGTTGTAATTAAACAAAATCAGCCATATGCTTTAATTACTGTAAAATCAAACAAAGTAGGTTCAACAACATTTGATATTCGTGGTTCAGGTTTAGAATCTCAATTCCAATTTACTAGTCATACAACAGATCCAACTAGTTTTGGTTTAGCTTATGCAGAATCAACATTACCTGAAACAACAACTCTATTAGCTATTCAAATATTAGATTCAGCTGGAAATCCAGTATATGCTAAAAATGATATTGAGATTACACTTGTATCAAATGATGAATCTGTCATAGAGGTTCCTAATAGTCTAGTTATCCCCAAGGGTGAATATCGAACTATTTTTGAAATAAATACTTTGAATGAAGGAAATTCTGAAATTGCAATTCTATCAGAAAATATGCCTTTAACAAAATATGATATGAATGTTAAAGGAATTCATCCCGATACCAGATTGAGTGTAACTCCTAGTCCTGCTATGATTGATGAAGAAATTCAGGGCATACTATTTGTTTCCTACCCTGGAATTAATTTATCGCCTGAAGGATTAGATGTAGAATGGGTTGTTACTGGTGCTGATATCATAACAAAAGATTCTGTAACAAACGAAAATGGTCAAGCATTAATTAACATAATTTCTCAAAATCCAGGAGCTGTAACTATTAAAGCAATCATTAATGGAATTGGGATTCAAAATGTAGAAGCATTTGGAAATGCCGATGTTGTGGTACCAGAAGGAAGTATCATAGCTTTAGAGCCTGAGGATTCTGGATTATTAGGACTAAATCTGGGTGGTTTTAACATGATCATTATTATCATTCCAGTAGCCATAGCAGCTGTTTTTCTATTCTTAAAACGTACAAACAGGTTGGAAGAAATCAACCTCGGTGAAAAATTTGAAGAGATTAAAGAACGAGTTGCAGGGATAAGAGAAAGATAAAGTTTGATTGATTATATTTAAGAATTTGTGGTCGCGTGATAAACATGCTTTACCTCTTTAAACAAATACAAAAAAACAAATGAGGAAGATATAAGAAATGAGTGAAATTTTTCTAGAATTTGAAACAATTAGAATACTGTCAGCAGTAATGATGCTAGGCATAGCCTCATTTTTTGACATATGGAAAAGAGAGATTTATGATCATTTATGGGTTGTATTTGGAGCTTTGTCGGTGATATTATTATTATTTGATCCTAATTTTTATGAATCAATTTCATTGATATTATTTTCATTAATTATAGCCCCCTTTGCAATCATAGTTTGGAGAATTGGATTGTTTGGAGGAGCTGATGCATTTGCACTTATTGTTTTAGCATCATTAGCTCCAATGATAACTATATCAGATAATATGGTGACTCCTCTTACAACCTTATCAAACGCAGCATTACTTTTTGTATTCCCATTATTGATAAATGTCATAAGAAACACAATCTCAATTCTGAAAAATGAAAATATTTTTGAAGGATTTAATGAAACAAAATTTAAGAAATCATTAGCTATGATTATTGGTTATAGAGCAAAAGAACCAAACTATGGTTTTGCCATTGAAAAAACAGAAGGCGGTAAGAAAAAGATAAACATTGCATTTCACAATGCAGAAACAGCCGAATTTTGTTCTAGCAAAAATACGTGGGTAACTCCTGGAATACCATACATGTTACTAATTACTGGTGGTTTTATTATTCAATTAATTTATGGAGATATTCTCATGAATTTTTTTGGAATTGGTGCTTAATCAATTAATCATTTAATCAGTTAATCAATGCGAACAAAACCGTGATCATTTTTGATCTGTATTAATGTAATACATACTATTTCTTATGAATACATTTCACATTTTTGTATTATATGGAAATTACAAAGGCATCTTTAAAATCGGATATTCTAGCGGAAGGTGAAACGCCATACGATAGTTTACTAACGAGTTTGTTAGAATTTGGACTTACACAAAACCAAGCTAGAGTATACTTGTTTTTGAGTAAAAATACTTCAAAGTCAGCTCCTGATATTTCAAAAAGTCTTAAAATTGCAAGGACAGAGACATATCATCTTCTAAATGGTCTTCAAAGTAAAGGGATTACAATTGCGGCATTTGGTAAACCAACCAAATTTCAAGCAGTTCCTTTTGATAAATCAATTAATATTCTAGTAAACAATGAACGATCCCGTATAGATGAATTAGAAAAACAAACTCTATACATGATTTCACAATGGAACTTGATTCCTGACACTGAAACTGCTGAGGCACTAATAAAAGAAAATAGATTCCAGATAGTTCAAGGCAAAGTTTCAATTGTTGGAAAATTAAATCAACTAATAAATTCTGCAAAAAAGGATGTTTTGCTTCTAGGATCAGAGAAAGACTTTATGAAATTTTATCATACTGATTTTATTGACTCAGTAAAAGATACTAATATTAATATAAAAATTTTAATGTCGACAAATAACAATGCTCCATATATCGTAGATGAATTGCCTGCAAATTGTATCAAAAAGTTCGAAGATTCGCTTGGAGAAAACCTATGGTTTTTAATTAAAGATTGTGAAGAGATATTCTTCTTTATTAAAAATAGTGAAAATGAAGAAATGCTTGCAGTGTGGACAGATTCTAAAACAATGCTTAATTCAATGAAATTATTGTTTAATATGATTTGGAAAAAAGCAGAAATGTTTGAAAATTCACAATAGTTTTTAAAAATTACTATCAATAAACATGAAAATTTGCTTCGTATGTCTTAATTAAGAAAACAACAAAAAACCACAACATGGCACAGTTGGGGAAGGCACCAACTATTTCGTTGATAGCACTTTTGTTAGTCTCAACACTAACGCCAGCATTTGCTGAAGTAACAAGTTTTGAGATCGATAAGATATTTTATACTAAAGGAGATCAAATTTCGTTCTCAGGAACTGTAGATGAGGAATCAAAAGGGCTTGTGACAATAGTAATTAGGGATTCAAATGGGGAATTTTTATTGCTTACTCATGCATTTATTCAGCCAGATAACACATTTCAAAGGAGTTTAGATACTGACAAAAAATTTGAAGATCATGGAATTCATAATGCTACAGCATTTATTTTAGATTTAGCAAAAGGAAAAACAACTAGTTTTGATTTTTCACAAGACGGTACGCTACCTGTTCCTTCAATTACAGTAATGAAAACAAAGTCGGAAACACAAAATGAACCCAATACAGAGGAAAATAATTCAACTCCACAAACAAATTCTGAACATAATTTAAAAAATGATGAATCAATTCTTGCGAGTTTTGTTGATCCTTCAAAAGACCCACAACACTACCTTGATAGGTACTATAATGAACCAATTTACAAAGATTGGTTTGATAGTAATTATCTTGGATTAACAATTGAAGAAGCTGTTGGGTTAGAATCTGTATCAAGCTTTACAGAAACTATTGAAGCGAATTTAAAAAATGTGATTCCAGATGAAGTAATTCCAGAAGCAAAAGCCATACAAACAGTTGATAATCCATTTGATGGAAATAATTCAGAAAATAATGAAATGGCGTTATTAGGACTTACATTAGTAGGTTTGGCAATATTATTTGGTGCAACTTATGGAATTAAAAGAAAGACCAATACAAACTATGAGAACATATCAAAAAATTGTGAATCAATGAAAAAGAAAATATTTGGTGTACTTCATTGGAACAGTCCAGAAGAGGTAATAAAAAATAGATTAGCGCATGGAGAAATTACTGCAAAAGAATATTCAACCTTGAAAAGAGTACTTGAAAAATAATTAATTTGGGATTTTAACAGAATCTAATTCTATTTTAGAAAGATAATTGTTTGATATATTTTCAAAAAACATTTCTATTTTTTCTATTCCAGCAACTAGTCTTGGGGCGTTAATTTTTACAAATTCCTCTTTCTCAGAGACGGTTTTTGGGGGATTTGTTAGATAGTATTCGTAGGCATTTGTACCGTCATAATCCACAAATGCCATCCTAGCGCTAAAGTCTGTTCGTTCAAGAACTAAACTATCTCCAGCAACAATTGCAGCGTGATATGGATGCTGAATCATCGATTCGGCAAATTTTTGTGAAGTTGTTATTCCAACACGATTTAATGCAGGAGTATAATGATTAAAGTCAGCTAGAAGATAGAATGTTGCTTCAGGTTTTGTGGTTTTTACTCCATCAATTTTGTTTAATGCATGAAATGTGTACTCTCCCATTATTTCATGAATTGTTCTTGTAATTCTGAAATACTCATCCATCTCTTTGCTAATTTCAAAACCTGCAACTGCTGCATATTGTATTGGAGTAGACACAGCAGTATATTCAGTAGCTAAAATTTTCTTAAAGTGTGATTTTAAGTTTAGTGCATGTTGTGGAAAAATTACATAACCTAATCTATAACCCCCCGATGCATGAGATTTAGATAATCCATTTGTGACAAAAGTTCCTTCAGGATAAATTTTAGCCATACTAACAAATTTACTAAAATCATAAGTTGTTTGTGCATAAATTTCATCAGAAATTATCAGGATGTTTTGTTCCCTACACACTTCAGCAATTTCTTCCAATTCTATTCCATCATAAACTAGACCCGTAGGATTATTTGGGTTGTTAAAGATGAGAATTTTTTGTCTGTCATGTAATCGTAATGCTAGTTTTCTAAGATCATATGCTAAAATTTTCTTATTTTCTCTGGTTGGAAGCATGTGAAAGTTTTTCTTTAAGAATCTAATTTGTGGTAGATAACCTAACCAAGCTGGTGATGGAAGAATTACTGTTCCGTGAAGAATCTCAAGTAAATTGTAAATTAATTCCTTAGTTCCAGGGCCAACGTAAACTCTTTTTGGATCAACGTCGATTCCAAAATAATATTTATTATATCGAGCAATTGTTTCTCTTAATTCCTCGATTCCAGGAACTGGAGCATAGTTACCTTTATCAGAATTTTTCTTTAAGGCCTCTTGCATTATGCTTGGCACAGGAAATGGAGATTGACCAAATGCAAATCCATAAAATCCAAAATTACATTCTGGGTGAAGACAATCTGAGTGAAATTCTTTTAAAAACGTGTTTAATTTTAGGTTCTCAGGAAGCTCAATATCCTCTACTTGCTGATCTACTATGAATTTCACAGTTAACTAGCCCACATTCTGAATAAGGCCGAGCATGTCAAACGGAACAAATTTTGTGTAAGATTTTCTCAACTTAATTTTGGAATTTCATCCAAAATTTGTGGGTTTTCTAATGAATCTAAATCACCGAGTGGATTGCCTAAAAGCTTTGATTTTAAGAGGCGTCTCATAATTTTGCCAGTTCTTGTTTTTGGCAAGTCAGATAATATCAGAACTTTTTTTGGTCTTGCGACTTTGCCAATTTTTTCAGAAACAAATTTAGATATTTCATTCTCTAAATTTTCATTTTTAAATTGCATTTCTGGGACTACAAAAATAATGATTGCTTCACCGGTTATTTCATCAGGGATTGAAATAGATGCTGCATCAGAAATTTTTGGGTTTGAAATAACACATTGTTCGATTTCTGTGGTACTTAATCGATGACCAGATATGTTAATTACA
>SMUY01001782.1_pt1 | contig 10628 bp, 10 predicted proteins | sample 2456441 | NCBI WGS metagenome assembly SMUY01 (sample SAMN11095931, study PRJNA526329) | marine sediment metagenome | biome: Marine sediment; feature: Surficial sediment; material: Deep marine sediment; isolation source: Hadal surficial sediment | place: Pacific Ocean | collected 2014-11 | depth...
ACCATTTCCACCACATCCATGGTCTCACGATCAGTAACCCGCAGACCGTCTACAAAACGACTCTCCTTGCCCATGCGCTTGAGATATTCACCGATCTGCGGGCCGCCACCATGCACCACCACCGGATTCATCCCGACCAGCTTCATCAACACGACATCACGCGCGAAGTTCTGCTTCAGTGAGTCGTCGACCATCGCGTTACCGCCATACTTGATGACAACGGTCTTGTCCGAGAATCGTTGGATGTACGGCAGCGCCTCTATCAAGATTCGAGCGCGGTCGGTTGCAGTCATAACCTCTCCCTTACCCTCCCCAACACGTGGGGAGGGGGGCGTTGATTGTTCATAACTGGGCATAGAGGTTTGTATTGTACAACGTACCCACGCGCAAACGGAGACTAGGTAACCGTATCTGACATGTTCAGCGGAATGTTTATTTCTTGAAGACTGAAGTTCTAAGTTTCAACTCCCTCCATGGGGGAGGGCCGGGGAGGGGGTAAAAAAAGGCCGCTATCAAGCGGCCTTTTTGAGTCAAATATGTCGGTTAGCCGACATCGACTGCGATGCGCTTGGGCTTTACAGCCTCGGACTTCGGCAGCACCAACTGGAGTATGCCATCCTTGTAACTGGCTTTGACTTTACCCTCGTCAACCTGAGTACCGAGTCGTAGGCTACGCGAATACTTCCCGTAGCGGCGCTCCTGCCGTATCACACGCTCACCGTCCTTCTCTTCTGACTCACTCTTACTCTTGGTTTCGGCGCTAATCGTCAACACACCGTCTTCCAAGGTTACGTCGATATCTTCCTTCTTGACGCCCGGCAGCTCGGCTCGAACTACGTAACCGTTGTCGTCTTCACTGACGTCAACCGCCGGCACAACATTACGTGTCGGTTCGATCAACCGCGCCGGCCTGAAAAAACCTTCGAAAAAATCACCAAAGTCATCATCAAACCATCGCAAGCCATTACGACTAGCAATTCTGGGTACTAAGTTTGTCATCTTAAACCTCCTATAATTGATAAAGCGTTCGTGCAGCCCTGCTACGGTTACGCATCTATCCGCGTCTACGGCGTTGCGCTTCGGAAAGTGGGCTCAACGTACTGCCACGTACGCCTGCGTGCACTTTCCTCGCGCGCCTTGTATCCACAGACACCTGCGCGCCCTCGCTACGATAGCCGGTAGGAAATACATGCCGGCCAACTGCATCGATGTTCTTTATATGGGGATCCCGGCCTAGGACTTCAAGTGCTGTGGCCAAAATAATCGAGACTTAAAGGATGTAGCGCGCGAGATCCTCGTTGCCAACCAAGTCTGCCAAATGATCATCGACGTACGCGCGATCTACGGTGACGTTTTGGCCAGATCGGTCGGCCGCTTCAAACGAAATCGTTTCTAGCAAACGCTCCATCACTGTATGCAATCGGCGGGCACCGATATTTTCAGTTTTTTGGTTGACTTCCCACGCCACTTCAGCCGTACGACGTACACCGTCCTCGGCGAAGCTGAGCTCGAAGCCCTCGGCCGCCATTAATGCCGCATATTGTTCGGTGAGCGAGGCATCAGGTTCGGTCAGTATGCGCACGAAGTCCTCAGTAGTAAGCGCATCGAGCTCGACTCGAATCGGTAAACGGCCCTGCAATTCGGGAATGAGATCGGATGGTTTAACCAAGTGAAATGCACCGGAAGCAATAAACAATATGTGATCCGTCTTAATCATGCCGTACTTCGTCGAGATCGTACAACCTTCGACCAACGGCAACAGATCGCGTTGTACACCCTCACGCGAGACATCGGGACCGCGCACCTCGGAGCGGCCGACGATTTTGTCGAGCTCATCTAGAAAGACAATGCCATGCTGCTCGACGCGCTCGACCGCCCGCACCTTGATGTCATCCTCGTTGATCATGCGCGCGGCCTCTTCCTCAACCAGAAGCTGCTTGGCCTCTTTAATCCTTAGTTGACGTGTGTGCGTTTTACGCCCGCCCATATTCTGAAACAGCCCTTGGAGTTGGCTTGTCATCTCCTCCATACCCGGTGGCGCGATAATCTCTACCCCGACGTTGGGCATGCTGAGCTCGACCTCTATCTCCTGGTCATCCAAGTCGCCTTCGCGCAGCTTCTTTCGGTAACGTTGCCGCGCCGCCGTATCGTCGGAAACACTTTCATTCTCGGCCCCAACCGCAAACCCGACCTGGCGCGCCGGCGGCAGAAGGATGTCCAAGATCCGGTCTTCCGCCGCGTCTTCGGCACGTTGATGGACTTTCCCCATCTCTTCGATACGCGTCATCTTGACTGCCATGTCTACAAGATCACGTACGATCGAATCTACCTCGCGGCCAACGTAGCCAATCTCGGTAAACTTTGTCGCCTCTACTTTGATAAACGGGGCGTTTGCAAGCCGTGCAAGGCGACGTGCAATCTCGGTTTTGCCCACCCCGGTCGGCCCGATCATTAGGATATTCTTGGGCATAATTTCGCTGCGCAGTTCTTCATCTTCGACCTGCGCGCGTCGCCAGCGATTGCGCAACGCAATCGCCACCGCACGCTTGGCGGCGTTCTGACCGACGATGTGCTTGTCCAGCTCCTGAACGATCTCGCGCGGGGTCATTTCGGACGTTGACGACATGCTTAGCGCAACTCCTCGATCGTTACCTGGGTGTTGGTAAAAACACAGATGTCGGATGCGATTGCCAGGCTCTTTTCGACGATGGCGCGTGCATCTAGGTCGGTATTGTCGAGCAACGCAGACGCGGCGGCCTGCGCATAGGGTCCGCCCGAGCCGATCGCGATTAACCCGCGTTCCGGCTCAATGACATCGCCATTGCCGGAGATAATCAACGAGGCTGTGGTGTCGGCCACCGCAAGTAGCGCTTCTAAACGGCGCAATAGTCGATCGGTGCGCCAGTCCTTGGCCAACTCCACCGCTGCCCGCACCAATTGTCCGTGGTGCTGCTCGAGCTTGCCTTCGAACTTCTCGAACAGCGTAAGCGCATCGGCCGTGCCACCCGCGAAACCAGCGATAACCTGGTCCTTATAGAGACGCCGCACCTTGCAAGCGTTGGCTTTGATGATGGTATTACCCAGAGACACCTGGCCATCACCGCCAATGACGACAGAATTGCCCTTTCGGACAGAGACGATGGTGGTGCCTTTCAAATCCTGTAACAAAGTATGTTCTCGTACGAGCCCGGGGAGAAGGTAAGATGGTGACGGTCCCGACAAAAGTCAAGGCCAGCCCAAAGCATTGTAACCAATAACCTTTGAGGGGTTAAATGCCAGTTTCAGCCGCCGGCGCCGGCCGGCTGCCGAGACCGGCCGCGTAGGTGCCAAAACAATCGAAAGCCGAGCAACAAGGCGAGTATGGCGCCGTAAATGACCGGCTCAGAAATATCACTTTTCACCAGCCACAAAAAATGGATCACACCCAAAACCGCGATCACGTATACCAGCTGGTGCAGCCGCTGCCAGCGTCGCCCCCCTAGTCGTCGGACCATACCGTTAGTGGATGTTACCGCAAGCGGGATAAGCAGTAAGAAACTGGCCACCCCTACCGTGATGTAGGGGCGGTCAAGAATATCTTCGATAATCGCGTCCCACATGAAGAACTGATCGAGCCAGATATAACTTACGAAATGCAGGCAGGCATAGAAGAATGCGAAAAGACCCAGCATACGCCGCAAACGAATCACGACATGCCAACCGGTTAGCCGACGCAACGGGGTAACGGTGAGAGCAATGAACAGAAACCGTAATGTCCAGTCGCCGGTATAACGCCGCACTGTTTCCACCGGGTTAGCGCCGAGGTTGTTGGTCACACCATCCCATACTAGCCACGCCAGTGGTACCAAACACAAGACAAAAAGAACCGGTTTCGCTACCCACCGGATCCACTGGATCTGGGTCATGGACTCCGGTCGCTAGCCTAGTAGTTCTTTTTTAAATCCATGCCAGCATAAAGACTGGCTACCTGATCAGCGTAACCATTGAACATCGGCGTCGGGCGCTTGGGAGAGAACAGGTTGTCTTCACCAATACGCCGTTCGTGGCTCTGACTCCAGCGCGGATGATTGACCTTGGGATTTACATTGGAATAGAACCCATACTCCCGCGGCCCTGCTTTGTTCCAGGTGGTTGGCGGTTGTTGCTCTACAAACCGCATCTTGACGATGGACTTGATGCTCTTAAAGCCGTACTTCCATGGCACCACCAAGCGTATCGGTGCGCCATTCTGATTCGGTAAGACTTCACCATAAAGGCCGACCACGAATATGGTCAGTGGGTGCATGGCCTCATCCATACGCAAACCCTCGACATAGGGCCAGTCCAAACCACCGCCAAACAGACCTTTGACTTGGCCGGGCATTTGCTCCGGGTTATAAAGCGTGACGAACTGGACATATTTTGCTCGCGAGTTCGGCTCAAAACGCTTAATGACATCGGCCAACGGAAAACCTACCCACGGGACAATCATGGACCAAGCCTCGACACAACGCAGTCGATAGACGCGCTCTTCCAGCGCATGAGGCTTGATGAAATCGTCGATATCATAGACGCCGGGTTTAGCGACCTCGCCTTCCACGGTGATGGTCCAGGGCCGGGTTTTCATCTTGTGGGCGAGTTTCGCCGGTGAACGCTTGTCAGTGCCGAACTCGTAGAAGTTATTGTAGCTCGTGATGTCTTTGTATTTGGTGAGTTTCTCGTCAAGCTGGTAGGCAGTCTTGCGTACGTTCTGAAGCTTCTCACCGGCATCAGCTGTACCCGGAACCAGCAGGCCCGGGGCAACCACAGTGGCGGCCACTGCGGTCGCCGCGGTCTGCAAGAACTGCCGCCGTTGCTCAAAAAACTCTTTGTCAGTGACTTCGGAATTCTTGATATCCGGTGCTTGCTTTATGAGCAACATTTTTCCGTCCTTCTATCAGTCACGATTATTCCGACCTTCGACCACTCACCTGGTTCCACAGGTCGTAAAGTACTTTAAGTATATCGCCTCTTGTCCACAACCTACTATTCATCGGTAGTCACCGCGGCAGTAAGGGCACGAACAAAGGCCGCGGCCCAGCCCATAGCACCGAGCCGCAGCCAAGTCCTCCCCAACTACGCTGGCCGAAACAAGCAAAGGAGTCTATTTGCTGCGCCGAATCGTTATCCTCGCAACCGGATTTCGCCAATCCCGGTCGGCTGCAATGAGGTCACTGATACCGTGGATACCAGCATGGATGTGAACATAGCCTTCGCCGTCATCATCCGGTGAGACGCCCGCACCAGTACAACCGTCGGGTGGCCCCGGAATGTTTGCACACGATTCGTCATTCGTCTCGCTGCCAGCATCATATGCGGGAGAATAGACCACACGCTCGCCATGGCCTATCGGCCCCTAACACCCCGCATCGCAAAAAAGCCGTCATTGGTTGACACCAACATGGCTGCTGCCGGTAGTTCCTCGGTCGCTAGAACAAGATTTGATAGGAACGCATGGGATTATCACAAAACTATCACGGAACCTTTTTGGAATTGTTAGAAAAATTACATCGGCAGTCCTGTACAATGTTCAATCTCGAGGTGATAATTTCACTATGAAATCATCGAAAAAGCTTGTCACATCTTTCCTTGCACTAGGTTTCTCGCTGACATATGCCACCAGCCCAGCCGCAACACAGGAGTGCTCGGCCAGCAGCGGCAAGCACACCGTGGCCTTGCTTGAGCTTTATACCTCTGAAGGGTGCAGTAGTTGTCCACCGGCGGATCGATTGTTGAGTTCGTTGCCGGCCCGCGAACTAGGTGCAGATCAGGTAGTTCCACTTGCGCTGCATGTGGACTATTGGGATTACCTCGGCTGGCGCGACCCTTTTGCACAAAACAAATTCACCAAGCGCCAACGTCGCATGGGGGCGGTCAATGGTCTACCCACCATCTACACCCCACAATTCCTTTTGAATGGCAAAGACTTTCGACCTTGGCGCGCGCGAAGTGTCGACAAAGAGGTGGCCGACATCAATCGATCCAAGGCACGCGCGCAGCTGAAAATAAACCTTAAGCAGAATGCCGCGCAGTTACATATAATGGCAAGCGCCGACGTGCCCGATGCCACCGATAGGCACAGTGCTGATGCCTACATCGTACTTTACGAAAACAAACTAAGCCGACACGTAAAGGCAGGCGAAAATGCTGAGCGTACATTGAATCATAATTTCGTTGCGCGCGAGCTCGTTGGACCGATTCGCCTCAAATTCAGGGGGCGTGACGTTTGATGAGACCTTGACATTAGCCGAAGACTGGAAAACAAAGGACTTAGGTGTTGTCGCATTCGTGCAAGATCGACGTAACGGCGACGTACTGCAAGCGCTAGCGTTGCCTGTGTGCCAATAACAAACGCGCCAGTCACGCGTTTAATTCCACCCCTACTAGGTCGATCTACGTTGCAACGCGGCGATACGCTCGTCCAGTGGCGGGTACGTCATGAAAAGCCGTTTGATTCCTCGACCGATACTGCCAGAAATCCCGAAGGCAGCCATTTGATCCGGCAAGTGTCACTCGCCCACACCGCCAGTACCGACTCGGCGATGATGGTTGTAATCCAAAAGACAGGGCCATGCCCACGCTCAGTCTTGAATACCGCGCGATCAGCAATATGACCGATGGCGCGCGACAAAAAGACAACGAACGTATTAACCACCCCTTGAATCAGCGCCAGGGTTATCATGTCACCATTGACGACATGCATGACTTCGTGCGCGAGCACCGCCTCCACTTCGTCTTGTCCCATGGACTGCAAGAGCCCCGTGCTGACTGCTACCAACGCGTGATTTCGCCGCATCCCGGTAGCAAAGGCGTTCATGTCCAGAGAATCGTGGATGGCGACCTCAGACGTGCCAATACCCGCCCGTTGCGCCTGGCGTTTCACAGTTTCGAATAACCAGGTCTTGGTAGGATTTTCCGGCCGCTCGATGACTCGGGCTCCAGTCAAGCGCTTTGCTGTCCACTTCGAGATCGCCAGGGAGATTAGCGACCCGCTGAAGCCGATAATGGCCACGAAGATCAATAGCGCATTGTAATCAATGCCTATCGCTGCTCATCGAGCAGACGCCGATACCAAGCAATCGCATCGAGACGCTAAGCACGACCAGTACGGCGATGTTAGTCGGCAAATGTAGCACGATGCGTTTCATAATCTTCCTCCACCGACAGTGCGCGGCGCGGGATTTCCGGGTTTTCTACCTGCCTAACTAAGGAAAAATGCTATCATAAAAAGAGTAAGCCGTAGTCTCGAGACATACGTCGTGGGACCCGCCTACTCTAAGCCACATAAGCCCTAGTTTTCCATTCGAGATACGGTCTGTCAGCCATGCAAACTGCCAAGACAATCGTAGATGCCCAGCTGAAAGAGGCGCTGATCTCGATGACAACATTGGGGTACATCGAAGAGCATCAGCTACTGACGCACAGCCAGCTTGAGGACGCCAAAAAGAGCCTGCAAGCACTATTTCTGCGGACCAGCGGCGAAGAGACCATGTTGCGCAAGCTAATCTTGATCTTGAAGACAACCAAGACTATCAACAAGGCGTTTACCGACGTATCCAAGATTCTGGCCGGCATATCGCGAAGTGCAGAGACACTCGAGAAAAAACTTGGTGCATTAGCCGGTCAATTCGATCGCTTAAAAATCACAGCGGAGGAGAATAGCGACTTTATTGGCCCGTTCATGGTGTTTTCGCGCGAGTTTTTGAACCGCATCCGCGTCCTCCGCAGCGCCATGGAAAGATACATCGGTGTGAAGGAGAACGAGGCCAGGTACGCGAACGTGCGCCGCATTGCCCAAGAAGCAAGGCACCGCCTTAAGGATAGGCTATCGGGGGCACTTGGAGCGCGGGCACGCAGCCAGGTGGAAGCAAGAATCAGGAAGGATGTTGTACAGACATTCGATTACGGTGAAGCAGAGAAAAAACTCAAATCCGCCAAACGCAAGTCGCGGATGATGACTGAGGAAGTAAACGAGATATTGGCTGACTTGAAGGAAATGTGCCAAATGGTGATGAACCCAGACATGCGGGAAAAGACTCAAGATCATACCAACTTGAACGGAGCTACCTATGACGATATGTATTCGATATGTCGTGCGGGTTTCAAAGCACACTTGCGCCTGGGGAAAACAAAACAGGGCATGATTGAATTGTTTAAGCTATATCAACACGCGTATGGGATGTTCAAGCTAGACTTTGAGAATCTAAACCGGGCAATCGCGCCGATGATGTCTAACGCGGACATCTACTTTCAGTCCAAGGAAGAAGATCAGGATATTAGTTCCAAGCGCGAGAAACTGCAGAAGATCGAGGTTCTAATCCCATTCGTGGAAAGGACAGCGGAAGCGCTGCCAGAGAAGGATACGCGCAAGTACGCCAAATTCTCAAAGAGATTCTCAGAGATAATCTCCGAGGAGAACAGGCCCTGGTCTTATATCGGTGGTGATCTATTGCGGTTTAAGGTTATGGCTGAGGCCGAACTAAGCGCCCGCATGTAATACCCTGTCTCACCCTCAACCTCGGGCGCCAATCGTCAATGCCTCATCAGTCACAAAACTGTTGGAAACCTATACGGTACACAGGCCAGCCATTCGCGCCAACTGCGAAACGTCCATCACATATTCAAGCCACACCGCGGGCTCAGAATAGCTAAATGCGATTCCATCGATCCCATGGCGTTGCGCTGTCTCCACCAGTTCCTCGGGTTGGGCGTAGGCAGCCGTAGCTTGACCACGGGCTAGTGCATCCAGCGCTTCGACGCCCCAGGAGATTTCGAGATTGTGACAGCCGCCACAACGAAAATTACAACCACAACTACTACGGACATAACCCGGCTACCGGGACGGGAGCGGCGTACCGGTTTAGCTTCAATGGGACCGACATCGATCGCAGATATTATGCCGCAGGAGAGGTTATACAAGGTGCCATGACGATTAACATGGGCCTAACAAAAACCACGCTGACCGTGACGAAGCGTGCAGCACCATAGACACAGATGGCAACGTGCTCTCGATTTGTCTCGGCGCTCCTATAGTCGAGTCGTTATGAACCGATACTGCGTCGGGGCGACAACCGGTGGTGTCGTCATGTCTATCCGCTCACGGCCGCTCGTTGATTAGTTCGCCACAGTTCCAACAATACTGAAAGTTAGCCGGGTTTTCCTCGTGACATCCCGTACAGTAGACGTCGCCTTCGACTTCAGACGATTCGTAATTTTCGATCACCTTATTAGCGCGTTCCATATCTGCCTCGTCCAAAAGCCAAACCTCTGGATAGGCATGTGTGAACGGAATCTCCCCCAAACCACCTTGCGCGTTCTCATTGAACACGCGCACCTCGATATGCGCCTGCGTTAACAAATTCAGGACAATGTAGGCATCGGGAAGGTCGGCGGCGGTGTAAAGCTTATGCACGAGATCTAGCACCTCTTAATAGATGCGCCGCTATTGTTTCATCTTTTACATGCCGGGGGCCAGCAATCTAACCTTAGCCCGGACCGATTTTTGGGCGTGGGTGTTGGTGTCGACGGATTTTACAGGCGACGCTCAGGGGCACCTGTGGGGAGCGCGGGGTGACGTTGGCAGGCAACTGCATACCCCATTAGGCACCCAGGCCAGCTCGATCCGCGAGCGGCGCTTGACGCCATAGTGTGTGCGTAAATCATTGTTTATCAGTGTATGCATTCGACTTGTGCGACGCGATCATTGTCGATCGCGGGTCGTCTTACGATTGGCGTGAAAATTGCATGTACAATCAAGCGCTTACCCGCCGCGTCGACTAGGAAGCATTTGCGCGACAGCAATGAAAAAAAAGATAGCCGTCGAGGAGCTCGAGTTGGGGATGTATGTCTCTGGTTTCGATCGCCCTCAGCTCAATGCTCTGCCTTCGTTTCGCGGATTCCATATCAATTCACAGGCGCAAATTGACAAACTAAAACGTCGGTGCCAGTACGTCTACATTGACGTACCCGATGACCTCCCCTATCCGAGCACACGACACCCGGCGGCTGGGAAATGGCCACCAGCAAAGACTGCCGATCTACAACAACAAGCAGGGCTCGACTTCGAGATTCTCAAGCTCGATCCAAGTCCGCACAATGTAGCACCAAGATACTACGACACAACGGAATTGGAGGATGAAATTCGTACCGTCGCGCGTACTTACAATGAGCTCGTGGCAGCAACCAAGCTGTTGATGGAAGACGCGAGGTCCACAAGAAGTATAGACACAACTAATGTTACACAAATAGTGTCGCGCATGGTTGATAGCATCATCCGCAACTCCAACGCGCTAATGTGTTTTGGTCAATTGCAGAACATTGCGGACATAACAGTGCGTCACAGCATACATACTTGTATCTTCGCTCTCGCCTTCGGCCGTCACTTGGGAATGGAATCGACAGACCTATCAACGCTTGGCATAGCGACATTAGTTCATGATGTAGGAAAAGCAAAAGTACCAACTGAAATACTGAATAAACCAGACCGATTGACGCCGCAAGAATATGACGTGATGCAGCGACACGTTCGATGGGGCGTCGAGATTCTCATTAACTCGAAAGGTATTTCGGCCGCAGTACTAGATGGTGCCGGCTATCATCACGAAAGGTGG
>SMUY01238771.1_pt1 | contig 10624 bp, 10 predicted proteins | sample 2456441 | NCBI WGS metagenome assembly SMUY01 (sample SAMN11095931, study PRJNA526329) | marine sediment metagenome | biome: Marine sediment; feature: Surficial sediment; material: Deep marine sediment; isolation source: Hadal surficial sediment | place: Pacific Ocean | collected 2014-11 | depth...
ATGGGCATCCTGCAGGAGCGCATCGCGTCAACGAAAACGGGCTCCATCACTTCGTTCCAGGCCGTGTACGTGCCCGCTGATGACCTTACGGATCCGTCACCCGCGACGACGTTCGCGCATCTGGATGCAACGCTCGTACTGTCGCGGCAGATTGCCGAGCTCGGCATCTACCCGGCGGTTGATCCCCTCGATTCGACCTCGCGCATGCTCGATCCCAGGGTGATCGGCGAGGAACACTACCTCATCGCGCGCGACGTCCAGCGGGTGCTGCAGACTTATAAGTCGCTCCAAGACATCATCGCCATCCTCGGCATGGACGAGCTGTCCGAGGAGGACAAGGTCACCGTGGCCAGGGCGCGGAAGATCCAACGTTTCCTGTCCCAACCGTTTGTCGTGGCCGAGGTGTTTACCGGCTTGCCGGGCGTTCTTGTGGGGCTGTCGGATACCATTGCCGGCTTCAAGGGCATCGTCGAAGGGCAATATGACGATCTGCCCGAATCCGCCTTCTACATGGTCGGCACCATCGAGGATGCGGTCGAGAAGGCGAAGAAAATGGCGGCCGAGGCCGCCTGACCGGGGGGAGCGGGCAAGCCATGGCCGAGTGGGTCGAATTCGAGCTGGTCTCGCCGGCCAGGCTGTTGGTATCGGAGCCCGTCGAAATGGTGGTGGTGCCAGGGGTTGAGGGTGATTTCGGGGTGCTGCCCGGACACGCGCCGGTGATTGCCCAGGTCCGTCCCGGGGTCATCGATATCCATGGGGACGGCAAGGTTATACGCCGTATCTTCGTTGCCGGCGGTTTTGCCGAGGTCACCCCGGAACGCTGCACCGTGCTGGCCGAGGAGGCCCGACCGGTGGAGGATATCGATGGTGCCGAGGCCGGGGAACGGCTGGCTGCGGCCCGCACGGCCGTGGACAACCCCGAGGACATTGATGAGCCCGCGCGCCGCGCCCGGGTCCGCGAACTGCGCGTCGCCGAGGCGTTTCTCGCCGCCGCTCAGGAGGAATGATCGCCGCTTGGCGGACGGCACAGCCAAGGCATTGGCATTTCGGGCCCGCCTCTTGATATAATCGCCTTGGCAATACCCCCGAGGGGGGCGCCCATCACGAGGACTGCACCATGGCCCATTGGGCGCCCGAAGATATCCCCTGGGAATCATTCGACCCCGCGCGGGTCGACCCGGATATCGTCAAGCTGATCAAGGCGGCCGCCATGGTGGAAAAGAACTCGGCCGATTACGCCACCTATCTGTGCAACGTCTTTGCCGATGACGCGGCCTTCCAGAAGGCCGCCCGCCACTGGGCCCGCGAAGAGGTCCAGCATGGTGACGTTCTCGGCCGCTGGGCCGAGATGGCGGATCCGGATTTCGATTTTTCGGCGCGGTTCGAGACCTTCAAGCGGGGCTATCGGATTGCCGTCGACCGCGTCTCATCGGTGCGCGGCAGCCGGTCGGGGGAGTTGGTCGCGCGTTGCGTGGTGGAGGTGGGCACTTCCTCGTATTACAGCGCCCTTCGCGACGCCGTGAATGAGCCGGTGCTCAAGGCCATCTGCGGGCGCATCGCCGGTGACGAATTCCGCCATTACAAATTGTTCCACAGCTACCTCCAACGCTATCAGCAGAGCGAGCGGCCTTCGCGCTGGGCCAAGGTCAAGGTGGTGCTGGGACGGATCGCCGAATCCGACGACGACGAACTGTCCTATGCCTTTTACGCCGCCAATAACCAGGGCGAACCCTACGACCGGCGGGCCAATGCCGCCGCCTACGAGGTCATGGCGCACGGCTTATACCATCGGGGCACCGTGCGGGCAGCCGTGGCCATGACGCTGGATGCGGCTGGATTGAAGTCCCATGGCTTGCTCGCGCTGGCGCTCTCGGGCCTGGCCTGGCGGGTCATGAGGTGGCGCCGCTGGCGCCTGGCCCACGCCGCCGCTTGACCGAGCGGCGGGCTTGCGGACCGGTTCAAGGTTCGCTGCGCACTTCCTCCGCCAAGTGGCCGAAGCGGCGGACCAGTTCGGCGTAAAGATCGCGCTTGAAGGGGACGATGAGGTCCGGAAGCGCCGCCGGTTCGGCCCATTTCCAATCGCTGAATTCGGGGTCCTCGGTGGCGATGTCGATATCGCCATCGACACCGGTGAAGCGCATGGCGAACCACTTCTGCCTCTGGCCCCTGAACCGTCCCTGCCACAGCTTTGCGACCAGGTCGTGGGGAAGGTCGTAGTCGAGCCAGCCCTCGGCCTCGGCCAGCACTTCCGCCTTGGCGGTGCCGATCTCTTCCGCCAATTCCCGGAAGGCGGCGTCGACGGGACGCTCGCCCTCCTCGATGCCGCCCTGGGGCATCTGCCAGGCCTCGGACACCATGTCGATGCGCCGCGCCACCAGCACAAGGCCGGCGCCGTTGAACAGCATGATGCCGACGCCGGGGCGGTAGGGGAGGTCGGCGATAGTCGTCATGTCTGGCGGATCAGTTGCCCTGGGTGTTGACCAGTGCCGAAACCGGGGCCAAGACCAGGCCCTTGCCCTCCAGGGTCAGGGCCCAGCGCTGAAGGCGGTCGATGGTGACCGGGAAGGGCGAGCCGATACCCACCGCATGCCCTACCGTCTTGGCGATCCGCTCGATCTCCTCGAGGCGGGTATCGATGGCGGCGCGCGAGGCCTCGGCGTCGATGAAGCGATTGTTGATGGCCCTGGGCAGGCCGACCTCGGCAGCCATGCGGGCCGCGACGGAATGCAGCGAGGAACGCGAATCGACGAACAACAGCCCGCGCTGCCCCAATTCCTTCAAAACCGGCCGGACGTGGGTTTCCGACGTGGTGAAGCGCGCCCCCATCCGGTTGACCACGCCGACGTAGCCGGTCACCCGTCCCAACAGCCAATGGAGCCTTACCTTGTTCTGTTCCGCCGTCAGGCTGGTCAGCAGGGTATGGGGGCCGGGGTCGTTGGCGGGAAAATTGACGGGCTCCATGGGCAGGTCCAGGAGCACCTCGTGACCGGCCGCGCGGGCCAGGGCGATCCATTGGGCCAAGCCCTTGGCATAAGGGGCGAAGGCCAGCGTCACGGCGCCGGGAAGGCGCTGGATGGCGGCCTCGGTGGCGGCGCCGGAGAGACCGAGGCCGCTGACGATAATCGCCAGGCGCGGCCTACGGTCACCGGTATCGAACGGCCGGGCGTAGGCCTGCCACGCCTTGCGGCCGTCGGGCGACACGCGGGGCAGGGGGCCGAGCCGGGTTTGTTCCACCAACGCCGGGTCCGGCGCCGGACGTAATCCCCCGCCCACCGTCGCCGACAGCAACGCCGTCGCGGTCGAGGCCGGCTTTGGGGTGGGGGTCCTTGGCTTCGCGGCCCGGCGCGGTGCCCGCTCGGCGGTCGGTGGCGGCGCCGGTTTGGCCGGCGTGGTCTCGGGCGCCTTGGCCGGTGCGGGTGCCTTGGCCTGGGCGGGTGCCTTGGCCGGGGCAGGTGCCTTGGCCTGGGCGGGTGCCTTGGCCGGGGCGGGTGCCTTGGCCGGGGCAGGTGCCGGCGGCGCGGGAGGGGCCGGCGTGGTCTCGGGCGCCTTGGCCGGTGCGGGTGCCGGTGTGGTCTCGGGCGCCTTGGCCTGGGCGGGCGGCGCGGGTTGGGGCGGCGGCGACAGTTTCACCACCACGGCCGGCGCCCCATGGCGCCGCTCCGGCGGGCCGCTCATCTGCAGCCAGACGGCGGTCGTGCTAGCGAGGATCACCAACACCAGAGAGACCGCGGCGAGGGGGCTCAACCCCCTTTTCCCAATTTTCCGGGCGCTGTCTCCGGGCGGTCTCGATCTTGGCTGACGCATCCGTTCCCGCGCCGAGGCTAGTCGGCCGATTGCTTGTAAAACGCGATGCCGCGAAGAATACTGATCGCGCGCACCAGTTGGTAATCTCTGACCTTAGCGGCGGTCTTTTTGGCATCTTCGTCTTTATCCGTTACCGCCTCGGTGCCCTTTTCGTCATCGCCGCTGAGCGCGCCCCGCAGGTCTTTTTCGCGCCGCCGAGAGTCGTCGGATACTTCCTCGAGACGCAATTGTTTGACGGCGATGTCCGGTTCGATGCCCTTGGCCTGGATGGACCGGCCCGAGGGGGTGTAATAGCGCTGGGTGGTCAGCCGGATGGCGCCATGACCGGGCAAGGGGATGATGGTCTGGACCGAACCCTTGCCGAAGGATCGGGTGCCGAGAATGATCGCCCGGCGGTGGTCTTGAAGGGCGCCGGCGACGATCTCCGAGGCCGAGGCGGAGCCGCCGTTGACCAGGACGACGACGGCCAGGCCCTTGGTGATGTCGCCCTTGGAGGCGTTCCAGCGCTGGCCCCGGTTCTTCTTCCGGCCTCGGGTGGAGACGATCTCACCGCGTTCGAGGAAAGCGTCGGAGACGCTGATGGCCTCCTTCAGGAGCCCGCCCGGATTGTTGCGCAGGTCCAGCACCAGGCCCTTAAGCCCCCCCTTGGCTTCCTTGGAAATTCGCGCATACGCGCGCTTGAGGCCGAGGGTGGTTTGTTCGTTGAACGAGGTGATGCGGATATAGCCCACGTCATTGTCCTCGATTCTGGCCTTGATGGGGGTGATCTTGATCTTCGCCCGGATGATGGTGACGCTGAACGGCTTCTTGGCTCCGCGGCGGATGGTCAGCTTGATCTTCGTGCCCACCAGGCCGCGCATCTTTTCCACCGCCTGCTGCAGGGTCAGGCCGCGCACCTGCTTGCCGTCGAGATGGGTGATCAGGTCGCCGGGCTTGATGCCCGCCTTGAAGGCCGGGGTATCGTCGATGGGCGACATCACCTTGACCAGCCCGTCCTCCATGGTGACTTCGATGCCGAGCCCGCCGAATTCACCGCGGGTCTGGACCTGCATGTCCCGGAAGGTCTTCTCGTTGAGATAGCTGGAATGGGGGTCGAGCGACGACAGCATGCCATTGACGGCATTTTCGATCAGTTTTTCGACGTCGACGTCTTCCACGTAATCGGACCTGACACGGTCGAACACGGTGCCGAACAGCTCCAACTGGCGAAAGGTGTCCCGGTTCTTGTCCTTATCGGTGGCTTTTGTGGCCCCATGGACGGGCAGGCCGGTCATTCCAAAGGCGGCGATCAACGCCACCAAAATTATAAATCGTTTCATCCGCTTACCTTGTCGGTTGGTGTCGCCGCCAGCCATGGCAGGGGATCAACGGGCCGGCCGTTGCGGCGCAGTTCCAAATACAGCCGGGGATTTCCTTTCCTCGGCGGGGCCATGATACCGATGGGCTCCCCGGCCAGCAGCCGTTGATTGATGGCCACGTCGATCCGACCGAGCCCAGCGAGGAGTGTATGATATCCCTCGCCGTGATCGATGATCAAGAGCCTCCCATACCCCCGGAACGGTCCCGCGAACACCACATGACCGCCATGGGGCGCGACCACCCGCGCTCCGGGGGCGGTGGCGAAGCTGAGCCCCTTGGCCCGGGTGCCCATGGCGCGCTTTCTGCTGAAGCGCCCGACCAGTCGTCCGACCACAGGGGTGGTGAGCCGCCCCCGCGCGCCAATGATCGATGGAATCGGGCCAAGGGCAAGTTTGCGCCATGTCTTGGTCGGAGTTTTGGCAAGGTTTCCCCCCGCCGTTGAAGGCGATCGGCCGGTGGGGATGGCGCTGGGCGGCGGCTTCCCCTGGTGCGATTTGCGGTCTTTTTCGATGCGCCGCAGCAGCCCGCGCAGGCTCCTGGCCTTGGCCGCCAACCTGGCACCGGCAACCCTGGCGCGCCGTTGCTCGGCCCAGGTGGCGCGGGCCAGCTCCTTTTTCTGCGCCACCAAGCGGTCGATCTTTCGGCGCTTGGCGGCGAGCCTGGCGCCGGCGGGGGCGAGGGCCGCCTTGCGGCGGGCGGCGTCATTGCGCAGGCGTCGGAGCGCTTGAAGCTGGGACCTGAGGGCACCGGCCTGGGCTTCCATATGGGGGAGGATGGACTTGAGAAGCAGCGCGCTGCGTAGGGTATCCTGGGCAGAGGTGGAATAGGCCAGCACCGCCTCGGGCGGGTTGCGGGCGATGCGCTGAAGGGCGGCGAGAAGCTTGGCCAGCCGTGCGTGTTCGCGCGCGAGATCTTTCTGCTTGGCGCGCCGCAGTTTGCCGATGGCGGCGAGCCGCGCCCGTAGGTCGGCGGTGCGCCGCTCCAGCGCCCGGGCCTCGCCGGCCAAATCCACCAGGGTGCGGCTCAGGGCGGCGGTCTGCCGGGCGATCTCGTCCGCTTTGCGGGCAAGGGCATCGGAGCGGCTCCGCTGGTTGTCCATGGCGCGCTCGATGGCCTTGATCTTGCTCTCGGCTTGGGCGGCAAGGGGGATCGAAAGGATCGCGGCAAGGGCCAGCGCGGCCCAGGCCGAAGGACCAGCGCCGGGGCCCGGGGCGCGGCCGTCAAGCGCTGGCCTGGGCCTCTTGGGCTTCACCTTCGCCTCGCCCGGCCGCCAGCAGGGACCGGCCGGTCATGTCCTGGGGTTGGTCGATGCCCAACAGCGCCAGGACCGTCGGCGCCAGATCGGAGAGCTTGCCGTCGCCGACGTTAGCGACCCATTGGGGCGGGTTGATCAGGATCAGGGGCACCGGATTGGTGGTGTGCGCGGTATGAGGCTGGTTTGCTTCCGCGTCGTTCATCTGTTCCGCATTGCCGTGATCGGCGGTGATCAGCAGCGTTCCGCCCGCCGCCGTGACCGCGTCGGCGAGCCGCCCCAAACATCGGTCCACGGTTTCCACCGCCTTGACGGTGGCATCGAAATTCCCGGTATGGCCGACCATGTCCACGTTGGCGTAATTGACCAAGATGAAGTCGAATGTCCCGCCCTCGATGGCGGATACCAGCTTGTCGGTCACCTCGGGCGCGGACATTTCCGGTTTCAGGTCGTAGGTCGCGACCTTGGGCGAGGGCACCAGCACGCGTTGCTCGCCGGCGAAGGGCTCCTCCACCCCGCCGTTGAAGAAGAAGGTGACGTGGGCGTATTTCTCGGTTTCCGCGATGCGCAGCTGAGTGAGCGACGCCTCGGCCAGCACCTGGCCCAAGATGCCGTTAAGGACCTCCAGCGGGTACAGGGTCTCAACATGCTTATTGAGCACCTTGGAGTATTCCGTCAGGCCCAACGCGGCCGCGAACTTGACCACTTTGGGGCGCTCGAAGCCGTCGAACCCGGGATCGACCAAGGCGCCCAGGATTTGCCGCACCCGGTCGGCCCGGAAGTTGCCCATGAGGATGCCGTCGCCATGGGCCATGCCGCCGTAATTGCCGATGCGGGTGGGGGCGATGAATTCATCGGTTTGGCCGGCTTTGTACCCGGCGTCGAGGGCGGCGGTGGCCCGGGCCGCGGTTTGGCCGACGCCGGAGATGATCACGTCATAGGCGCGCGCCACCCTCTTCCAGCGCTTGTCCCGGTCCATGGCAAAGTAGCGCCCGGTGACGGTGACGATGCCCGGGCCCGGTAGGCCTTCGATGTCGGCTTGGAACTTCTCGAGAAAGCGGCGCGCGCTCTTGGGCGGTGTGTCGCGTCCATCGAGGAAGGCATGGATCGCGACGGGCACGCCGGCGGCGCCGATGATCCGGGCGAGGCCGGCGATCTGGTCCTGATGGGAATGGACCCCGCCCGGCGAGATCAGCCCAATGAGGTGACAGGTGCCGCCGGTCCGCTGGAGACGGGAGACGAACGCGGCCAGCTCCGGTTTGGCGGCCAGGCTGCCGTCGCGCAAGTCCGTGTCGATGCGCCCCAGGTTCTGTATGACAATTCGGCCGGCGCCCAGGCTCATGTGGCCGACCTCGGAATTGCCCATCTGGCCCGTGGGCAGGCCCACGTCCGCCGCCGAGGCCTGGATCAGGGCGTTGGGGGCCTCCGCCACGAAGCGCCGCCAGTTGGGCGCATCGGCGGCGGCGATGGCATTGTGGTCGGTGTCTTCGCGCCAGCCCCAGCCATCGAGCACGCACAGCACCACGGGCCTGGGACGATTGGGATCGGCGTGGGTTTCACCTGGCATCGGGTATCGATCCGGATCGGCGGTCAAAACATTCACCAAAAGGCCGATGGGGCCCGGTCACGTGCCCGGAACCTACTCCGATCTTCCCTATTTCTCAAGGCGTTAGGGAACTTTCCGGCCACATTGAACCATTTGGCCGGAAAATGCTCTAGCCCGGTGGCGGACCGGGGCGGTGGTAGGGATGGCCGGCGAGAATCTGCTCCGCCCGGTAGAGTTGCTCGGCGAGCATGCCGCGCACCAAAAGGTGGGGCCAGGTCATGGCGCCCAGCGAAAGGGTCAGCGCCGCGGTCTCGATCACCGCGCCATCGAGCCCGTCGGCGCCGCCGATCAGGAAGGCGATCTCATCGATGCCGTCGTCACGCCAACGCCCGAGCCGGGTGGCGAATTCCTCGCTGGACAAGGCTTTCCCCCGGCCATCCAGGGCCACCGTGAGCGCGCCCTTGGGCACCCGGGCGCGCAGCAATTCGCCTTCGCTGCGCACCTTCTGGGCGGCCGGAAGGGGCCGGCGTTCCTCCACCTCCACAAGCGCTATGGGCCAAGCCAGGCGCCCGGAAAAATCGTCGAACAGGGCGCGTTCCGGGCCTTTGCGCGCCCGGCCTACGGCGATCACGGAGATTCGCACTAAGTCCCGGCCGCTTCGGGTGGGCCGGCGCCGGAATCCTCACCCGGGTCCATGGCGTTACCGGATTCCGCCTCGGTCCACCGGCCGCCCCACAATTTTTCCAGATTGTAGAGCGCGCGGGATTCGGGCCGGAACAGATGGACGATCACGTCGCCACCGTCGATCAACACCCATTCGGCCTGGGCCTGGCCCTCGATGGGCGGCGACCGCAGGCCCGCGTCCTTGATCTTCGCCTTGAGGTGATCCGCCATGGCGCCGATATGGCGGGGATTGCGGCCGGATCCGATGACCATGTAATCGGCGATGGTGGTCTTGCCGGCAAGGTCGATGACCACCACGTCATCGGCGATATCATCGTCAAGAGAACGTTTGACGAGGTCAAGCAACCGCGCGGAGCTGGTCCTGGAAAATCGAGCCCGCCGCCGGCGGGCTGGCGTGCCGGTCTTGGGCGAATTTCGGCTGGGCCGTCGAGGGGCCTTCACTGCGCCTGCCCCGGCCTGCCCAAGGCCGTGTCCACGAAAGACCGCCCCACCGGATGCGCCCCGGCGCCGGATTTCTGGTGCATGATTGGAATCGTCACGAGCCCTTTGGTTTCCCCTTGGTCGAAGCGGATAAGCGCCGGGACCGTCCCGCCGCATTCCTGCCAAGCGCGCGGAGCGCGGTCGAAGAAGCAGAGTGCCGGGGGGTGTGAAAATAAACCCACGCCGGCGGCCGTCTCATGATCGCGCCCGCTGCACCCCGGGACGGTACCCGATGGCGCCGGAACCGGTGCGCCGCCTTGCTGGCGAGCGCCTTGAAAGAATACGTGGCGCGGTCGAAAACCGCAATGGGAACCAAGTGGAAAATGGTGGTCCACTTTTCCCACCTGGGAATCTGCTCGAGATTGTCGGCCCCCATGAGCCAGATGAAGTGGGTTCGGGGGAAGGTGGCCCGAAGGGCGCGCAGGGTATCGGTGGTGTAGCGGGTATGGAGCCCCACCTCGATATCGGTAACGATGATGCGCTCATTGCCGGCGGCCAGGGTTTGGGCGGAGCCCATGCGTTCCTCGAAGGGGGCCATGTCGTCGGTGCCTTTCAGCGGATTCTGGGGCGACACCATCCACCAGACCTGGTCGAGGCCGAGCCGCTTCAAGGCGAGCCCGGTGATGTGCAGGTGGCCCTCATGGGCGGGATTGAACGAGCCGCCCAGCACGCCGACCCTTCGTCCCGCCAGTGCGGCCCCCGTTGCACGGGGCCCCCGGGGGCGGGGCGGGATGTTCGGACGATGGGTCAGGGTGAGCTTCCAGATCGGGTGGTCGGCGTCAGGGGCGGGTCTGCCCGGTGCCATAAACCACGTATTTGTAGCTGGTCAACTGTTCGACGCCGACCGGGCCTCGGGCATGCAGCTTGTCGGTGGAGATGCCGATTTCCGCGCCCATGCCGAATTCGCCGCCATCGGCGAACTGGGTCGAGGCATTATGGAGAACAATGGCACTGTCGACCTCTTCGAGAAATACCCGCGCCGCGTCCTGGTCGCTGGTGACGATGGAATCCGTGTGCGCCGAGCCATAGCGCGCGATATGGGCGATGGCGCCTTGGACCCCGTCCACCAGACGGACGGAAATGACGGCATCGAGGTATTCGGTCCCCCAATCGGCTTCGGTGGCGGCGATGACGCCCGCCACCTCGGCCGTGACTTCCTCGTCGCCCCGCACCTCGCAGCCGGCATCCATGAGCGCCCCGACGATGGGCCCCAAGTGGCTGTCCTTCACCCTCCGGTCCACCAGTAGGGTTTCGGCGGCACCGCAAATGCCGGGCCGGCGCATCTTGGCGTTGAGCGCGATCTCGCGTGCCATGTCGAGGTCGGCCGCGCCGTCCACATAGACGTGGCAAATGCCGTCCAGATGCTTGATCACCGGGATGCGGCTTTCCGCGATCACCCGCTTGATCAGGGACTTGCCGCCGCGCGGCACGATGACGTCGATGAGACCGGTCATGGACAGCATTTCACCCACCGCCGCCCGGTCGGTGGTGGGAACCAG
>SMUY01131122.1_pt1 | contig 10622 bp, 16 predicted proteins | sample 2456441 | NCBI WGS metagenome assembly SMUY01 (sample SAMN11095931, study PRJNA526329) | marine sediment metagenome | biome: Marine sediment; feature: Surficial sediment; material: Deep marine sediment; isolation source: Hadal surficial sediment | place: Pacific Ocean | collected 2014-11 | depth...
GAATTTTTACTAACCTAAAAAGACTGTTTTTGAAATCTCAGAGATTTTATTAAATCACACATGAATTTTAAGATTCTAAATAGAAAATACATTTGGTTCTTATTATGGGAAAACTGCCCGGAACCATGTCAGAAGAACGAAAAATGTATCCAATCAAATGTTCTGATTGTGGAACCGATGCAGAGGTACCTTTTGAACCAGCAGCAGACAGATCAGTATATTGCAAAGAATGTTTAACAAAACATAGATCTGGACCAAGATCTTAAGCTAAATTTGTTTAGAATTTATTAATCTAAATATTTTTTCTTCTTTTTTTAATTCTTACTATTCACAAAAAATAATTCAAAACTCTGAGAGTTAAAAATTTAGAAATATAAGAAAACTATAGAAAAGACATGGATAATGAACTGAAAAAAACTATCTCAATAAAGATAAAAAAATTAGATATGTTTCCAAACCACTTTTTTGGAATTGCTGAGATAAACAGAGAAAACTACAAGATTAACATTCAAGGTCAGAGTGTGTTTAGAGAAAAATTAATCAAACTGCCAATAAAATTTAAAGATGAAAAGGCACTATTACGCCTAAGTGGTATTAATGATACGTTTTTTGAAGATATTGTAAAATACGAAGGGGAATCAGAATGGATAGAAATTGATTCGGATGGAATTTTGTATTATTTAGCAGATCACCAAGACCAAATTAATACCATAGATATTCTAAGTAGATTCTAAATTCTTGTTGGGTTGTTAAAACAGTAACATCAAAATTATCATTTTGATATTTGCACTGCTTTTAATCCCTTGTATCGATTTCTTATGGTAACTTCTGTAACACCTGCAGCTTCTGCAAGGTCTCGTTGAGTGATAGATACTCCATTTTGAACACATGACAAATATAATGCAGTTGCTGCAAGACCCATTGGATCCTTCCCAGCTGATTCTTTACGTTCTTGTGCCTCTTTGAGCACTTTGATTGCATATCGTTTTGTTTTTTCTGAAATCTCTAGTTTGCTTGAAATTCGCGCAATACATTGAATTGAATCTACAACAGGCATCTTTAGCTCTAATTCATGATGCAATAATCTATAACATCTCGCAATATCTTTTCGTTTAACATTAGCAGCATCAGCAACATCTTTTAGTGTTCTAGGTGTTTCAGTGTCTCTGCAGGCAGCATAAAGGGATGCAGCAATCATTGCAGAAATGGATCTTCCACGAACTAATTTTTTCTCCAATGCCTTTCTGTAAAGATAAGCCGCTTTTTCGAGAACATTTGCAGAAATTGCAACCTTGTCTTTTAGCTTATTTAATTCACTGAGTGCTTGTCTCAAATTTCTATCAACAGGTTGGTGGACTTGACTTCTACTGTCCCAAGTTCTGAGTCTTTCAATGGTGCTTTTCATAGAGGCTGTTAGTGGTTTTCCAGTTGCGTCTCTATTTTGAGGATTGATAACTGTAGATAGCCCCATATCATGTATCGTAAGTGATGACGGTGCACCAGTTCTTGCTGGATCTGAACCTCCATCTTTTTGAAATGATCTCCATTCTGGACCAGATGATTCTACTTTTTCAGAAATCACAAAACCACACTTTTCACAAAATTGTTCTCCTGTATCTTCATCAGTCAATAAAGAGTTTTTTCCACAACGTTGACAAGTAGAATTTGATTTGAAAGTTACCATCTAAACTACCTTATACAAGTGTCCTTTTTAATGAAATTTCAATTGTAGAAATATTTCTGTTTTTTCGATCAGTTGACACAAGAGATTCTGAAGCTATTTTAATATCTCCGATCATAAATGTGGGATTGGTTTTACGTAGTACAATTTGCTCTAGATCCACAGTAGTTTCTATACTGAATTCTCTGGCTTTAATTGTGATTATAGGCATAATTGCTAATTGAATTATTACAGTGGTTACACAAGTCATCAATGGTTTTTTCCCAATGAATATAGTTTCACTGATTCCATTTGACATGCAAAATTTACCCCTTATCGCTAATTTAAACCGAGTATTATGCCATCTAATTTACTCATTAAAAACATGAAAATAGATAATATATGATGAAATCCATATAGTCTCAGAATTGGTACTTGTTGATAAAAAAATACTGATAGGAGGTCTTGTAATGATGATTGTAGGAATAATATTCACTATAAACATCAGTGCTACAATGCCAGCAGGTAAAGTAGGAATGACTGAAGATGAGATACTTGACTTGATGATAGCACAACAAGAAACCCAAGATTACAACACACTATCTGGAATTCTAATTGGAGTTGGATTTTTGTTAGTACTGGTTAGTTTTGGTGCCAGAAGAAGAATGGGTAGTGCAAAAAAAGAAGAAAAAAAACCCACAGAATGATTCAAACCTTTTAATCTCAAATCAAATCATTGATACTATTGATTCAGGCTGAAATTAGTGTATATCCCATGGCAACAAGAACTACCAGTGCCAGTTTTTACATTGCAAAGGCAATAGAGTCAATCCAAAATACAGAAAATCTAAGATACGAAATCAATTCAATGGGGACAGTTTTAGAATCAGATAGCATTGATGTAATCTACAAGGCATCAAAGACGATGATGGAAACAGTTCACAATCTAGGAATTGACAGAGTTGAAGTTATAATCAAAGTTGATTCAAGAAGAGACAAACATGTCAAGATGGAAGAAAAACTGGAGTCTATCAAAAAATATTTAAATAAATAAATACATGTTGTAATGCAAAAATTACTCAGATCATATTTTTGGAAAAGTAGTCTCAAAAAAAATTTCTATAGTCCCATATTGGAATTAACCCAGTCAACTATAATCATGATATTTTTGATGTTACCAAACTCTTCTCCTTCAAGACTCACAAACAGAAGATGATTATTTGGGAGAGGTACTGTAATTCTCTTTATTTTATCATATGCAACAATTGCGTATTTTCCTTTTCCAATCTTTGCTGAGAGTTTATCACGTTCTTTCCAAGATTCAATAGATCTCTTCAATGATTCCTTGGTTTCATCCATACTGAGATAGCTAGTGGTGTTATCGCGAATACTATTCCATAGAATATTTCCGTCATGATCACAAATAATTGCAATCCTTGAACTAGGAATTTCACCTAAAATCATGTTAAGGAGTTTTTCTTCAGGTTCACTAACACTTTGTGCCATAGATATTACTATTTGAATATCGTAAATAAACATAATCTTGATGTTTGATTTTCTTTAGAATTATTTGAAAATTTTAAATATTTTTAACGAATTTCAGGAAAGCGAATTTCTAAAACTAGAACTGCTTTAGGATTTCAAAGTGAGTGCTTCTTTGAGCTGGAGTTCGTCCAATCTCTTTTACCATTGTTGCGAGTTCTTCAACAGACGATGCAGTTGGCTTTCCTGCAGCACGATAAATCTCTTCAGAAAATGCAGTCCCAACCAAGTCACTTCCACCATTTGATAATGCAACTTGCGCCAATTTTTTGCCATATGCTACCCAGTAAACTGAGATGTTGTTTAGCACATTTGCAAGCATAAGTCTTGATAATTCAATTATTCGCAAATCATACACAGATGAGCATTCATTATTTACCAGATGTTCTTGTTCAAGTTCAGTGTTATCTAGACTGAACTTCAATGGAATCATAGTGATAAAGCCATGGGTCTTTTTTTGTAGTTCACGAATCTTTATGAGATGATCAATGATATGTTCTGGCTTTTCTATGTGTCCGTAAAGCATTGTAACGTTGCTTTTAATTCCCATGTTGTGTGCCTCTTCAATCACATCAAGCCATTCTTGTCCTGAACATTTTCCTCTAACAATCTTGTTTCGGATTTCTGGATGAAATAGTTCTGCACCCCCACCTGGCATGGAATCAAGCCCAGCATCTTTTAGACGAGATAAAATTTCTTTTGTAGAATTTTTTGTTAGTTTTGATAAATAGAAGATCTCAGCTGCAGTCAGTGCTTTGATGTTAAGTTGTGGGTGATTCTTTTTGATGACTTTCATCATGTCCTCATAGTATTCTAGTGGAAGTTTTGGATGGAATCCTCCAACTATGTGAACTTCGGTTGCTCCCATCTGTTTTGCAATTCCAACTCTTTGTTCGATTTCTTGTGGAGTTAGTGTGTATGCATCATCTGCTCCATCTTTTCGATAAAATGCACACATCTGACAGCTAGCTGCACAGATGTTTGTGTAATTTATATAGTATGATGCAGCAAAAGTAACAGTATCACCAACTAGTTTTTTTCTTGTAACGTCTGCAACAGCACCTAGCAGATGCAGATTGTCATAATTCATCAGTTCAAGACCATCTTTGTAGGATAGTTCTTCTCCTGCAATTGCTCGATCTAAGGCCTGAGAATCGCTAACTAGTTGTTCTAGCATATTGTATTGTTTATGCATCATGATATATTCCTTATAGTCTCAAGAAATAAGTAGCCTATCATACTATTACTATCATGGTACTACCTCTAGTTGATGAACACAAGCCAAAATGCTACTTATGCCATAAGGGTTTTGAGAACATAGAGGAACTCAGAGATCACCAAAATTCAGAACATAAAGACTTTTTTGAATCAAATGAAAAGCAGAGTAACCGAGAGCCAGCACCTGGCGACGTTACTGTATTTTAGTTTTCTTTTCTTTGATTGATTTTAGCAGTTCTTGGGCAACTTGCTTTGAGATTCTTGCCAAATCATAGTGTTGATCAATTGATAGTGCTTTTTTGAAATGTTTTATTGCATCTTGCAGTTGCCCTATTTCACCTAATGAGAGTCCCTTGTATGCAAATGCCATTGCACATTTTTTGTCAATACTCAAAACTATATCGTAGCAATCTATTGCGTTTTGATACTTTTGATCTGAATGAAGTGTTGCCCCCTTGTTCAGTAATGCATCAAGATTATCTGGTGAGATGGCAAGTGCCTTGTCATATGAGCGAATAGCAAGTTTTAGTCGTCCCATGTTTTGCAGAGTTACCCCTTTATCAACAAGTGCACTTGTATTATCAGGTTCTTTTTTGAGCACCAAATCATAGAGTCTTAGCGCATCAGAATAATTTTCATCCTCTGCATACTCAAAGGCTTCTGCTAACATCTTGTCTATTTCATTACTCACAGTATCAGATAATTTTTTGTTAATAATATAGATTCACTGTTTGGCAATACAAAATCAAGATGCATTTTTATCTCGAGGATCAATTTCTAATGATTTGTTAAAGCACTCCATTGCTTCTTCATATCTTCCCAAGCTTCGAAGCGCTATTCCCTTGTTGTTCCAAAGAGTAGGATCATCTTGATTCAAAAGAAGTGCTTGCTCAAAGAATCCAAGGGCATCATCAAACTCACCATCTTCCAAGAATGATTGTCCCTTTTCTACAAGCTCTTGAATTTCATCCATAAATTACAAGAGAGGCTATTTGTATTAAATCTGAAAAACCAATACTTTAAGATAGTCAATAAACTGAACAGATTTACAACTATTCACTGAAAATTTAAATAAATTTTTCAGCATAATATAGTATGAAGTTAGATGAGACAGATGAAAAGATTCTCAAAAATTTAATTGTTGATGCTAGGCAATCAGCTAGACAGCTTGCATTAAAACTCGGAATGTCAACTGTCACGATACTATCTAGAATCAAAAAGTTAGAAAGAGAGAAGATCATTATTGGGTATACAGCAATAATTGACCATGAGAAAATAGGGTACTCACTTACTGCAATTATTGAAATTATTGGCAAAAACGACAAAATTGAAGAAATAGAAAATGAGATATCAAAATTTGAAAATGTATGTGGAGTTTACGATATCACTGGTTCGACAGATACCTTGATTATAGCAAAATTCAAGGACAGAAATGAATTAAGCAAGTTTGTGAAGGGTCTGGCTGCAATTACAAACGTGGAAAATACCATCACTCACGTAGTTCTAAATACTGCAAAAGAAGATTTCAGATTAACATAGGTAAGAAAAGTTGAAACTATTCTGTATTTTTGTAATTTCTGTAATTATCTTTGGAGAATTACAAACAACATTTGCGCAAACTGATGAATTAAACAGGAATCTTGAAATTTCTGATGAAGAAAAGATAATACTATTTGGAGGTTTTGCAATTGCAGTCATTGCAATCTTTTTGTTTTTAGCAAGAGACATCATACTTAGAAGAAAGACATCATATGACAAAGAAGATTTTGAATCAAAAAAAGATAGGACGTATGAAAAGTATCATTCTGACTGGGGAGACGATTATGAAGAAATGGGAAAGAGAAGAAATACAAAAGAAGATAAAGAATTTAGGGACGCTGCAATAAACAACGAACTTCCAAATTATTATGAGATTCTAGGAATTCCAAGAGATGCAACACAAGGAGAAATCAAGAAGAAATTCAGAGAGCTTGCAAAAAAAACCCATCCAGACAAAACAAAAGAAGATTCAGATGAAGAGATGGTAGAATTAAACAAAGCATATGAAGTACTTTCTGACGAAGAAAACAGAAAAAAATATGACAGATATCTTAAGATAGACTAGACAGTTCTAGTTTTACTATTATCATACTAAGCTCAATTGAATCTGGAGTTTGAATAGTGTTTGTAAGATTGGTAAAGATTTCAAGATTCATAGGTTTTCCATCAGATTCTATTTGAGTAGAGATTTTTAGTTCAACAAATTCTGTGTTTGGTCCAAGCATCTTCTTTGTCAATAGTGGAATCACAGAGATGTCTTCTATCACCCCTTTCATTTTGTAGGCAAATTTTTCTGAAAAATATACACCTCCACGAGTAGTTGGCTCATTAACAGGGATAGACGAGTTTGTAATAGATACGCAACTAATTGGGAAAGTATCATCATTTAGGTAAAGCAGGTACTTCGGAGAGTTTTTTTCAATAAACTTCATCAAAATTTCTAGCAAATCCAAGTTAACTGACATCTGAAATTAACCAGATCACAATTATATTGAGTGTTTCTAAGTAAACCTGCAAAACTAAACAGATTTTCTAGAATGTAGTGGTCATCTTTAAAAACAGGAATTATGATCGAACATTATTGCTACAGTTTGCAAATGTCCATACACTAAGAAATGAAATTCTCAATTTGATGGTGCTAAATAAATTAGAAAGTGATTGTTATACTGAAATGCTAGATTATACCATTGACTTGTTTGAAAGTCAGGGTCTTGGAGCTGATTATTACGGATATCACAATATTAATCACGAATTAGAAGTAACATATGTTTCACTTTTAGCTGTAGAACAAGGTAAAGTACAATTCACTGATGAAGACATAAAATATCTATACATTGCTGCGTTGTTTCACGACTTTGATCCTGAAAAAAGTGTTGACAAACCACATGAAGAAAGTGTTATAAAATTTATAACAACTGATAAAAAACTTCGTCAATTAATCAACACTGCAAATATTGATTTAGAGATTATCAAGGTGTTGATTTTAAGAACAACATATCCTTGGAGTGGAGAGCTTAAAAAAAATGCAGAAGAACAAATTAGACAGTGTTTTCAAAATTCGGATTTAACAAGAAACAACCAACAATATCAACATCACATTATCGAAATAGGTCAATATCTATCTGTAGTGGACAGAATTAGTGGTTATGCATTAGGAGATTTTAAAAAAGCAATGACGATGGCAAAGATGAATGCACATGCACTAGCGTGGAGACCGTCATTGATTGTCAGAAGTTCAGTTGCATATTTTGAGGAAATATTAAACAAAGAGTCAGATATGGCAAAAGCAATTCTCAGGATTCTTCCAAAAGAGATGCGGAAAAACTTTTTTGATAATGTATTGTCATTTATGAGAATCAGACAGCAGGAGATTACTATTCAAGCAGATTATGCTTATGAAAATCTCAAGTTAGTTCCAACAATAGATTATATGGTAACAAGAAAAGATCCAAATTTCATCAAAACATTACATGAGATATTTTTGGAGCTGCCAACACCACTCCAGTTTGAAAAAGATAATTTTGAAGAATCAGTCAAAGATCCACAGACAATCATTAACACACTTAGGTTAAATGATAAAAATGGGGAAATTGTAGGATTCGTCAAAGGTGGGCCGCTTGAGAAATACAAGCTACGTGAAGAGATTAGAGACGAGAATTATGGTCTAGGAAACACAATATTTCTAGAACCACTGGCATTAAAGATGGGTTATTGGGGGCTAAAAGGTGGAAGTGAGATGCGCCACATGTTCATCATGCAATCATACTCTATGAAATACAAATATCTAACAAGTTTTGCGTTACGAGATGTTATCAAAGCAAGAATTAATAAAGAACAAGCAGAGTTTGTGACACAATTTGATCCTGAAAGATGGGATTACTATAGAATTAGAATTTAGAATCACCACATGAAAAAATCAATTCTAAAAACACTACAGTCAACAATTCAAGGAGATGTATTGTATAAAAAAGAATTCAGAGAATTTTATTCAGTTGATGCAAGCTCATACCAAATTATTCCAAAGATAGTAGTGGTTCCAAAAAACGAAAAAGATGTTATTAATGCAGTAAAGATTGCAAAAAAATTCAAAATATCAGTTACCGTACGTGGTGCAGGAACTGGTCTTGTTGGAAGTGCATTAAATAGTGGAATTATACTTGAAATGAAGAATTTTGATTCAATCAGGCTCGCTAAATACCATGTTACAGTAGGTCCAGGTACGACCAAAGGCAGACTAGACAAGAAACTTGATGAACACAAAAAGTTTTTTCCACCAAATCCATCAATTGGTTCTTTTTGTTCAGTTGGAGGAATGTTGGGAAATAATTCCAGTGGAAGTAGAAGTCTAAAGTACGGAAGTGTAATTGACAATGTAACAGAGATTACATTTATTAATGGAATTGGAAAAAAGATCACACTTCCACAAAACAAAAGAGTTGGGAAAAAAATTCTAGCGTTTGCAAAAAAAATTGATAAAAATAAGTTTCCAAATGTAACAAAAAACTCTTCAGGATACAGAATTGATAAAGTAAAATCAATTAATGATTCTCACAAAGTAGTCATTGGTTCTGAAGGAACACTTGGAGTTATTTTATCAGCAAAGCTAATGATTAAAGATAGTCCAAGAGAACGAATTCTTTTTGTAATAGAATATGAATCAATTAGAGATGCAATAAAAAACTGCATTGAAATCAACAAAACTGGACCTTCTGCAATTGAATTTGTAGATAGAACAATACTTAATGAAATAAGTTTCAAGTTTAACAAGAAAACTAAGTGCCTACTATTTGTAGAATATGATGAAAAAATTGGTTCAAATGAAAAGAAGATAAAATTAATAATGACAGGAAAAATTGCAAAGAAATCAAAAAAGGATTCAGACATTTTTCAGTGGTGGAAGTACAGAGATTCATCATTATATTATAGTTTAAAATCAATTAAAAAAGAAAAAAGAATTTTACATGTCATTGAAGATGCTGCAGTTCCTTTAGTAAATCTTCAAAAATTATTTTTAGTTCTAAACAAGATAAACAAAAAGTACAAGACAAAATCAATTGTATATGGACATGTGGGAAATGGAAATATTCATGTTCATTTGGTATCAGATAGGAAAAAAATCAACATCGTCAAAAACATTGCAACGCAGTACTTTGAGGAAGTAATCAAACTTGGAGGAACCATAACTGCGGAACATGGAGATGGTCTTGCACGCTCAGAATTTATCAAGAAACAATATGGAGCAAAAAACTACAAAGTATTCAAAGAAATCAAGAAATTTTTTGATCCAAAAAATGTTCTCAATCCAGGTAAGATAATCACAAAGAAAAGCACCATAACAGAAAACCTAGTAAATTTCTAAATAATTTAAAGTTAAAATCAAAAACATCTACGTAGAAACGCTTTATTAACAAAAAAATGTTCAGAATATAGTGTTATATAAAGGAATTATTGTGTTTGTTGTTTTACTAGTAGTGTTTATCAGTTTTACACCAGCATTTGCATTAACTGAGTTACAAAGAGCAACAGTTAGTGATCCAAGATTAGTAAATACATTTGATGCACCTATTGGAAATAATGTAATTGTAGATCAACAAATTCAGATTTCTGCTGACATTACAAACAATCAAGAAAAATCCCAAAAATTTGTATATCTTGTTCAAATAAAAGATAAAACAGATTTTGTTGTTTCGTTAGTGTGGTTTAGTGGAGAATTGAATCCACATCAAAAATTTAATCCATCAGTATCATGGGTTCCAGAAAAGTTGGGTGAATTTACTGCAGAAATTTATGTTTGGGAAGGTCTGATAAATCACAAGGCATTAACTGAATATACCACATTACAAATAAACGTCAGTTAAAATTTTGACACAACAATTTTGTTTGCAAATAGACCAATTATTTAATAAAGATAAGTAATTTGTTCCTAAATTGATCAAAAAAATCTTCGATACAAAAAAAAGGTGTTGCATCACACAATTATTAAGATAGTAGATTTGCTTCTTAGTTAAAAAAGTTCAACAAGTTCTGGCTAATAGAACCTAAAGCCTAGTGCATTTATGACAATAGGATATTGTGTAAAGTGCCGAGATAAACGTGAAATCCAAGGCGCTGGACCATACACCATGAAAAATGGTAAACCTGCAATTAAGGGCACATGCCCAAC
>SMUY01427694.1_pt1 | contig 10620 bp, 6 predicted proteins | sample 2456441 | NCBI WGS metagenome assembly SMUY01 (sample SAMN11095931, study PRJNA526329) | marine sediment metagenome | biome: Marine sediment; feature: Surficial sediment; material: Deep marine sediment; isolation source: Hadal surficial sediment | place: Pacific Ocean | collected 2014-11 | depth 0-1...
AAGGCACTGTCGTTTCTGCAGACTGGCGAGGTCGAATCCGCGGAAGCTATCTGCGCCGGCCTGCTGGAGCAGTACCCGGAGGATGCCAATTTCCTGTGCCTGTCGGCTCGTGTACTGATAAAGCTTAAGAGATTCGATGAGGCGAACGCGCGGATCGAACATACCCTGTCCATCTATCCGGAGTTTGCACGCCCATTTGAGGTACGCGGCGATCTTCTGCTCGCCCAGGGCCAGCCGAGCGCTGCGGCCGACGCCTTTCAACAGTCCCTGAAACTCGACCCCAAGCGGCAACGAATACGTATGAAACTCGGACAGGTGTTGTTGTATCTGGGCCGCGCGGAAGAGGCTCAAGCGTTGCGGACCGAGTTTGTCGAGATCAGTCAAGACAACAAAGACATCGCCCGGGCAGCCGAATGGGAAAAAGAAGAAAAACCCGAGGAAGCAGAGAAGCTCTACCGTCAGATTCTGATACGCCATCCTGACAATGTTTCGGCGATGCGCTTGTGGGCTCGACTCGGCATCGAGCAAAAACGCTACCCCGAGGCGGAAGTGCTGTTGCAGCAGGCGGTCGACGCGGCGCCTGGTTTCATTCAGGCCTGGTCGGACCTCTGCCAGGTACAGGTCGAGCAGGAGAAGTTCGACGACACCCTCAAGACCGCGAAAAAGCTGATTAAGCTTGGACCTGGCTCACACGATGGGCATATTTGGCTGGCGGTTGCGCTAGCGGCTACCGGGCATCACGCCGATGCCGTCGACGAATTTGACGTCGCACTTGAAATGGCGCCGGATCATGTCGGGGCATTGTGCGGTAAAGGAAACGCTTGTCGCACATTTGGCGACCAGGAAGGCGCAATTGCCGCGTTCCGCAGGAGCATAAAGGCGAACCCGCTGCATGCCGAGGCGTACTGGAGCCTGGCGAATCTAAAGACGTTTCGTTTCGAGGATTCGGAAGTAGATGACATGCTCTCGTTGCTCGGCGATGAGCGTATCCCCGCTGTGGGGCAGGTGCAATTGAACAATGCACTAGGCCTGGAGTTCGAAGGCCGTAAGGAATACGACCGGGCGTTCGAGTTCATCGATCGTGGCAACATTTTGCGTCGTGGGCAGGAGTTCTATGACCGTGTCGAGAACGAAGAAAAGGTCGACTTGTCGATTGAAGCTTTTACGCAGCAGTTTCTTGAGGACAACGCGGGTCTCGGTCACCCTGAACTCGCGCCGATATTTATCGTGGGCCTGCCACGGTCCGGTTCAACCCTGCTGGAACAGATCCTTTCCAGTCACTCGAGGGTGGATGGTACACACGAGCTTGCGGAGCTGGGTAAAATAATCCGCTCCAACCGGAAATTGACTGGCCCGCGCCTCCGTTACCCGACATCGGTGGCGAATATTGACGCAGACGAGTTCAAACGACTCGGAGCCGAGTATATCGAGCGCACCCGTCAACATCGTGGCGATCGTGTGATGTTTACGGACAAGAACCCGAATAACTTCGCGCACGTGGGTTTACTGCATTTGATTTTACCCAACGCAAAAATCATCAACGCCAGGCGTCACCCGTTGGACAGTTGTTATGGCAGCTACAAGCAGCTGTTTGCTCAGGGGCAACCGTTTACCTATGACCTGACTGAGTTGGGTGAATACTATCTGCAATACCAGCGGCTGATGGATCACTGGCACGAAGTCCTGCCCGGCAAAGTGCTAGATGTCGAGTACGAGGAAGTGGTTTCCGATCTCGAGGGCCAGGTTAGACGGATCCTCGAACACTGCGAGCTCGACTGGGAAGCGTCATGCCTCAAATTTAACGAAACCAGTCGGTCGGTGAAATCGGCGAGTTCCGAGCAGGTGCGCCAGCCGATATACACGAGTGCCGTTAATGCCTGGCGACACTACGAGCCGCATCTGGGTGCCTTGATCGAGGTGCTCGAGCCGTTGCTCAAGCAGCTGCCGGAAAGCGACCGTCCCACAAGCCTCGGCCGTTCCTCCGCTTGAGCCTGGGGATAACCTAACCCCTGCGTGGTTGTCAACGCGCCTTAAGGGCGCGCCCGCACACCAGAGACTTCGATGGCGGCTGGTATGGTTTCAAGCTTTCCCATGGTCAATAGGTTGGCACCGCAGACGCCTGGAATCGAAGCCAGCTCCTGCAATAATTCCGCACAGATCTCGACACCTTCGCGTTCCGGATCAGACGCCTGCTCCATGCGCTCGATGATGACATCCGGTACAAGTGCGCCCTTCACGTTGTCACGCGTCCAGCGCGCGACGTCAGCATTCGGCAGCGGCGATAAAGCCATGATGAACCTGACTCTGTGCGTCAACTTCGACCTGACCATATGGATCATGTAATTGCGGACCACATCTATATCGAAGCAAAGCTGCATCTGAATAAAGTTGGCGCCGGCATCACATTTTCGGATGAGATTATTAGGCGTCCAGTTGTCCTCCGGATTAAATATTTCAGCGCTGGCCCCAACAAGAAAGTCAGAGGCGAGCGAAGCGTTTTCGGCATGCTTCAAGCTCTGTATATACGACATGAATTCCAGCGCAGGTGTGTCGAAAACATTGCGCACTCCGGGCATCTCTGTTTCTTGGATATTCTTGCCGCGCATGACTAATGCGCTGCTCACGCCGAGCGCGGCTGCGCCGAGAAAGTCTTTCTGCAGCGCGATGCGATTTCGATCGCGGCAGTTCATGTGCACGATCGGATCTATACCCTGCTGCAAGAGTATCGCCGCAGCGGCAATGCCCGACATATGCACTTGGGTGGTATCGGTCAGTTGCACCGCATCGACCACGGACTTAAGGATCTCGCCTTGCCGGTTCAACGATTCTGCGTCCGGTGCCTGCGCCAGGTTCACATGGGCAGTCACCACGAAATCTTTCGTCCTCAAGGATTCTTTGAATGTCATACAGAGCACTGAGTGTTCATTAATTCGAATAGTCTGCCATGCCGACCATACGCTTCAGCCAGACGTCATGGGGGGGTAATTTGTCCCGCGCGGTGTTGACGGTGTCGAGAACCTTCTTGTGAATCGCGGGGCGTGGCCGGTTATCGCCGTACCATGCACGACACTCGTCGTTCAGGAAATCCATGCCATAGAGAATTGCCTCGTAACTGTGATGGTTCCATAGGTTGCCCGTGTCGATGGGAGATCTGTTGTCCCCAGGCGACCCACCTGATGGCAGTTGGCTATCTACCTGGCCCGGGAAGAACTGATCGGTGAAATCCGAAGCCGACGGTGGCTTGATTCGCCAGAAGTCGAGTTTGGCTCGCAGTCGATCGTTGATCCGTTCAGGCTGGCTGACTTCGCGCCAGAATTCCGTGTCCGTCCGACGCGTCAGGCAGTAATGCATATTGATGAAGTCCAGAATCTCGTAGAAACGATTCTGCATTATCCGATTAAATCGAAATGCGAGTGGCTCCATGTCGTCACCAAAAGGAAAATGCTCGGTCAGCATCTGTGCGGCAATTTCGTTCAGGTAAAGGCCCGTTGATTCAAGCGGCTCGAGAAAGCCACCGGCAAGCCCCATCGCGATGCAGTTCTTGAACCAGGCCGTTTCGCGCATACCCACTTTGAAATGGACGACACGGGTATCCAGGTCTTTCGCATGCGCGCCCTCGTAAGCGCGTATTTCACGTTCTGCTTCTTCTTCGCTGATGTGCGCACTGGAGTGCACATAGCCGACCCCACGTCGATTCTGGAGGGGAATATCCCAGACCCAACCGGCCGATAAGGCAGTCGACATGGTATGGGGATGTACAAAACCGGGGTAATGGATCTCATACGGTACCGGCATCACCAGCGCTCGGTCGCACAGCAACCACTTTGAGTAGTCGATCCATTTAACGCCGAGCTTTTTCTCGATCAGCACGGCGGCAAAACCGGTACAATCGATGAAGAGATCGGCCGTGAGGCACTTGCCACTTCTTGTCTGTATTGCCGCGATGTTCCCGTTCTCGGCGACATCGACATCAATGACGTGATCCAGGTAGTGGGTAACCCCTCGCGCCGTTGCGAAATCCCGTAAATAGTCTGCATACTTCAGCGCATTCATGTGAAACGCATAACCCGTCGGTATGCCGAGGTTTACCTGTTCGAGCACTTTCGGCGCGAGGCCCATTTCGCACAGTACGGGCTGCGCCGAAACCGTGTTCATATAGGGGACGGATCGGTCGCTCATCAGCCACCGTCGGCCAGCGTCGTCGGTGAGCCCGGCCCCGAATCGGCTGAACGGGTGATGGTAAAACTTGTTCTTGTTGTCCAGCCAATTGATGAAGCGGATCGACGCTTTAAAGGTAGCGTCTGTCGCCTTCATGAATTCCAGTTCATCTATACCGATGATGGCGAGGGTGCGGTTGATGTTCGGAACCGTCGCTTCACCGACGCCGATACGGGGTACATCCGGTGATTCGACCAGGCTGATTTCTGCAACTTTTTGATTGCCGATATTGAGCGCTGCATTCAAATATGCCGCGGCCGTCCAGCCTGCTGATCCGCCGCCAACGATCAAGACCCGCTTTGTTCGCATATTCAAAGTCGCTACCTAAAAAGGTGCTTCAACAGGCACGTCAATTTGCTGACACTGATAAATCATCCATAATCATAACCCGACCATGCGAACTCCGAGCCATATAGCAGGAAAATTCCAATCGATAATTCAGCAGAGAAAGATATCGCCGCGCTTGCCGAAATGGCATTGCAGCACTATCGGGAAGGCCGCTTGCAGCAAGCCCAGGATGTTTGCCTGGGCATATTGCAGAAACAAACACGCCCTGACGCCTTACTCATTCTAGCCAAGATCGCCCACGAGCAAAGGGAGTTCGAGGTAGCAGTGAAGCGTTATCAACAGTTCTTGACGATTATTCCCAACCATGAACAGACTCACTTGCACCTGGGCGTGGTGCTTGGGCAACTCGGGCGCACGGAACTCGCCATTGAGCATTACCAGAAAACCATCACGATTAACGCCAATAATGCGCTTGTGTATGGCCATTTAGCCGATGCCTGCAGCAAGCTGCAGCGGTGGGATGCAGCGATCGAGGCATACCAACAAGTGCTTGTTCTCAACGCATCCGATGTTGGCACGATGATAAAACTCGGTGGGGCATTAACCGAAGCAAGGTTAATTCCGGAGTCGATCCTGATGTATGAGCAGGTCTTGGCGTTGCAGCCCGACAATGCTCTGGTGCATAGACGGTTGGGGGATACGCTGCTGATCATGGGGCAAGTGAAAAAGGCCATTGAATGCTTCGATGAGGCGCTCCGTTTGCGCCCTGATTATTTCGCGGTAAAAATCGACCTCGCACTGGCGATGCGGCAGTTGGGTAGAGCTAAAGAAGCCTTAGTGCCACTTGAAGAGGCGTTAGCACTCAAACCCGACGATGAAGAAGCTCATATCAATCTGGCGTTAACGCTCAAACAACTGGGCCAGACAGACCTTGCGATAGAGCGACTGGAGCAACTCCTTAGCCTCAAGCCATCTTGCGGCCGGGCGTATTACCACTTCTCGATAATGAAGCCAAACCAGGCGCTCATACCCGCTATCGAAAAACTCGTTAGCGACCCTGGGTTGCCCGTTGGTGACGCCACATATTGCCAATTTGCCCTGGGCAATTTTTTTGATAGTGGCAAATCATATGCTCAGGCGTTTGAACATTTTACAAAAGCCAACGGGCTGCATCGAAAAACACTGACCTATGACGCGAGGCAGAACGCGCAATACGTAGACAGCTTGATTGAGGTTTACTCAGAAGATTTTTTTACCCATAACCGTGAATTCGGATCAGCATCGCTTTTACCCGTATTCATAGTGGGTTTGCCCAGATCCGGCACTACCCTGGTTGAGCAAATCCTCGCAAGCCACGCCTCGGTGCATGGGGCCGGTGAAACCCGCGCTTGCCCTGCGGTAAATTATTCGATTGCCCAGCAACTCAAACATGCCAAGCCCGATCCGGAATGCATGACCCTCGTTGATCGACAAATGATTGAAGAGCATTCCACACGTTATTTGCAGGAATTGAGACTTCATTGCCCTGACGCAACACGCATCACAGACAAAGAACCGGGGAATTTTTTTTTAATCGGGCTGATCAAAACCTTGTTCCCCGATGCCCGCATCATCCACTGCCAACGCAATCCTTATGATAACTGCCTCTCGGTATTTTTTCATTTTTTCACGGCTTTTCAGTGTTCCTTCGACCTGACGGAGTTAGGAGAATTTTACCGGGACTATCAGCGTTTAATGGCCCATTGGCGAAAGCTGTTTCCCGGCCAAATATTTACCCTGCAGTATGAAGAACTAGTGATGGATCAGGAAAAGGTCAGCAGGCAATTGATCGAATATCTTAGTCTGGAATGGGATGAAAACTGCCTTGATTTTCATAACAACGAACGAAATGTCATGACCCCAAGTAACCTGCAGGTCCGGCAACCAATTTATTCGAGTTCGATCGATAGATGGAAGTGTTATGAGAATAACCTGCAGCCACTGATAGAGGTACTGCAACAGGCAGACTAGTTAATTGGCAGGCACATCGGCAAGAGAACCTGGCGGAATATAGTCGAATATGAAAGTTATCCGATCCTCAGTTCCCTTGTTAGCCACACTGTGCTGTTTCTGGTTGTTTACTTCGTAAGCCCGCCCGACTTTCAACTGATACGGTCGGCCATCGATCGTGAACCAGACTTTAGGATTCGTGGTAATCGGCACATGTATTCGGTGTGCACAATGAAACGATTGGTGTAGATCGGTATGCGCCTTGATGTTTCCACCGGCTGTAAGACTGGCCGCCACAGCGCGAATGACTTCGCCGCCCGTCGGATAGTGTTGTTTGATGATCTCTTCCATGACAGGCATGGCGACGTCGCCCAATCGATCCCACCCCGGTCCATGGCGCACGTCGCGCTCGGGCCATTTATTATCATCTACGGAAACCAGTATGATCGACCGGGTCAGGTTGTGAACATAAAATGACTTCTGGCGATATTCGTCCTCGAGCCAGACGACGTCTTCCAGGCCGAGGATGGACTCGCTCAAAGCTGTTGTGTCGATAGCGCCAAGTTCGCGCAGTGGTACGTCGATATCCATGTTCATGCACAACGTGAGATGGTTTTTACTTACCGCGTCACCATAAGATGCAAGTTCGATGAACGCAAATCCCCAACACCCCCTTGCCCTGCATGACCCACGCTTCAGGTTGGTTGATGGCAGGACACGGCCGGAGTTCATGCTGGTGGGCGCAATGAAATGCGGCAGTACTTCGTTTGCCAGGTATCTGGCAGCTCATCCCCAGGTGAAACTCAAGGGTCCGAAGGAACCTCACTACTGGTCCTGGCACAGATTTCCCGCCAAGTACCAGAATTTTTTTGTCAATGAATCACCTGTTCTCGACCCCGGACCCGGTCAGTATGCCAGCGGCGAATTCTCGACTTCATCGTTAATTCACCCGTTGGCGCCGCGGCGCATCCAGGCAAATCTGCCGGAGCTCAAAGTTTTCGTACTGTTGAGAAATCCCGTCGATCGGGCTTATTCGCATTTCAACATGTCAAAAAGTTCGGGCCTCGAGAAAGCGTACTCGTTCGAAGAAATTGTACGGAGAGAAATGGATGAAATTCCTGAATTGCTCGCAGCGCACGAGAGAGGTTTCTCAAGTTCCAGTGGTGATTCGAAATCGTGTTACTCAACCGTCGACGGTACTCCCATCTGCGTGGCGAAACATGAACGAGGCAGGCCGAATGGCTTGCCTGAAAGAAGACTACGTGATGACGTGGATCTGAGAGATTTCTATTTCCAGAGTTACGTGTTTCGTTCCCTCTATCACGACCAGGTACATCGCTGGTTGCGCCTGTTTCCTCGTCAACAGGTTATGATTATTCAGGCCGAGCGCTTTTTCGAAAACCCGGCAGACACGATGAATGACGTAGCGGAATTTTTGCGGCTTGAACCTTTTGAGTTCCAATCGGCCGATCAGCTGAAGCGCCGTTGGGATGCCGGGGTCAGTAACGCCTTTGAGATGCCCGAGGCTTACCCCGCGATGGATGACGCAACGCGAAAGATATTGGCTGATTTCTTTGCACCCCATAATCAGCAGCTATATCGCTTGATTGGTGAGGATTTTGGCTGGCATTGAGTTTTCCGTTTATTGCAGGCCGATTTGATTTGTGTGATACAGCTGTCTAAACGGCCCACTCTTCACGAAATGACCAAAGCATGACAGAAAAACTACCGAAGTTCGTCGCTACATCCGTCGTGCGCGGCAGCCGTCAAGGCGAGAGTCACGGCGGTGTATTTACGGTCGATTTTGAGAAACGGGAGGTTGTGCAGCATATCGACTGGAATAAGAGTGATATTGACTTCGAGGGCCGTGGTGCCGACCGGGGATTGCGCGGTATAACGTTCAACGGTGACGATATACTGATCGCCGCAAGCGACGAGCTTTTTCGTTACGACAAGAGCTTCAAAATCAAGACTTCCAACAAGAACTACTATCTGAAGCACTGCCACGAGATTTGCCGATTCGAGCAGACGATTTTCCTGACATCGACGGGGTTCGACAGCCTGCTCGCATTCGATCTGGACAAAATGAAATTCGTCTGGGGCTTCCATCTGCAGAGGCAATACGATAAGTGGGCTGGCCACACATTCGACCCCAGATCGAACATGGGTCCAAGACCCGTCAATAATTACCACATCAACATGGTCCACGTTGATGGCACAGGGATATATCTGAGCGGCCTGCGCACGAATGCCCTGTTGCATATCGATGGAAAGATGGAGGTGTCCGTAATTTGCTCGCTACCGGTCGGTGCGCATAACGCCCGGCCGTATCGTGAGGGACTTCTGTTCAACGACACAGATAGCGACTGCGTTCGCTACGTTGGCCGCGATGGCGAAAATACCGAGTTCAAGATCGTGACTTATGACGAAGAAGATATCGAATTTGCGGGTATCGATGATTCCAAGGTTGCGCGCCAGAGTTTCGGCCGCGGCCTCTGTCCTGTCGGTGACCGATTTGTGGCCGGCGGTTCGTCGCCGTCAACCATCAGTCTCTATGATCTCGAAAGCAATCAGAAAGTCGGATCCGTCAACCTGACCATGGACATTCGTAACGCCATTCACGGACTTGAACCTTGGCCTTACGCGGACGACGAGGAATGAAACGTGAGCGGATATCGAGAGAAGTTTCTTGGTTTGCTGATGCTATACAATGTACACCACTGAATCGTTTTGAACTGAAATCGAATGCTCAAGCGAACCGATATTTTACAAACGAGGCGAATATTGGGCGATTTTTTAGTGCTTTCTAGCCTACCAGAGCGTTCTTAGAAATTATCAACCAAGTAATACATTATATAACTCTACTCAGGTTGGAATTGTATTAACGGTAGCGTGACTATATAGTCACCCATATCAAATTCCCGAATTCCAACGCCCGCGCAAACACTTACAGGACCGGTCGAGTTGAAAGGATATTCGTTTCTGTCACTGGCGCGACAAGCACTTGCCAGACACAAAGGGTGGCCGGTCGTCTGGCGCTCACCAGAACCCAAAAAAAACTACGATGTGGTGATCATTGGTGCTGGTGGTCACGGTCTTGCCACGGCCTACTACCTGGCAAAAAATCACGGTATAAAAAACGTGGCTGTCCTGGAAAAAGGCTGGCTGGGTGGGGGTAACACGGGGCGTAATACCCAGATTACCCGATCGAACTACTTCTGGCCGCAAAGTGCGGCATTCTTCGACCATTCGCTGAAGCTTTACGAAGGCTTGAGTCGCGAGCTCAACTTCAATGTGATGTTGAGTCAACGCGGGTTGCTGACACTTGCCCACAGCCTGCATGAGTTGGAGGGCATTCGGCGCTGGGCGAACGCAATCAGGATCAATGAAATCGATGCCGAGGTGTTGACACCCACCGAGGTCAAGAAACTTGTGCCGTTAATCGACACTAATTGCCGATTTCCAATCCACGGTGGATTTATCCAACGCCGCGGTGGAATCTCACGTCATGACGCCGTCGTCTGGGGTTATGCACGTGCCGCAAGTGCATACGGGGTAGATATCATCCAGCAGTGTGAGGTCACGGCACTAAACATTCGCTCAGGTCGGGTGACTGGCGTGAACACGACACGGGGAACGATCGGTGCTGGCAAGACCAGTATCGCCGTTGCCGGTCACACCACCGAACTAGCAAAGATGGCCGACTTTCGAGTGCCCATCACCAGTATGCCATTGCAAGCCATGGTCAGTGAACCGATCAAACCTTGCCTCGACACGGTGGTGATGTCGCCCGTTATTCACATGTATGTGAGTCAGTCAGATCGTGGCGAGCTGGTCTTCGGCGGCGGTGCGGATCTTCACAACAGCTACGCGCAACGGGGAGGAATCCCGTTGTTGCAGGAAAATGTCGCTGCACTCCTGGAGCTATTCCCGGCCTTCAGCCGCTTGCGCCTGATGCGCCAGTGGGCTGGTATTGTCGACATTACGCCGGATACATCACCAATCATGGGATGCACACCGGTACAGAATCTCTATATCAGTGGGGGCTGGGGAACCGGTGGTTACAAAGCAATTCCGGCAGGTGGTGACACCATGGCCTACACGATTGTAAATGATCGGCCGCAC
>SMUY01228293.1_pt1 | contig 10618 bp, 9 predicted proteins | sample 2456441 | NCBI WGS metagenome assembly SMUY01 (sample SAMN11095931, study PRJNA526329) | marine sediment metagenome | biome: Marine sediment; feature: Surficial sediment; material: Deep marine sediment; isolation source: Hadal surficial sediment | place: Pacific Ocean | collected 2014-11 | depth 0-1...
GGTGGCAACCGTCGCAGCAGATAGCGAATGTCCTTGATGAAGCCAAGGTCAAACATGCGATCCGCTTCATCGAGGATGACAACTTGCACTTCGCTCAGTTTGAATACGCCTTGCTTGAAATAGTCGATAATGCGGCCAGGTGTGCCGACCAGCAGGTCGACGCCAGCCTGAATCGTGCGGCGTTGCTGCTCATAACCGGTGCCACCGTATGCCAGGCCGATTTTGAAGCCGGTATGCCTGCCGAGCTCTTCAGCGTCTTTTGCGATCTGCACAGCCAGTTCACGGGTCGGTGCGAGGATGAATATCCGCGGCTGCCTGGTCTGGCCGTCGGCATTGGCGGCTGCGGACAAGGTGATAATTCGCTGAAAGGCCGCAATCAGAAATGCTGCCGTTTTGCCGGTGCCGGTTTGTGCCTGTCCCGCTACATCCCGCCCAGCCAGCGCGATTGGCAGGCTCACCGCCTGTATCGGCGTGCAGAACTCGAAGCCCGCATCCCGGATTCCGGCATGCAGGCCCTCATGGAGCTTCAGGGTGTCGAATCTGAGCTCGCTCAGATGGCTGTCGGTCATTGAATTCAGTTGACGAAATGTGGGTCAGGGGCTTGCAAAATGCTTCGTGAAGAGGTCAAATTGGCGCAACATCGACGCGACAACCGTCGCACGTGCCAATTTCGCCATCATTGAAATCCAAGAGAAGCTGCAGTAAAGCTGCGACATATTGCCTGATTGAAGAGGCAGCGTCATCCATTTTCAAATGTTCGCCCGGATCAACTAGGTACCTGGCGGGCAATATCAAACTAATTCCCAATCTTATTTATGAGGAGGTAAGGGCCGGTGAGCGACAAAATCGTGCACACCAATGATGATAACTTCGATGCAGATGTTCTGCAGTCCGAGAAACCTGTACTTCTGGATTTCTGGGCCGAGTGGTGCGGCCCGTGCAAAATGATTGCGCCTTTACTAGCTGAGGCCGCGGACGAATATGCGGACCGTATGACGGTCGCTAAACTGAATATCGATGAGAATCCGAACACCCCGCCAAAGTTCGGTATTCGCAGCATTCCAACACTAATGCTTTTCAAAGACGGCGCGGTGCATGCACAAAAACTGGGCGCCATGTCGAAATCACAACTAACTGAGTTTCTGGAATCTAATCTGTGAGAGGGTACTTGGGTAATCAAACAAGAAGTCGTCCAAAACAGTCGGCGAAATCAAAAAGTGCAAACGGCCAGGGCAACCGCCGCCGCCGCAGAAGACCTCATTCTGAGGTTTATCCGGACGACGATGGCAATCTGGAAGTAATTCCCGCCGATCAGCTGGCGCAGACCAAGAATGCGATGAACCTGACGGAGCTTAAAACCCGTTCGGCCGCTGCATTGGTAGAGTTGGGCCAGGAACTGGGCCTCGAGGGCCTGGCCCGTTCCCGCAAGCAGGACATCATTTTTGCCATTTTGAAGGCACATGCCAAGAATGGCGAAGATGTTTACGGCGACGGCGTGCTCGAGATATTGCAGGATGGCTTCGGCTTCCTGCGTTCCGCCGATAGTTCTTACCTGGCGGGCCCTGACGACATTTACGTGTCGCCCAGCCAGATCCGCCGTTTCAGCCTGCGGACCGGCGATACCGTTTCCGGCCTGATCAGGCCACCCAAGGATGGTGAACGTTATTTCGCGCTACTCAAAGTCGGCGAGATCAATCACGATGCGCCGGAGAATGCGCGCAACAAAGTACTCTTCGAGAACCTGACGCCGCTTTTCCCGCATCAGCGTCTCTTGCTGGAACAGGGCAACGGCAGTACCGAGGACCTGACCGCCCGTATCATCGATATGGTTGCGCCGGTGGGCAAAGGACAACGCGGCCTGATTGTATCGCCGCCGAAAGCCGGTAAGACGATGTTGTTGCAAAACATTGCGTCGTCGATTGCGGCCAATAACCCGGATGTTGAGCTCATCGTGCTACTGATCGACGAGCGGCCGGAGGAAGTGACCGAGATGGAACGCACCGTGCGCGGCGAAGTCGTTTCATCGACCTTCGATGAGCCGGCCAGTCGTCACGTACAGGTCGCCGAAATGGTTATTGAAAAGGCCAAGCGCCTCACGGAACACAAACGTGATGTCGTAATCCTGCTGGACTCGATTACGCGCCTGGCAAGGGCCTACAACACGGTCGTACCGTCCTCGGGCAAGGTGCTTACGGGTGGTGTCGACGCGAACGCGTTGCATCGGCCAAAACGATTCTTCGGTGCAGCGAGAAACATCGAGGAGGGCGGCAGCCTGACTATTCTTGCTACTGCACTCATCGACACCGGATCCAAAATGGATGAGGTAATCTACGAAGAATTCAAAGGCACCGGCAACTGGGAGATCCACCTGGACCGGCGCATTTCCGAGAAACGCGTCTTTCCGGCGATCAACATCAACCGCTCGGGAACACGCAAGGAAGAATACCTGACCGAGCCCGAAGAATTGCAGAAGATGTGGGTGCTTCGAAAGGTCCTGCATCCGATGGACGAACTGGCTGCGGTCGAGTTCCTGTTGAACAAACTTCAGGATACCAAGACTAATGTCGAGTTCTTCGAAGCAATGAAGAGATAGGCCGATACAGCATCAGCACTTGCAGACGAGGCGAGATCCTGCGCTCGTCTCACAAGCGCTGACGGCGTTTCGCCGTTATCTCTACAGACAAAAAAAGGCCCTTCAATCGAAGGGCCTTTTTTTGTCTAACCCTTATAGCCGCCGGCGCTCCATATGCCGTCACCTTTCGACGAAAGGTAAAGGAACACAAAGCAATACAGAACGGCCAGCTCGCCCCGATTCAGAATCGGAAGAATCTCATTGGTACCATGCGCCATCCAGTATGCCACTGCCATAAGGCCGCTCGCGAGGAAAGCAGCCGGTGAGGTGAAAAGGCCAATCATAATTAACGTCCCACCAACTAGTTCTATGCCTCCTGCGGCATATTTGACGTAGCCGGCCGCCATTGACTCGGTTGGAAAGCTCAGTAATTTTTGACTGCCGTGCCAGAGAAACAAAAAGCCCGCCACGATGCGCAGCAGCGCATAGGTCTGGGCTTCGTACTGCTTCATGAATGAAACCATTAATAGTCCCCCTTATTAGTTTGACCAGGCCTGAAAACCGGCCAATTGTTGATTTTTGTTCGAACCGACGCACTTTAGCCTACCATGAAAATGCCCGCTTTCCTGACCCTGCGGAAATTCGCAGGTGATGTCCGGGCGCATAATGCAAATCTTAAGGAGGGGACGTGTCCACCGAACTGCAGAAGACTGATCGCACCACGATCAGTCGCCATGATGAAAGAGGGTCATATGACCGTGAGGTTGCCTATGCCATCCTTGATGAGGGTCTCGTCGCCCACGTCGGGCTCGATACCGGCAACGGTGTGATGGTCATTCCAATGACCTACGCGCGCCTCGGCAACGAACTTATTTTGCATGGTGCGGTCGCGAGCCGTTGGCTGGGGAGTTTCGCTGAAGGCCGACCGGTCAGCGTCTGTGTGACACTCCTCGATGGGCTGGTTCTGGCTCAGTCGGCGTTTTCTCATTCGATGAATTACAGATCGGTGGTCGCGTTCGGCGAAGCCAGGGTAACAACGGACGCAGAAACGAAAGGCGCAGCGTTCAAAGCGTTGCTGGACCATCTCATTCCCGGGCGCTGGGAGGATTCGCGGCAACCGGATAAAAAGGAAACCGACGCGACCACCGTGCTTTCGATGCCTATCGATGAAGCCAGCGTCAAGATTCGCAGCGGACCACCGAAAGACGCGGCAAAGGATCTCGATTTGCCGTACTGGACAGGAGTTATTCCGTTGCGCCTGTCCGCAGGTACGGCGATCCCCGATCCGCTAATGAAAGAGCAGCGCCCGGTACCGGACTATGCGGTTGATTACTCGCGTTCTGCGCAGTCTAGGGACTGATCCAGCGGTGCAACGGCACGGTGGTGCCGGCCGGGAACTCGTTCTGCTCGATGGCTAACTCGACGTAACCGTCGGTAGCCGACAAAGACGCAAAGTCACCAGAAGTATTCGTGGGCACAGGCGTCGCGAGGACACACCCATCGTCCGTACTCATTATACGAACCGGCAGGAAGCAGGTCAGTTTTGGACTAAAGGTGACGTCTTCCGCCAGCATGGCGGTTTCCGATCGCGGACTCCTGCGGCCACTTGCCTGAAAAAGGGCTGGCAACACGTATTGCCGGCAGCAGACCAGGGATGACACCGGATTTCCCGGCAAGGCGAATACAGCCTGCTTTTCTGCTCCGATGCCGAACCACATCGGCTTGCCCGGCCGCTGGCTGATCTTGTGAAAAACCAGTTCTACTCCGAGTTCACTCAGCACCTGCGGTACATAGTCGGCCTTGCCCATGGAGACGCCGCCACTCAAGATAAGCACACTCGACTCGTCCAGGATCTCTGCAAGCCGCTCTCGCAACAGTGCTGGCTCATCGGCCAGGTGTTCATCCGCTGTTTGCCCAAAACCCTGCTGACGCAGCATCGCGACCAGTGCGGGGCCGTTAGATAGCCTCACCTGGTGTGTTGCGACCGGCTTGCCAGGTGGCACCAGTTCGTCACCAGTGGAAATGACGCGCACCACCGGTTGGCTGCTTGCCTGTACGTTCTCCAAACCGCAGGATGCGATGACGGCGATGTCCATCGGTGTAATCACTCTACCGGCGACTAACACCTCATGCCCGGCAGGATAATCCGACCCTTGCCTGTGAACGAACTGCAGTCGTTCTGCTTCGTAGTCACCCTCGACGATTGCGATACCGTCACGCACGTCAATCCGTTCAACCGGAATCACGCAGTCGCTGTCCTTTGGCAGTACAGCGCCGGTCATTATCTCGATCGCCAGTTCCGCGCCGGTGAGTGTTTGTGCCGGCTCACCGGCGTGCTGCATTCCCTGAATCGTGAAGCGTCGATTGCCACTGGCGAGAGATTCATGCCGCACGGCAATGCCGTCCATCATCACGCGGTCAAAAGGAGGCTGATCACGCTCGGCAGCGACCGCCTGTTGCAGGATCCGGCCAACGGCCTGCGCCAGTGGCACACTCTCAGTCGCGAACGCGGGCATCGCGGCGGTGATTGCCTGCGTTGCTTCTGTCGTCGTGATCATTGTTTTGTCAGTTTTGCTCGCGGGCGATGGCGCGATGGCCGATATCGTTGCGGAAAAATGCTTTGTTCCAGTTGATGCTGTTTACCTGCTTATAGGCAACATCACGTGCCGTGGCTACGGAATCACCCAGGCCCACAACGCAGAGTACGCGTCCGCCGCTGGTGACGATGTCGTCCCCACTCAATGCTGTGCCGGCGTGAAACACCTTGCATGCGTCGCTTGCGGACTCGGGAAGACCATCAATCTTTTCGCCTTTCCCATAACTATAGGGATAGCCGCCGGCTGCCATCACGACACCAAGCGCCGCGCGCGGATCCCAGTCAGCCTCCTGATCCGACAATCGCCCGTTAATCGTCGCCTCGCATAGCGATACCAGGTCTGAATTCAGTCGCGTCATAATGGGCTGCGTTTCCGGATCGCCCATGCGGCAATTGAATTCAATGACTTTTGGCGTGCCATCGGCGGTGATCATCAGTCCTGCATAGAGAAAGCCTGTGTAATTGATACCGTCCTGGCGCAAGCCGGCAAGCGTCGGCTCAATCACCTGGTCGAGAATTCTTTGTTCGATTTCGGCAGTGACGACAGGAGCCGGCGAATATGCGCCCATGCCGCCGGTGTTGGGCCCGACGTCGCCCTCGTCACGCGCTTTGTGGTCTTGCGAACTGGCGAGGGGTAGCACACTTTTACCATCGGTTATCACGATGAAACTGGCTTCCTCTCCTTCAAGGAATTCCTCGACAACGATGCGCTTGCCTGCATCGCCGAACGTGCCGGTGCTCAGCATGTCTGTCGCAGCCGCTTCGGCTTCTTCGAGCGTCATGGCGACGATGACACCTTTGCCTGCGGCGAGTCCATCAGCCTTGATGACGATGGGCGCTCCCCGTTCGCGTATGTACTCGAGCGCGGGCGCAAGCTGATCGAAATTGCGATAGTCCGCCGTCGGGATGTTGTGTCTTTTCAGAAAATCCTTGGTAAACGCCTTCGAGCCCTCGAGCTGCGCGGCAGCAGCTGATGGGCCGAAACAGGCAAGGCCACGTTCCTGAAAACGATCGGCGATTCCGGCGACGAGCGGTACCTCGGGGCCGATGATGGTCAGATTGACCGCTTCCTTTTCGGCGAGCTCAAGCAGTCCGTCAATGTCAACTGCAGCAACCGGAACATTACGCATCCCGGGCTCGATGGCGGTACCTGCATTGCCGGGTGCCACGAGGACTTCGTCAACATCGGCAGATTGAGCACACTTCCATGCCAGGGCATGTTCTCGTCCTCCGCTGCCTACTATCAATACCTTCATGAGCCTGTTCGCGGCTGTAGGAGCGGCTTCAGCCGCGAATGGCTTAACCCGGTTCGGGCCAAAGCCCCTCCTACAGCTTGTATATTAATGCCTGAAATGCCTCATGCCCGTGAACACCATCGCCAGGCCGTGCTCATTGGCGGCCGAAATCACCTCGTCGTCCCGTATTGATCCGCCCGGCTGGATGATGGCTGCTATTCCATGTTCGGCTGCACTGTCGATACCGTCACGGAACGGAAAGAACGCATCAGATGCCATCACCGAACCCTCTACGGAAAGACCCTCATCTCCTGCCTTGATGGTAGCGATTTTCGTGCTGTAGACGCGGCTCATCTGGCCGGCGCCGACCCCGATTGTCCTGCCATCCTTACAGAACACTATTGCATTCGATTTTACATATTTTGCGACCTTCCAGGCGAATAACAGGTCTCTGATCTGCTCATCATCGGGCGCTTTCTCCGATACGACCGTCAGGTCAGCTTCGGTCACGAAGCCTGTGTCCGAACTTTGCACCAGCAGTCCGCCAGATACCTTCTTGAAGTCAAAGGTGGCATCTGCGGATTGTGGCCATGCACCGATACGCAGCACCCGTACATTTTTCTTTTCCGCCAGGACCGGCAGCGCATCTTCATCAATATCGGGCGCGATAATCACTTCAACGAACTGCTTGCCGACTATCGCCTGCGCTGTGGAGCTGTCAAGAATGCGGTTGAAAGCGATGATGCCGCCAAACGCCGACGTCGGGTCCGTCGTAAACGCTTTTTCGTAGGCGTCGAGAATATTCTCGCTGACTGCAACGCCACAAGGGTTCGCGTGTTTGACAATCACACAAGCTGGCTGCGAGAACTGTTTGACGCATTCCAGTGCCGCATCACTATCGGCAATGTTGTTGTAAGAGAGTGCCTTGCCTTGCAACTGGCGCGCGCCTGCAAGCGAGCCGCGAGCCGGAACCTGGTCGCGATAGAACGCGGCTTCCTGGTGCGGATTTTCGCCATATCGCAGTTTTTCGATCCTTTTGCCCGCATACAGCATGCGTTCACCGAGCCGCTCTTGTAGGAGCGGCTTTGTGTGCAGGGACGCACTAATGTCGCGGAGGACAGGACTTCCGAAAGCGACGAGCCGCGACTCCTCACTTGATGCCGACAGATAGCGGGTAATTGCAATGTCATAGCTCGCAGTGTGCGCGTAGGCCTTTGCCGCCAGGCTGCAACGGTATTTTTCTGTCATTTGCCCGGACTGAAGCGCATCGAGGATCGCATCGTAGTCATCCGGATCGACAACGACGGCAACACCATCATGATTCTTGGACGCCGCCCTGATCATGGCGGGCCCCCCGATATCAATATTCTCGATGGCATCCGCAAGCGATGCGCCGGCTCTGCTGATGGTTTCCTCAAACGGATACAGGTTAACGGCCAGCAGGTCGATGGGTTCGATGCCATGCTCGGTCATGACGTCATCGTCAGTACCGCGCCGGCCCAACAGTCCGCCATGAATGATGGGGTGCAACGTTTTGACCCGGCCGTCCATAATCTCGGGAAACCCGGTTCTGGATGATACTTCGACGGCGTCGATGCCCGCTTCGTTAAGTTGTCGGCAGGTGCCGCCGGTTGACAGAATTTCGACACCCAGGCGCTGTAGCCCCTGGGCAAACGGAATCAAATTACGCTTGTCGGAAACGCTGACAAGCGCGCACCGCACTTTGAACATTAATTGCCCTTACCGAATAAGCGAATAGGTTTTGAGCTTTTTTCGCAGGGTGCCCCGATTAATGCCAAGAATGCCCGCCGCCCGACTCTGATTGCCATGCGTGTAATCCATAACAGCTTTGAATAACGGCTCTTCGACTTCACCCAAAACGAGTTCATACAAATCGCCGGGACGATCCCCGTTCAGGCTCTTGAAATAATGGTTCAGTGCATCTTCGGTGTGTTTTCTGAGTGGCTTCTTGTGACTTAGGGAATTCAAGTCCTTGTTATTATTCGTATTTTTTTGGGCCACTGTCCTGACTCATCCAGGTAGACGTTGCAAAAAACTCCCGGAACGCGTTTCTTACGCAGCTAAAGAATCCCTCCCGGCCTGCCGGTCAAAGAATGGCCGGCTGACAAAGAATTCCCGCGTTAAACGAATTTGCTCGGAAGCACTATCGACACGCACCACCTGTGACCGGAATTCACGTGCGTTATACAAACCGGCGCAATACCAGGCAAGGTGTTTGCGAGCCACCCGAACGCCAGTCGCTTCCCCATAAAACTGGTACAGGTCGCCAAGGTGGTTGAGCATAATATCACGGACTTCGCTTTTATCCAGCGGCGGTGCGTGGCTGCCGGTTTCGAAGAAATAATTCAGTTCGCGGAATATCCACGGGCGGCCTTGTGCAGCGCGACCAATCATCAAGCCATCAGCGGAGCTTAGGCGCAGAACTTCAAGCGACTTCTCGGAAGTTGTAATGTCGCCGTTGGCGATAACAGGTATTGAAACCCTGTCCTTGATTTGCGCAATCGTTGCATATTCTGCGGCGCCTTTGAAACGGCAAGCGCGGGTGCGCCCATGCACGGCGATCGCTTGTACGCCGGATGCCTCCGCGATCTGCGCAATTTCAACGCCGTTACGATGACGCTTGTCCCAACCTGTACGTATCTTCAGTGTTACGGGTACAGCAACCGAACTGACAACTGATTCGAGAATACGGGACACCAGTTTTGTGTCTTGCAGGAGCGCGGAACCGGCCAGCCTGTTGCAGACTTTCCTGGCAGGGCATCCCATGTTGATATCAATAATCTGGGCGCCGCGTTCAACGCAAAGCGCCGCAGCAATCGCGAATTGCTGCGGGTCCGAGCCCGCGATCTGTACAACCCTCGGCTCGGCATCCATATCGAGGTCCAGTCTGCGGCGGGATTTTTCGGTGTTCCAGAGACTAATGTCGGCGGTCGTCATTTCCGAGGTCGTCATGCCGGCACCAAAACGGCGGCACAGTCTGCGAAAAGGCGCGTCAGTGATGCCCGCCATTGGAGCGAGCAGAAACGGGCTCTTCAGTTCGTAGGGGCCGATTCGCAAAATGAACCTCAGTTTTTAAAGTCGTCAGTAGCGCAGCGTACCCGTCCCGGACTTACCCGGTAACAAACGTTCATTTTGAAGCCGGTAGCTTCGACGGATGGCTCGTCAATCGTAATGACTGCTGTGAAATTTTCTCCGGGTAACACTGGCTTGCTCGGATCGAGATCGCCGGCAAGATACTCATTCGGCTCGAGTACGCGACTACCGATTATTTCTTCCTGGCGGTCGGTCAGCGACACATGCACCAGGGGATATGGCAGTGGTTGCTGCGACTTGTTGCCGATGCGCGACAAGATCGTCAACACGTCCTCATCTTCGGCGATTCTGCCATTCGTTGCTTCAAACTGCCAACCCCTGATGTCCCACTCGGGCATTACTGGATTGCCGAGCATGCGATATACCGATCCAATTGTTTGATTGAAAAGTTTGGATGTCGAAAGCGACTCGCGATGGGCGTTGACGACCTGGCCTACCAGCAGCAGCGTCAACAATATGGCTCCGGCAATCACGCCATAGCTCGCCGGATCCGTCCTGCGCCGGCCACCTCGCATAGCTCTGTTTGCAATATAGCTGTCGACAAGATTGCCGGCGTTATCGAAACGGCTTAGCGCCTCATGTCGTGATTGCCGAGGTTTTTCCTCGTCCAGCGAGCCATGGACGGATTCGCCTTCCATGATGATTGTCTCAACATCCGGCGAGTCCTCGTCAAATAAACTGCCCGGGACCTCGAGGCCGACCAGCGTAGCCCTTAAATCTACGTCCTCATCAGCCGCAGCCAACAATTCCTGGTCAATCTGCTGATTGATGGTCATCTCTTCCTCAGACGGCTCGGGCAATTCATCGGCTGCCAAATATTCGGGTTTTACCGCCGCAGCACCATCGGCACCGTCAAGCGACAGCTCCGTCGCCTCTTCTGCGGGAGCGGGCTCTGTGGGCGCGGCGTCTGTGGGAGCGGGCTCTGTGGGAGCGGCGTCTGTGGTAGCGGCTTCAGCCGCGATTCCTTCGTCATCCTCTGTCAGTGCCACAGCGTCGGTCAGATTATCTTCATCTACATCCTCGATATCGTGCGTGCCGGTAATTTCAAGTCCCATCGCTTCCGCCTGCATATCGAACTGGGAGTTGAGATCGACGGGCGCA
>SMUY01353693.1_pt1 | contig 10618 bp, 8 predicted proteins | sample 2456441 | NCBI WGS metagenome assembly SMUY01 (sample SAMN11095931, study PRJNA526329) | marine sediment metagenome | biome: Marine sediment; feature: Surficial sediment; material: Deep marine sediment; isolation source: Hadal surficial sediment | place: Pacific Ocean | collected 2014-11 | depth 0-1...
ATCAGTTTCGGGGGTCAGCCGGGAGGTAGTCCCATGTTCGCCATCGCAGCGGTACTCGAGTACCAGTACGGTCGTGGGGAACTACGGCTGCAGGACGCGGATCCCCATACAAGTCCAGTCGTCGACAATCGCTTCTGCGAGGACGAGCGCGATGTGACCCGACTCGTTGGCTGTTACAAGGATGCGCTGGCGTTCACTCGCTCAGGCGCGCTGGCAGATATGGTGGAGCAAGTGACCTTTCCCGATCCTGCCCGTCCGCTAGATGACGAGGCAATTGCCGAGCTCTGCCGACGCTTCTCGGGAAGCGGTTACCATCCCTGCGGCACCGTGAAGATGGGTCCGAGCAGCGATGCCCAAGCCGTAGTCGATCAGTTCGGCTGTTGCCACGCCCTCGATGGGTTGGTGGTTGCTGATGCGTCCATCATGCCTGGCGTGCCGCGCGCGAACACGAATCTCACCTGCATCATGATCGGCGAGATGATCGGCGAGTGGCTGCGCGCATCACCCTCGCGTTATGGGTTGTAACACGGCTGTAGCGCGCCTGTTTAGTGAAAAAAGGAAGCAAAAAATGATCGATCTTGCGATCCGCAACGTGAAGGTTCTCGACGGTAGCGGCTCCCCGGCGTTTGCCGCGGACATTGGTGTTGATGACGGGCGCATTCACTCGATTGGCACGGTTGGTGAGGCTAAAAACGAGATAGACGGCGAGGGCAGATGTGCGGCACCGGGGTTGATCGATACCCACGCCCACGACGACGGTGCGTTCTTTCGTCATCCGGGTATGGAATTCAAACTCGCGCAAGGTGTGACGACGGTGGTAAGCGGCAACTGTGGGTTCAGTGCGATTCCGGCCGACCCGGCAAAAGATTCGGTTGCCGCCAGCGGAGGTATCCTCGCGGGCCTCGAGGGCGAGTTCACCGATCTCGACGGATACTTCAGCGCGGCGCTCTCGAAACACCCGGCAATCAACAATCTCATGCTCGTCGGCCACAATACGGTACGGTCACTCGCCATGGGTATGGCGCAACGGGAATCTACCAGTGAAGAGCTCGATGTCATGCGAGGGTATGTCGAGCGGGCGCTCGAGCAGGGCGCTTGTGGCTTCTCCACAGGCCTCATCTACCGGCCGGGGCGGTGGAGCGACACCGAAGAGATCATCGAGCTCGCCCGGATGGCAAAACCCTTTGATGCGTTGTACACCACACATATGCGTAATGAAGGTGATCGCCTGCTGGAAGCCGTCGATGAGACGCTTGCGATCGGCCTTGCAGCCGGTGTGCACGTGCATATCTCGCATCATAAGTCCGCCGGTCGCCCGAACTGGGGCAAGGTCAAAGATTCGTTGCAGAAAGTTGATGATGCCCTCGCGGCAGGACAGCGGGTTACGCTCGATGTGTATCCATACACGGCTGGTAGTGGGCGCATGATCGAATACTTCGATCTCGATCGAGTGAATCGTGAGCTGGCTGAAGTGATTCGCATTGCGAGTTGTTCGGCTTTCCGTGAGTTCGAAGGCAAAATGGTCGTCGACATCGCAGCGGAACGGGGCATGGACGTCACCGAAGTGGTGAAGATGATTCTCACTGCACCACGTGGAGATCGGACGATCTGCATCCACTTCATCATCGATGAGGCGGACATCGAAACTAACCTCGCCCATCGGGACATGATGGTGGGTTCGGATGGCATTCCCGATCTCAAGGGTCAGCCCCATCCGCGCCTGTTCGGTACGTTTCCCCGGGTACTCGGCCGGTATGTTCGGGAACGCGGCGTGTTGGGTCTGGAGGAAGCGGTTCGCAGGATGACGTCCCTTTCTGCCAGGACTTTTGGCTTGACCGAACGGGGTCAAGTTAAGGAAGGTTACTGGGCGGATCTGGTACTTTTCGATCCTGATACGGTGCTCGACAAGGCTACGTACGACGATCCGAAGCAGGAGCCCGACGGGATCGAACTTGTCGTGGTTAATGGCCAGGTGGCTTACGACAAAGGAACCCACACAGGAGTAGGCAGCGGGAAGATGCTGCGTTATCGACGACCGGCGTTTGGTGAAGTGGACTAGCCTGCACGCTAATCCGCTTCAGGCGTTTTGCCTTTTGGATAGAAATCGCCGACCGGTCCAGGAAACTCGACGGGGCTCTCCAATCCGTTCTCAGCGACGCTGGCGACACCAAAAATGTAATTGTCGATAACGATATTCTCGAGCGTATAACTCATCACATCACCTACGGACCGGGACCAGGTCCAAACGGGCGATGTCGTCAGGCGCCAATAGATCTTGTAGCCTGCCGCACCGGTCACCTTGTCCCAGCCGAGCGTCGTGTGTGGTTGTACCGCGCCTGCGATGGTGAGATTGCGTGGTGGTCCAGGTGCCCAGGCCATGGATGCGAGGGATACGGCGTTCAACGCGGTCAGCTTGGCGGCATAGTCGAAGTTCACGCCCTCGATGACGTCACCGTAAGCAATACCGTCTGCAACGCGCACATCTTGATGTTGCCGGTTGTAGTGCTCGTTGGTTTCCATGATGCGCACCCCGGGAAAACCGGCCGCGTTGAATGGTTGATGGTGTCCACCGCGACCAAACCGATCGAGGCGGTAGATCATCATCACATCGAGATTGTCGATGTAAGTATCCGCGATAACATCGACGTAACGCGCGAGATTACGTGATGGCGAATCCACCTCGCCGCCGGTGAATCGACGGATGCGTGCTTCCTCAGCAGTTTCGGTTGCTCGAACGCCTTCTGAAAAGACGCGGGCAGTTGCGTTATCCGTTACGCCGTTGATTCCGGAGATATTGCCAATCATGTCGTTGTTCAACACCCCTTCGATGAACCAGCCATCTGCCGTCGCCTGGCGTGCCATGATCTGTCCGCCAAATAGTCCCTGCTCTTCTCCAGCGAGTGCGGCGTAGACGATTGAGCCAGCAAATTTGTATCGGGAGAGAACCCGTGCAGTTTCCAACACCCCAGCGAGCCCCGAAGCGTTATCGTTTGCGCCTGGAGAATCCGCTGTGGCATTCATCGGGTCGCTCACCCGGGAGTCGATATCACCACTCATGATCACGTAGCGATTGGGAGTCAAGTACCCCCTTTGCACAGCAATTACGCTAACGACGTCCGTCGGTTCCGGAATTCGGTCTTCTCCGCTGATGGTATCGTTCTGAAAAAAGACCTCGAGACAGCCCTGGCATGTCTCTGAAATGGCATCGAATTCCGCCTTGATCCAACGCCGCGCTGCACCGATACCGCGCGTTTCGGAAATGGTGTCTGACAGCGTGTGCCGAGTGCCGAACCCCACCAATCGACGGATGTCAGATTCGATACGCGCGGCCGAGGCGCTGGCCGCTATGTCGTGCAGATCGGCTGTTGACGCACTGACTTGGGAGGAAAACAGGAAACCACAGCAGAGTAGATACGCGAACGCGCTGGTGGGGGAGATCATGAAGTTTGCGCCGTAGTCGAAACCGGCTTTGAGTATGACCGTAAAAGATTACGCTTTCACTAGCCCGGACTATGGTCCGGGCTAGTAGTGTCCTGTCTTTTTGATCAGGCCTTGCACACAAGCTTGGCGATTTTTATCTGCTTTTTCTCGCATGCGCCTTCGCCGACACCCTTACCCACACACCATTTTCTGCGTTTGTCCCAGGCACTAATATCTGCAACCTTGCCATCGGAACAGGTAACCTGGTAATGAGCGTAGATTGAATCGTCACTCAGGGCGATTTCTTCAACATACTTGATGCTGGTCGGCCGCGAGGCCTGAGCAGCTAATGCGAAGAAGATAGCTATTAATAAGATCGCGTATTTCACTGAATCACCTTTTTGTCCAAGTCGTGTCTGGAAGTTCAACCAAACACATCCTTCGTTACTGTCGAGCTAACTAAATTAGCCAGTTAAAACCGATAGCTCGCCGAAACTCCGTAATATCGCAGTCCACCTGTGCCAGCCCAGGCTGATTCCTGCGAAAGCGGTATTATGGAAGTTGCATATTCTTCGTTAGTACAATTGTTACAAAAAGCACGGACGGACAGAACATCTGAGGGTGAGGTGAGCGTGATGGAGGTATTCATCAAACCGTAGGCGTCTTGTCCGAAAGCGCCGTCTGGAGTAAATACCTGGTCGTCGCGCCAGCTGTAGTCCAGTCTCATACCCACTTCCCAACCGTTATCCAGGAAGTGGTTGTATTGTCCTGATACCCACACAGAGTGTTTTGGTGCAGCGGGTAGTACATTACCTGAACGATCAAGACCGTCCGGTGTCATGAACTCGTCAAATTCTGCGTCCATATAGGAATAGCTGGTTTGCAGCAGCAGATCGGATGTTAGCTGATACATGATGTCTGCTTCGAACCCGATGATGGTGCTGGAACCCGCGTTGGAGGTTATGATCTGGGTGGCACCTTGCGCGTCGACTATCGCCTGGATTTGTTGGTCGGTATAGTCGTAGTGGTAAACGGAAGCATTCACTTGCAGACTCTGACCTAACCAACGGGATTTGATCCCGATCTCCGTCGCCTTGAGAATTTCTTTGTCAAAGCTGTCCTGGGCAGTTGCCAGACGGCGTGCAATATATTGAATGCCGCCACTTTTGTACCCCTGGGCATAACTGAAGTAAGCGTTAAAATCCGGAAGATCCTCCGGCGCATACTTTATGACCAATTTGGGATCGGCTGAACTGAACTCGAGGCTGTCATCGAAGGAGAAGTTGTCCAGGGTAAATACGAAAGCCGGTTGGGCATCGGAATACCCAGTATAGGTGAAGTCCTTTTTGTCTTTGCTATAACGACCACCCAGCGTCATGGACCACTCATCGTTGAGCATATAGGTTGCTTGCCCGAAAACTGCCCAGCTTTGAGTCTCCAACTCTACTAAGAAACCGAGTGGATAAGGAGCGGGTGAAAAGAACGGGGCAAAGGCCAAAAGACCTGCGACAGAGTCCGCGCCAACATTGATCAAATCGTCCCGCTCGGCTTCGTCGCGATAGAGAAAAATGCCAGCCAGCCACTCCCATTTGTCATCCATGGTATAGGCGCCACCCGACTCGGAGAAAATCTTGAATTCTTCACTCCAGGTTTTTGAATTCTGGGTGACGTGCTGTTCGAGGATGTCAAAGCTGATGCGGTCGTTGTCCACCAGTTCGCCAACGACCTCGTCACGGAACCCGGTTATGGATTCGATGTTCAGATCGTCGGAAAAATATTTGAGAGTCAACGCCGTCGACAAAGATTTTACTTCGGTGAACCCGGGAAGATTCGGCGAGCTGCTGTAGGTATCCTTAGCTTCTTCGGCGAGTACGGCATCAATTTGTTGCTGGGTGATCAGTGGGCTGATGGCAAAAACCTCACCCGTAGGTGATAAAGGTTCGCCCAGAAAAGCGTCGGTATATTGGTCGGAATAGTACGCCGCTAGAGAAGTCTCAAAACTGTCTGTAGGTATATATAACAACTTGATGCGAGCGCTACCGACTTCTTCGTCGTCGCTTTTACCGCTAACCAGGTCTTTCCGGTAACCCCCTCGCTCACGCCGGGATATTGCTGCGGATCCGTACCACTTGTCGTTGAAGGCACCACTGATGGTGGCTCCTATGTTGCTAGAACCTTCGCTACCCACTTCGGCAATCAGTTTCCTTTCAACTGCAAGTTCCGGTTCTTTGGAATAGAGACTGATTGCACCACCGATGGTGTTCCTCCCGTAGAGGGTGCCTTGCGGCCCCTTGAGAACTTCCACGCGCTCAACATCGAAGATGTCCTGCATCAAACTGCTGAACCGCGGAACGTAAACACCATCTACGAACACGCCCACAGATCCCTCGGTTCCGATATCGAACTTGTTGGTTCCAATTGAGCGGATAAAAAGCGTGGTACGCGTTTTGGTGACGCCAATCACCTCGATACTGGGCACCGTATTGGCAATATCGGTTATGTTGTCCCAACCGGCAGACTCGAGGTTCGCTTCGGTATAAACATTAAAAGACGCAGGTACTTCCTGCTGGGTTTCCGTCCTTTTCTGGGCCTGAACAATAATTTCTTCCAGGGCTGTGTTGTCCGCACTCCATACGTCAACAGTCCAGGTGCAGACCAGTCCCAGGAGACAGGCCAGAGTGAATTGTCGTTTTAGCAACATCGGGATTTTCTCCTCACCATCCTCAACGATCGCGGGCCGAAATCTTTCTCATGCTGTAACGGTCAGCGATCTACTCATCTAAATTTCGCAAAGAAATCTAGCTACATATCTGAGTATAGGGAGCGCGTTGCGAGCAACCGAGAATCGTGCAGAAGTGTGATCTAAATCAACCTATCGGAGTTGTTCACCGGAATTGGAGTCGAACCACTCAATAGAAAATTCTCCGCGCCCGGTCATGAGATTACGGCTAATATGACTCGGCTTTTCTGGGAAATCTCAAACATGCGTTTGCAAAATAGAGTTGCCATCATCACGGGAGGCGCGAGCGGGATGGGACGCTCGAGTGTCATGCGGTTTCTCGACGAGGGAGCCAAGGTTGTCATTGCCGATTTCAACGTAACAACCGGGGAGGAAACCGTTGTTGCTGCCACCGAGGCGGGTCATGGCGAATCGGTTCGGTTCATTCGCACGGACGTTGCCCAGGAAAGCGATATAGAAGCGATGATGCAATGTGCGTTGGATGCTTTTGGTCGATTGGACATCGTCTTCAACAACGCCGGTGTTGGTGGCGCGATCGGCCCGCTGGTTGAAACCACCGTTGCTGACTGGGACTACACCTTCGATGTGCTCGCCAAAGGCGTATTCCTTGGTATTAAACACGCCGCGCGCGTGATGAAAGCGCAAGGTGAAGGTGGCTCGATCATCAATACGGCGTCCATCGCAGGTTTGAGTGGTGATGGCGGCCCGCTGGTCTACTCGGCCGCAAAAGCCGCCGTCATCAGTCTGTCGCAATCGGCAGCGGTGGAGTTGGGCGCAGACCGCATTCGAGTGAACGCAATCTGCCCGGGGTTTATCGCAACACCGCTTGCTGAGAGGCACGATGGGGATGGTACCCGGAAAGCATTCGCCAAGGCCCAACCCTGGCCGGATTACGGAAGAGGCGAACACATCGCCGGTGCGGCTCTGTTTCTGGCTTCGGACGATGCGGAGTTTGTGACGGGGGAATATCTTGTGGTAGATGGCGGGCTTACCGCGGCAGGACCTGAGTTATCGAAAAAATTTGCGGGAGCTTCAGCCCGATTCGCGAAAGTCTCCGGTATCACCAAAGGAAGCACTGGAGAGGCGCCGGAGCTTAGACGTTTGTGATTTAATCGATCGCAATGATCTGGACCAGCTTTTCCCAAGTTAGGGAACGCGTGAGTATCTTAACCAGGACACTAACATGCCAGTAAGCCAAGAAGATCGTATCGCCCTCTCTGAAGCCGAGACGTTTCAGGATCATGATCGACCGCATGCCATATTCAGCCAGTTTCGCGCGGAAGAACCCGTCGCCTGGTGCGAGGAGCCTTGGGACGGCCCCGGGTTTTGGTCGATCACCAAATACGATGACATTCAGGAGATTTCCAAGCTGCCTAAAGTGTTCAGCTCCGATGCCAAACATGGGGGCATCACGCTGCCGAGTCCGGCAATGATCGCCAAACGCTCCCACCTCACCCGAAAAGAGGTGGAAAGCCCGTCCGAACTTTCCCAGTTCGAAGGCGGACGCAGCATGATCTCGATGGATCCACCCGAGCACGTTCAACATCGGCGTATGGTCGCACCGGGATTTACGCCACATACGCTGGACAGTCTGGCGCCTCGAATCCGGGAACGCGCAAGCGCCATCCTGGACAGTATCAAGGATCAGAATAGTTGCGAATTTGTAGCGAGCGTCGCTGCCGAGTTACCAATTCAGATGCTCGCGGAGTTGTTCAACCTACCCCAGGAAGATCGGCACAAACTCTTCAAGTGGTCCAACCTCATCATCGGCGGTGATGATCCCGACGTGACCATTTCTCGGGAACACGTAATGGCCGCATTTATGGAACTCGGCGGATACGCCATGCAGCTCTATCAGGATCGCCAGAAAAATCCAGGTAACGATCTCATCACCATGCTTGTTAATACGGAGGTGGACGGAGAGCCTATGAACGTGGCCGACTATCTGTCGGCATTCGTATTGTTGGTCGTTGCTGGCAACGAAACTACTCGGAACTCCATCTCGGGCGGTACGCTTGCACTTTCTCAACATCCCGCCGAGCGTCAGAAGTTGGTGGATGATCCATCGCTCATTCCCAAGGCGGTTGATGAGATCATCCGTTGGGTGCATCCCGTGATCTACATGCGCCGCACCGCACTCGAAGACTATGAGCTGCGCGGCGTGAAAATCAAAACGGGTGACAAGCTCGCGCTGTGGTACATGTCCGGCAATCGGGACGAGGAAAAGTGGGACGACCCGTTTACTTTCAATGTCTCCCGCGACGGGCCTCGTCATCTGTCGTTTGGTTACGGGCAACATCTGTGTATTGGCTGGCGCCTCGCGGAACTTCAGCTGAGCGTGGTGCTCGAAGAGATGCTCGCACGTTATCCGGACATTCATGTCACGGGTGAAGTCACGCGAATGCGCACAAACTTCCTGAACAGCATCAAGACGATGCCGGTTAGCTACTCGGCAAGCACTTAGCTTTCAGGCAAGCTGCCACTCCCGCTGGCACTGTCGATGTCTTCAGGTTTCGAGCGTTTGTGTTTGATAATTACCGATCCTGCTTCGAGCATCACCAGCAGGCTCGTAACCAGCACGACGATGTCGAGGACCACCAACAGGTAGTTACCGTCCTCGACGAACTGGATAAGCGTGATGACACCTGCGAGAAACGACACCGTAAGCACGAAGATCATGGGCACCATCGTGTAATAAGCAGTACGGCCCATCTTGATTAACATCACCGTAAGTACCAGGAGAGTCATCCCGGCGAGTATCTGGTTGGTCGAGCCGAACAGAGGCCAGATTTTCATGCCACCGGTCCCGGAGATACCACCCGCGCCGAATGCGAGCAACAGACAGGCACCAACAGCGATTAGCGTCGCGGTGATGCCATTGTTCAACGCTGGAATTTTGTAGATACCCCCCCATTCCTGGATGATGTATCGCTGCAACCGCACACCTGAATCCATTGTCGTCCCTGCAAACAACACCACCATGGTGGCAAGCAACGTTTGCGCGAGGCCGGTGGGAAGTCCCCATCCTGAGCTGATGAGGTTTGCACCCCCCTGAATGAACGCACCCGCTCCGGCGGATCCGAACTCGTTATAAATTTCGTGCCAGACTTCGGTTGTCGCGGCAAACGCGACACCGCTGACTACAACGATCGTAATGAGCGCAAGCGATCCTTCGCCGACGGCACCCAGATATCCGACGAAACGCGCATCGGGTTCCTTATCAAGTTGTTTGGAACTCGTGCCTGAAGCAACGATTCCGTGAAATCCAGAAACTGCCCCGCAGGCGATGGTGACGAATAGAAGCGGAAAAATTGAAGGTGCGCTCTCACTCAGGTGAGTGTTGAAGGCCGGTGCCGAAATGTCGGGCATGAACAGCAGTACTGCGCCATAGAGCAGAATCAGGCCGACGAAGAGTTGCATGCCGTTGATGAAATCCCGCGGTTGCAGGAGTACCCACACTGGCAGCATCGATGCGATAGCCGCGTAGGCGAACAGAATGATGATCCAGTTCGCTTGCGGCGCGAGGCCGAACATGGCAGGCAGTTCGAGTGGCATAACGCTGCCGCCATACACAGACAGATACAACACAATCACACCACCGATACTGAGAAAAACCAGGTTGAATTTGCGGTGTACCAGTTGACCAATGACGAGTGCGACCACGATTGCCGACCAGGCTGGGAACACGGCGCTCGGCGTGTTTACGAATGCGTTGGCGATAACGACGCCAAATACCGAGTTCACCATCAGCAGCACAAGAAAAATGACCACCATGAATAGAGCACGGGTGCGCTTGCCGATTACCGTTTCGGAAAGAGCACCGATAGACTTGCCCTTATGCCGGTTGCTAGCCCACATTGCCCCGGTGTCGTGCACGCCAGCAAAAAATATCGTGCCGAGTACAACCCACAACACGGCGGGTACCCAACCCCAGTACACGGCGATGGCCGGTCCGACTATTGGCGCAGCACCGGCAACTGAAGTGAAATGGTGACCCCACAGAACATATTTGTTAGTGGGAATGAAATCCACACCATCATTGAGCTCGTGAGCAGGGGTGACGAAGTTTGGATCTAACTTGAATATTTTTTCGGCGATAAATTTGGAGTAGACGAACCAGCCAAACGCCATACCGGCGATGCCGAGAAGTACGATCATGATCGAATGCATCTAAACAAATCCCCAAACTTGTTGTCAGCGCGAGTAAGTTTAAGCAACCCGGCTTTTCTTATTGTTGATGAATTCCTTGCAACCCCGACATGGAGCATAACAGGAGCCGATTGGACGCTCTACGAAACACCTCTCCGCGCTCCGTTGTTTATCCTTCGGACATCAATTGAATCCGCCAAGGGGAGCGCCGAGCATCCCGCCGTCACAAGGGATGGCCGTTGCAGTGATGAACGACGCTTCTTCAGAGGCAAGGAAAAGTGCCAGGTTGGCGATATCATCCGGGGTACC
>SMUY01376938.1_pt1 | contig 10606 bp, 8 predicted proteins | sample 2456441 | NCBI WGS metagenome assembly SMUY01 (sample SAMN11095931, study PRJNA526329) | marine sediment metagenome | biome: Marine sediment; feature: Surficial sediment; material: Deep marine sediment; isolation source: Hadal surficial sediment | place: Pacific Ocean | collected 2014-11 | depth 0-1...
CGCGGAGCCGCATGCGCGACCAGGTGCGCCCCGCACGCCCGGAGCTAACGCCCTGGCGTGCCCCGCGGAGCCGCATGCGCGACCAAGTGCGCCCCGCACGCCCGGAGCTAACGAGTGAAGATTTCGATCGTCGGTGGCGGAATCGCCGGCTGCTCGACCGCGTACTACCTGACTCAGGCCGGTCACGACGTGACGCTATTCGAACGCGATTCCCTGGCGTCTCACGCATCCGGGTTTGCTCTCGGTGGGCTTATTCCGTCCATTGGCGGCCCGCCGGACGATCCGTATGGCGTTCTTTCCCGTTATTCGATTGAGCTTCATAGAGAACTTGCGGAGCAGTTGACCGGGCACGCGGGCGGGCGTCGGGGCGACGGGGGCGGTGGGAACCTTGATTTCCTGCGGAAGCCCTCGCTAATGCTGGTCAAGGACCGGGCCGAGGAAGAGTCGATGCGCCGGGTGTACGGTCAATACGCCGAAGACCATACTCTCGATATCCGCTGGCTGAATTTCGGCGAATTCAGTCATATTGAGGCCAGGATTTCGTCGACCGTGCTGGGCGCGCTGTACGTGAGTGAAGCATACGAGGTCGACCCGTACAAGCTGACCCTCGCGTTGTGGCAGGCAGCCGAGCAGCAGGGAGCTCGACTGGTGAACCGTGTTGTGACGGCGATTGCCGTGAACCGTGACCGGGTCTCGGGTGTCGTCACCAAAGATGGTACGACCGATGCGGACGCAGTTGTCGTTGCCGCGGGTCCCTGGAGCTCGGAAATGCTGGCGGGTCTGGGCGTCAGCGCGCCGGTGACGCCTCTCAAGGGGCAGATCATCAGGCTCGATGCACCCGGTCCCCCGCCTAAAGTTTCTCTGTGGTGGGACCACGATTACGCCACGGCGAAAGCAGATGGGCTGCTATGGGTCGGCACCACCGAGGAAGAGGTGGGATTTGACGACAGCACGACGGACGCCGCACGCGACCGGATCATTTCTTCGGCAGTTGAAATGCTGCCGTACCTGGAAGACGCAGAACTGGTGCAGCAAACGGCGTGCCTCAGGCCGGTTACGCCCGACGGTGCACCGATCATCGATGCGGAGGCAGGTCCGGACGGGCTGGTCATAGTGACGGGCGCGGGACGCCAGGGAATCATGCTGGGGCCATCGATGGGCATCGCTGCCGCAGCGCTGGCGACCGGAGCGGAACCACCCGTCGATGTCAGTGCGTTCTCGCTGGCTCGATTCTCCTGAACCGGCTGCTTCGTTACTGGGCTGGGTCGCATGGGAAATCTGGATACTCGTCGTTGCGGGACTTATTTTTCGCACAACTTTTCGCACCACGGGGATTAAAAGAGATTTCGTTTTCAGTTCGCAAAGCGGTGAATCGTCTTATCGGACCGCTTCCTGCGCCTGCGCCCAGCGTTCCTGGTCCTGGTCCGGGGTCACGGCTTGAACCGGCGCGGCAGCTTACGTTCGATCTCGATCAGCCCGGGGTCGAAAAACCGACTGCGTTCCAGGTCGATCTCCTGATCCGGACGACTCTCGCCCGGTGCCAGCCAGAACTGGAGCTGCCGCCAGTGCGGGTTTCCGGGCGCATGCGTCGGACGCTTGGCTCATACACACCGCCACGGAAGCAAATAGCGATCTCTTCTCGCCTGCTTGCGATGGGTGACGAAGCCGATGTTCGGCAGGTCGTTCTCCACGAGGTGGCCCATGCCATCGTTCATGCCCGGTTCGGAGAAAAAACGAGTGCGCACGGCAGAGAGTTTCGGGCTGTTTGCGATGAGTTGGACATCAAGCCCCGCCGCCATGTGGATGTGACGACCGAGAAATGGCAGTCCCGGGTCCGATTCCTATCGAAGTGCGGCCACTGCAAGGCGATTATCGTCCGCAAGAAACGCGTGAGGTCGGTCAGGTGCGGTTGCGGCTTTAAGATCTATCCGAAATCATGGCGTGCCGTTGCTCCCGCCGATGTTGGTCCGAACGGCGACTGGGTGGCGCTGTAGCAATCGCGAGTCGATGCGGCTCTCAATCCCTTCTCCCCGAGGAGTGGGGGTTAGGCAACCCGCCGCTGGTGGGCAAGGATCGCAGCAGTACGAAAACACGCCACCCGAACGCGCGTTGTGGTTCGCGGCAGGCGGTGGTAGTCTCAATAGTCAAGAACTGAATATTCTGTGGGCCTTTAAATCCAGTCCAGTGAGGCTGGCAAGGGAATCCGCTCGGACACCTCGCCAATATAGCCAGATGCATGGCCGCAGGGTGCCCTGGCACGCACGCATATGCGATCACGATCCTTGTCAGCACGGCAAGGATTTTTTTGTGCCCGTGAACTGGCCAGAAAGAAACGGGAGCAAGCGTGGCGAACGAGGTCGATAGAGTCCTGCTGACCCGGGACGATATCAGAAGGGTGCTGGCGAGGATTTCGCATGAGATTCTCGAACAGAATCGCGGTGCCCGTGACCTTGTGCTGGTTGGGCTGGTTACGCGGGGAGTCCATTTAGCCCGGCGCCTGGCGGACAACATTGAAAAGTTCGAAGGCTTTGCCCCGACCGTCGGCTCGCTCGACCCCAGACTGTGGCGAGACGACCCTGACAGGGCCTCGGGTCAGCCGCTCCAGCCATCCGAAATTCCAACAGAAGTGACCGGTCGCCCGGTCGTGATCGTCGACGATGTTTTGTATACCGGTCGAACTGTGCGCGCCGCTATGGAGGCGTTGTTGGATTTCGGTCGGGCCAAGCGAATCCAGCTCGCCGTACTGGTCGACCGCGGGCACCGCGAACTTCCGATACGTCCCGACTTTGTCGGCAAGAACATCCCCACTGCCCGGGGCGAGCGCGTGCAGGTCCGGATTACCGAGACAGACGGCGAAGACGCGGTGATTCTGGGACGTGAGGGCTAATGGCAAAACCACTGACAACCTCCGCTAGAACCGGCAGGACGGTAACCAGAACGGGAACCGCGACGAATCAGGCCGACATGATGGCCGAACCGCGCCGTCACCTCCTTGATCTGGACGACCTCGCGGCATCTGAAATCGAAGGGCTGCTCAACAGCGCCGAGGGGATGCGGGAAATAGCGGGCCGGGATATTCGCAAGACGCCGGCACTTCGGGGCAAGACAATCATTACGTTGTTCTTCGAGAACTCAACGCGCACACGCGTGTCGTTCGAGCAGGCAGGGAAAATCCTTGGTGCTGACGTGATCAACGTGACGGCCTCCGCCAGCAGTGTGTCGAAGGGTGAATCGCTGCTGAACACGGTGAAGACGCTCCAGGCGATGCAGATCGACGCCCTGGTCGTGCGCCACCCGCACTCGGGCGCCCCGTATTTCATTGCGAACCACACCGATGCTGCGGTGATCAACGCGGGTGACGGAACACACGCCCACCCGACGCAGGCGCTGCTCGATCTTTTTACCGTCAGGAAACATATTGGCGATCTGGCGGGCAAGAAAATAGCGATAGTTGGCGACATCCTCTACAGCCGGGTGGCGCGCTCCGACATCATTGCCTTTCAGAAGATGGGCGCAGAAGTGGTTGTTTCTTGCCCGAACACGCTGTTGCCGGACGAGTGGGAGCCGGGCTCGACTCTCGGCGATGAAACCGGTTTCGGCGGTTTGCAGCTTGCCCGGACGGTGGATGAAGCCGTTGAGGGCGCCGACGTGGTCATGGCACTGCGAATCCAGCAGGAGCGCCAGGATGCCGGTCACCTTCCGAGCCTCCGTGAGTACTCCGAGAGGTGGGGCATCAACGCCCGAAGAATGGCGATGGCGAAAGAAGGCGCGCTGTTGATGCATCCGGGGCCGATGAACGAGGGCGTCGAGATTGCGTCCGATGTCGCCCACGGAGCCCAGAGCGTGATCGAGGAGCAGGTCAGGAACGGAGTGGCGGTCCGAATGGCGGTGCTCTACGCCCTTTGCGCCCGGGGCAGGTCGTCACGCAACGGTGCTGGCAATGAAAAGTAGTTCGAAGTCGATTGTTGGTCGGTTTCCGGTCTTCAGGGCCAGAAAAGGAAACGCTCTTGGCGGCCAGAAATAAGCTGGCAATAACGGGCGGTAGAGTAATCGACCCGGCACAGGGAATCGACCGGATAGCAGACGTCCTGATTTCGGATGGTGTGATCGAAGAAGTCACCGACAGGTCGAACGGCAAGGCACCAGAGGATTACGAACAGATCGATGCTTCCGGTCTGATCGTGACGCCAGGTTTTGTCGATCTCCACACCCACCTGAGGGAGCCCGGTCAGGAGTGGAAAGAGACGATCGCAACGGGTACACGTGCCGCCGCCCAGGGCGGGTTTACCACCATTTGCGCCATGCCGAACACGGACCCTGTGCAGGACACGGCGAGCGTTATCGATGATGTGATGCGCAGGGCCGTAGCTGATGGAGTGGTGAGGGTGTTGCCGATTGGCGCGATTTCAGTTGGCCAGAAAGGAAAGCTCCTGGCCCCGATGGGTGAGCTTGCCGATGCGGGGGTGATTGGATTTTCAGACGATGGCAACCCTGTAACCGACGCCAACCTGATGCGGCAGGCGCTGGCCTACTCGGTCGACCTCGGACTCCCGATCATCAACCATGCCGAAGACAGGCAAATTGGCGCTGGCGGCGTGATGAATGCGGGGCCAGTAGCCACAAGACTGGGCCTCGCAGGTGTGGCACCCGAGGCCGAAACGACAATGGTTGCCAGGGACCTGCAGCTCGCTGGATTGACCGGTGCTAGGCTCCACATCCCACATATTTCGACAGTTGGCTCGATAACGGCACTCCGCTCGGCGAAGGAACGCGGGATCGACGTCACTGCGGAAGTAACCCCACATCATTTGACGCTTACCGACGACTGGGTCTACGGTCAGAAAGGCGAAGTTCCTGAGCGCGTCGGACCGGAGAGCTACGACACCAACACCAAGGTCAACCCGCCGCTGCGCAGCAGCGCAAATGTCGATGCAGTGGTCGAAGCGCTGCGCGATGGGCTGATTGACATTGTGGCCACCGACCACGCTCCGCATGCAGCGACCGACAAGGTCTGTACCTACGACGAAGCGGCGCACGGTATCAATGTACTTGAGACGGCCTTCTCATCGGTCTTCAGCCTTGTCGATTCTGGAAAGATTTCTCTCGGGCGGCTGATCGAGTCGCTAACGGCAGGTCCCGCGGCCATTCTGGGGCGTGAGTTCGGCACACTGAAAAAGGGATTTGCGGCCGACGTCACACTGATAGATCCCGGCAGGAAGTGGACCGTGAACCCCGAGGCGTTTGCCTCGAAGAGCGTGAACAGTCCCCTGGCCGGAGTTGAACTTACCGGCCGGGTGGTCACAACGATTTATCAGGGGGGGACGGTGTTCGATTTGAGGGCCAACGCATGAGTGACGTGCGCGGTCCAATGTACCTGATCCTCGAAGACGGTTCTGTTTACGCGGGTCAGAGGCTCGGTGCCGAGGCCGAGACGACTGGGGAAGTGGTTTTCAACACCTCGATGACCGGTTACCAGGAAATGCTCACCGACCCTTCATATGGCGGGCAGATTCTTGTGCCGACCTATCCGATGATCGGCAACTACGGCACGAGTGAAGCTGATGTCGAGTCAAACCGGGTGCAGGTCGATGGCTTCGTAGTGCGAGAAGACTGCGATGAGCCGTCACATCCGCTCTCAGAAGGCACTATCCACGAGTATTTGTTGAAAAACGAGATACCGGGCGTTTCGGGTGTCGATACGCGGGCGGTGACGCGAAAGCTGCGGTCGGCAGGCGTCATGATGGGCATCATAACGCCGCGGGAAGACGTTTCGGCAGCGCTCGACGTTTTATCCAGAGCCCCCCGCTACGGCGAGTTCGATGTGGTTGGCAAAGTTTCAACCAACGAGACTTATCCGTGGCAGGGCGACGCCGGCGAGCAGTCGCGCGCTTACTACGACCTTCGGGGCAGGGCACGACAGGGCGGCATGGGTCGTAGTGTTGAGGCCGAGGTTTCCGGACGCGGCGGCGCTGACGGCAACCTGCTAAAGGTCGTCGTCGGCGATTACGGGGTGAAGCTGAACATCCTGCGGTCGCTCAGGGCACGTGGTTGCGAGGTGGTCGTTGTCCCCGACGATGCATCGGCTGAAGAAATCCTGGCCCATGACCCGGACGGTGTGATGCTATCGCCGGGGCCGGGCGATCCCGTGTTGCTGGAACGCTCGGTCGAATCGGCGAAGGGCCTTGCGGGCAGGGTCCCGATGATGGGTATCTGTCTGGGCCACCAGGTGATCGCCCGGGCGTTCGGTGCGAGCACGTTCAAGCTGCATTTCGGCCACCGGGGCGGCAACCAGCCGGTGAAAGACCTCGAAACGGGCAGGGTTTATGTCACGGCCCAGAACCACGGTTACGCCGTTGTTGCCGACGGACTCCCTGATGGTCTGGAAGTCAGTCACATCAATTTGAACGACAACACGATCGAGGGACTTCGCCACAGGGACCTGCCGATCATGACGATCCAGTACCACTCCGAGGCGTCGCCAGGACCGCACGACAGCGAGTATCTGTTCGACCGGTTTGTGAGCATGGTCCGGGCGGGCCGTCAGGTTTCTGCTGCCAGTGGGAGCCGGGGATGAGGGCTGTGGACGAATCCCTTCTCCCCGGGGAGAAGGCTAGGTTGAGGGGAAAGTTATCGACATAGGCAAGACTTCTCGACTCACTCAACTCGCACGGCGTCTACGTGTGAACCAAAGTGACGCAGAGAAGAAGTTGTGGCGAGCTATTCGTTCAAATCAGGTATTTGGAGCGAAGTTTAAAAGGCAGGTTCCTGTCTCTCCATATATCGTCGATTTTTATTGTGAAGAAGCGAACCTTATCGTAGAGGTTGATGGTGGTCAGCACATGGAACGCATCGAGGAAGATGAAGTGCGAACACAGTTCCTGGAGAGCCGTGGAAATAGGGTTGCCAGGTTCACCAATATTGACGTGTTGACCAATCTTGAAGGCGTGTTGGAAGTTATTGGGCAGAGGGTTAACGAACGGCGATGAATTCCTTCGGAAGGCTATTGTCTACACAGCGATTATCCCCTCACCCCAACCCTCTCCCCGAGGAGAGGGGGCTCGGACACGCCACGAAATAGCACGCATGAACTGGAGATTTGATTGACGAGTGCGCCGGGCAAAAAGCAAACAACGCCCATGCCTAAGAAAGTACTGGTAATCGGTTCGGGACCGATCGTCATCGGGCAGGCCGCAGAGTTCGATTACGCCGGTACACAGGCGTGCCGTTCCCTCAGGGAAGAGGGCGTCGAGGTCGTGCTGGTCAACTCCAACCCGGCCACGATCATGACCGACGAGGACATGGCCGACCGCATTTATATCGAACCCCTCACGGTGCCGGTGCTCGAGCGAATCATTGAACGGGAACGGCCCGACGGCGTACTTGGCACCTTCGGCGGGCAGACCGGTCTCAACCTGGTGGTGGACCTCCATAAGCAGGGCATTCTTGACAAGTACAACGTCAGAGCGCTTGGCACTTCTATCGAATCGATCGAGATGGCCGAGGACCGCGAGCTGTTCCGTGAACTGCTCGAACGGATCGGCGAGCCGGTCCTTCCCTCGTTCGCAGTTGAAACCGTAGAAGATGCCGTCGAGGCAGCGAAGAAAATCGGCTACCCGGCTGTTATCCGTCCGGCCTACACGCTGGGTGGAACAGGTGGCGGCATCGCCAGCAACGAGTCAGAACTGCGCAAGATTGCAATCGGCGGAATCGCGGCCAGCAGGGTCGGACAGATACTCGTCGAGCGTTCACTCCTCGGTTGGAAAGAGATCGAATACGAAGTAATGCGGGACGGCGACGGCAACGTCATCACCATTTGCAACATGGAAAACCTGGACCCAATGGGGGTTCACACCGGCGACTCGATCGTCGTGGCGCCCAGCCAGACCCTCAACGACAAGGACTACCAGCGTTTGCGAACCGCATCGCTGAACATCATTACTGGTCTCGACATCAAGGGTGGCTGCAACGTGCAGTTGGCCTATCGACCCTCCACGGCGGTCGCAGAAACGCTGGACGAAGGCGCCGGGTACGACGACGACGGTCCGATGTACTACGTCATCGAGGTGAACCCCCGGGTCAGCCGGTCGTCGGCCCTCGCTTCCAAGGCGACGGGTTACCCGATCGCTCGCGTCGCGGCAAAGATCGCACTTGGCAAGACACTCGATGAAATATCGAACGCCGTCACCCGGAAAACGACCGCGGCGTTTGAGCCCGCGCTCGATTACTGTGTCGTCAAAATCCCGCGGTGGCCCTTCGACAAGTTTCCAATGGGCGACCGCTCGCTTGGAACGCAAATGAAGGCGACAGGCGAGGTGATGGCGATCGACCGCACGTTCGAGGCAGCGTTGCAGAAGGCAGTGCGGTCGATGGAAAATGGTCGCGGCTCGCTGCTCTGGGAGAATCCTGATTGGGGAACAGACGGCCCACCGGACCTGCGCGCCGATGACGACCGGCTCTGGAAGCTGGCAGCTGCGATTCGCGGTGGGCGTACCGCCGAAGATGTATCGCAGGAAACAGGCATCGATCCCTGGTTCACACGCGCCATTGCCCGCATCATCACGATGGAGCGCGAACTGCTTGCCGAGGAGCTGGCGCCCGACCTGATGCGCCGCGCAAAGCGGATGGGCTTCTCGGATGCTCAAATCGGCTCGCTCGCTGACTACCTTCCCGAGCAGGTCCGCACGATGCGCAAAGAATGGGGACTCAAGCCGGTTTACAAGATGGTCGACACATGTGCCGGTGAGTTCGAAGCCGTCACGCCGTATTTCTACTCGACTTATGAGCAGGAGAATGAAGCTGTTTCGTTGGAAGACGATGTGGCGATCGTTCTTGGCAGCGGCCCAATCCGGATCGGGCAGGGAATCGAGTTCGACTACTGCTCGGTGCATGCTGCGTGGGCGCTTCAGGCGTCGGGTGCCAGGGCCGTGATGATCAACTCGAACCCGGAAACGGTTTCGACCGACTTCGACACATCGGACAGGCTGTATTTTGAACCGCTCGATGAAGAGAGCGTCCGGGACATCATCGAAAACGAGAGCACAGGTTCTTCGATCCCTCCGACGATGGTGCAGTTTGGCGGGCAAACTGCCATCAACCTGTCGCAGGTGCTGGGCGTGGCAGGCCTCCCCGTGCTCGGGTCCAGCCCCGATGTGATCGACCTGGCTTCGGACCGCGGCCGGTTTGAAGATGTCACCCAGCGTCATGGCCTGCCCCAGCCCCCGGGCGGAATGGCGTCCAATGTCGAGTCTGCGCTGCAGGTTGCGAACAATGTCGGATACCCGGTCCTTGTGCGGCCAAGCTATGTTCTGGGCGGTCGTGCAATGGAGATCGTGCAAACTCCCGCTGAATTGCTGCGCTATTTTGAACGGGCCACAAGCGACTTCCGCGGCCAGACGATTTTGATCGACCGTTACCTGACCGGTCTCGAGGTTGAGGTCGACGCGGTGTGTGACGGTGAGGACGTGCTGATCCCCGGAATCATGCAGCACATCGAACGTGCTGGTGTTCATTCGGGTGATTCGATGGCCGTCTATCCCGCCCAATCACTGACCGAGGCCGAGGTCGAAACGATAGTCGATTACACACGCCGGATCGGACTTGCACTCGGCATTGTCGGCCTGATGAACATCCAGTTCGTCGTGGCAGGCGGAGGCGCTTACCGTGGTTTCGGCCAGGCCAAAAGTAGTCATAACGGTTCTGGCGGCGACCCCGAGATATACATTATCGAAGTCAATCCGAGGTCGTCACGGACCATTCCGTTCATATCCAAAGTCACCCGCATTCCGATGGTCCGAATTGCTACGGGAGTCATGCGAGGCAGGACGATCAGGCAGCAGGGCTTTGAAGGTGGGCTGGCGAAGAAACGAAACCTGGTCGCAGTAAAGGCCCCGGTGTTTTCGATGTCGAAATTAGCCGGTGTTGACACATTTCTTGGACCGGAGATGAAATCGACCGGTGAAGTTATGGGCATCGACACCACGTTTGAAGGTGCGGTGACCAAGGCCCTGCTGGGATCGGGCCTCAACATTCCTGAAGGCGCAGCCGTGCTGTTGAGCATTGCCGATCCCGATAAGGCCGACGCCCTTGGCCTTGTGCGCACGCTCAATGAGGCGGGCCATGCCATTTACGCGACGAGCGGGACGGCTGAGATGATTCGCGCCGTGGGCGTTGAGGTAACCGAGGTTGAAAAACGCCTGAGTATCGGTGGCAGGACAGTTGTCGACATTATTGAAGACGGCACGGTGGGCGCCGTTGTCAATACTGTGACCGGCGACCGGACCACCATGCAAGACGGCTTTCTGATCCGCAGGTCGGCAGTGATGCAACATATCCCGTGCTTCACGTCGATCGATACGGCACGCTGTGCTGTGGAGTCGGGAGGCGCCGTCGAAAGCGCCCTGGGTGGGCAGGGCTACAACGTAAAGACGCTTGCGGAGTATCTGGATGGATAGCTGGTAAGAGACCATTTCGAAACACTCTGACAGGCCAAGGTGTCAAATTGAACTTTCCATTCACCCCTGCTTGCGTCTTTGGCTCCCAGCGGGGGGGGTCAGGTAGATAGGCATGTTTGGCTAATTCCTTCTCTCTGGGGAGACGGATGCCCACC
>SMUY01220302.1_pt1 | contig 10599 bp, 9 predicted proteins | sample 2456441 | NCBI WGS metagenome assembly SMUY01 (sample SAMN11095931, study PRJNA526329) | marine sediment metagenome | biome: Marine sediment; feature: Surficial sediment; material: Deep marine sediment; isolation source: Hadal surficial sediment | place: Pacific Ocean | collected 2014-11 | depth 0-1...
CCGGTTTGAAATTTCGATTCAAGGCCTCTTTTTTCAACGTCTCCAGCTCATGGCCCGCAAGCTGAAACATCGCCCGGGCACTCTCCTCGGTCAACCAGCCTTCCAGGGCACAGGACGGCTCCCCACTGTGGGTCGCCAGATCGAATTGTTCTCCACTAAAACTGTCCTGGACCACGCCCCAGGGATAACCGGCAGGGCCGGTTTCATGGATGATGAAGCAGGCCCTGGCCCCTTTTCGGGCGGCCTCTTCCAGCTTGTAGGTCCAGCGGCCGTAATAGGTCATGGCCCTTCCGTTGAAGGTCTTCTCATCTAACTTGGAGGGATCGTCCGGATCCGGCACCGGGGGGTCGTTGACCAGGACAATCAGCGTCTTGTCTCTCACATCCACGTCTTTGTAGTCATCCCAGTCATACTCGGGTGCCACCACGCCATAGCCGGCAAAAACGACCTCCGAATCGTGAAGGGATGTGCTTTCAACCGCTCGCTTGCTCCAGGCCACGAACTCCTGGCCAGAGCAAAGCGAGAGCTCTTGTGCCCCTGTGCTCAAGAAAAGGTGCAGGGGGGAAGCGGCGGTAATCCCGATAAGAGGGACCTTCTGCAGGTAGCCGCCGGCAGGGTTTCCGGGAGCCAGTCCCAGACTTTTAAATTGCTCGACCAGATAGCCGGTGGTCCGTGTCTCACCCGGGGAACCGGGAAATCGACCCTCAAAAGCATCCGAGGCCAGTCGTTGAATGTGTTGGGCCAGGTTCTTCTCACCTATACTTCTGAGTCCGGCATCGGGTGAACTGGGTGGATGGCTCGTCATGGATGGCTCGATTCTACACCCAACCCTAATCGAGGCGCTTGTGAAAGCGAAGGACACTCAACCCGACCAAGGCGGTGCCCAGGACGAGCAAGGCCATGACTTGCGGCCACAGGACATCCAATCCAATTCCCTTGAGAAAGATGCCCCGTACAATCTCCATAAAGTAACGCACCGGATTCAGGTAGGTCAGGTATTGTACCGCTAACGGCATATTGCGAATCGGAAAGGCGAAGCCGCTGAGCATGAAAGCAGGCATGAAGAAGAAAAACGATGCCATCATGGCCTGTTGTTGAGTTGAGGAGACCGTCGAGATCAACAGGCCGAAGCCCAAAGTGGTCAACAAGAATGCGGCCGCACACCCCAACAACAGCAGCATGCTGCCTCTGAAAGGTATTCCGAAAATCAATAGAGCTGCGCCCGTTACCATAAGAACTTCCAGCAGGCCAACGGCTGCAAAAGGGAGCGTCTTTCCCAGCATCAACTCTATGGGGCGAATCGGCGTGACCATCAACTGTTCCATGGTTCCGCTTTCCTTTTCCCGAACGATGGCCATGGCCGTGAGCATCAGGGTCACCAGTGCGATAATGTTCACAACCACACCGGGTACGAAGTAGAACTGACTCTTCAAATCCACATTGAACCAGACACGACTTTCCGCCGATAAGAGAGGACCCTGACGGACCGGACCTGGACCAGATACTGTTCTTTGCCTCGTTCGTTGCTCTCCCTGGATACGGCCGGCATAGCGGGCCACAACTTGACTCGCTGAGTTCGAGATAATAGTAGCGCTGTTGGAGTTGGTGCCGTCAACCAGGATTTGCACCTGTGTCCTTTGGCCGCGGCGAATATCGCGACCGAATCCCGGAAGCACACGAACGACGGCTTGAACCGCTGAGCGGTCCAACAGTTCTTGAATCTCTTCCTCCCCTGCCGGGAGATGGGTCACTCGAAACTGGGGGGATCCCTCGAACTCCGCCAGCAGTTCCCGGCTCTCCGGAGTGCGATCCTGATCCATCCAGGCAATGGGACTGTTTTCCACATCCAGGTTGACCGCGTAACCGAAGACGATCAGCTGGATGATGGGAGGAAGGAGCAGAACGACACGCATCCTGGGTTCCCTTAAGGTCTGCAGGAATTCTTTTTTGATGATAGCAGCCGTTCTTCTCCACATTTTAGACCACGGTGCGCTTAACCATTCGTGTTGCCGTCAGAAATACCAGGGTGGCAAAAGCGGTGAGGAATGCCACCTCTAGCGCCAGCAGTTCAAAACCAATCCCCTTGAGAAAGATCCCTTTGAGAAGGGTAATAAAATAGCGGGCCGGTACCAGAAAGGTGAACATCTGAATGGGCGCGGGCATGTTCTCGATGGAGTAAATGAAGCCGGAGAGCAGAAAAGCCGGCAAAAACGAGGTCATCATTCCCAGTTGATAGGCCAGGAGTTGAGATCCGGCAATGGCGGAGATCAAGATCCCCCAGCAAAGAGCTCCAAAGAGGAAGATAAAGCAACTGACAGCCAGGAAGAACAGACTCCCCCTCAAGGGGACCTCGAAGATGAGGACCCCGACCACAATGACGATGACCGTATCAATCGCTCCCACCGCAAAATAAGCCGACATTTTCCCCAGGACCAGTTCCGCCGGTCGCAGGGGGGTGGAGAGCAGCTGCTCCATGGTGCCCATTTCCCATTCTCGGGCAATGGTGAGGGAGGTCAACAAGGCGGAAATGATCATCAGGATGACGGCCAAAAGTCCCGGGACAATGTAGTTCTGGGATTTCAGGTCGCTGTTGTACCAAACACGCAACCGGGCTTCTACCGGCAAGGGGGCTTGTGTCCCGCCTTCTTGTGCCGATTGTAGAGCCAAGGCGTGATTGGCGACGAGGGCCTCTGCGTATCCCAGTGCAATTGAGGCCGTATTGGAATCACTGCCATCAATGATTAACTGAACCTGCACTTCCTTGCCGGTGAGGAGATTGCGGGAAAACTCCTTGGGAATCACCACCGCAATCAGACACTCTTCCCGGTCAATACTGCGTTCGATGGTTCGGTAATCGTCCACGAATCCCAGGATCTCAAAGTAACGGGATCCTTCGAACCGGGCGATGAGTGCGCGGCTTTCCGGACTGCCATCGGAATCAAAGATCAGAGTGGGGATGTGGTCCACGTCGAGGCTGAGTGCATATCCGAACAGCAGAAGCATAATCACGGGCAGGGCCAGAGCGATAATCAAGCTGCGCGCATCACGCCAAATGTGGCGAAGTTCCTTGCTAGCCATGGCCCGGGTGCGACGAAGATTCACTGTTCCTGCTCCTGTTCTTGAATCATGGCGGCAAAGACGTCATCCAGACTTTCTGATCGGTAGGCTTTTCGCAGAGCTCTCGGCGTATCCAGGGCGATGATTCGGCCTTCATGCATGAGAGCCAGACGATGGCAGTACTCGGCTTCGTCCATGTAGTGAGTGGTCATGAAGATGGTCTGCCCTCGCTCAGAGAGTTGGTAGATCAGTTCCCAAAACTGGCGGCGGGCGATGGGATCGACTCCCGAGGTCGGCTCATCTAGAAAGAGTATCGGTGGCTGATGCAGGACTGCACAACCCAGGGCCAGTCGCTGTTTCCAACCCCCAGGCAGCAGACGGGTCATGGTGTTCCTTCGTTCCTCCAGTCCCGCCATTTCCAGAATCTCTTGCTTCAGCTGCTGGCGGGAACCTCGAGGCGTACTGTAAATGGCACTAAAGAAATCAATGTTTTCTTCAACGGTCAGCTCATCGTAAAGAGAGAACCTCTGGGACATATAGCCGATGTTTTGTTTGATTTCCTCGCTTTGGGAGAAAACGTCGAACCCTCCTACCCAGGCCTTTCCTCCTGATGGCCGCAGCAATCCGCACAGCATGCGAATGATCGTGGACTTGCCGGCTCCGTTGGAGCCGAGAAAACCGAAGATCTCCCCTTTTTTCACGCTGAAAGTGACATGGTCAACGGCCACGAAGTCATCGAATCTCTTCACCAGATTTTCTACCCGTACACTGGGTTGAACACTCATCTCCTCACCTCACCCTGTTTGCGGACCAGAGCGATAAAGACATCTTCCAGGGAAGGTTTGATGGGCGTGAGTTGGGCTGGACCGCAGCCGGCTTCCTCCAGCGATCTTTCCAACTCCTGAGGTGTGGTGCTGGAGGGAGACAGGAAGAGATGCAGTACGGCTCCAGCAAACTCAACACTCAAGACACCGCTGGCGCGGGACAGAATCTGTCGTGCCGTCCTGGGATGGGAAGATTTCACTTGGTAGCAGACTTCCTCAAGTTCGGTCTGTAGAGCCTCGGGTGAATCGCAGCGGATCAACGTTCCCTGATCCATAAATCCGACCCGATTGCAGCGTTCCGCTTCATCCAGATAGGCTGTAGTGATAAAAACCGTTACCCCATCCTTGACCAGCTTATAGAGGATTTCCCAAAAATCGCGGCGTGAAACTGGATCCAATCCGGTGGTGGGCTCATCCAGAAAGAGAATTTCCGGCTGATGCAGGAGTGCACACATAAGAGCCAGTTTTTGTTTCATGCCACCGGAAAGCTTTCCTGCCTGTCGCTCCCGGAAGGGTTCCATGCGGGTCATCTTGAGCAGCAACCCCATGAGTTGATGGCGATGACCCTGGGCTAGGCCGTAGAGATCGGCATAGAAGGTCATGTTCTCCTGGACGCTCAGATCCAGATAGAGACCGAATCGCTGGGCCATATAACCGATTTGTTCTCTGACCTTTTCTGGGTCTTGGGAAACATCGTAGCCCACTACACGGACGCTGCCTTCGGTGGGCTTGATGAGACCGCAGAAGAGGCGCAGGGTGGTGGTTTTACCTGCCCCGTCAGGTCCCACCAATCCAAATATTTCACCGCGAGAAATCTCAAGATTCAGGTGCTTGACTGCGGTGAGCTCCGGGAAACGGCAGGTGAGGTTGTGGCTGCTGGCGATAGGTGGTTGCTCGCTGGTGTTTGGTGTCATGGAATGCTCATGCCTCCCCCCGACTTCTCGTGTCTACTGTCGGGCTAGGCGCCTGGCTCACTTCGTTGCTTCGCCCCCGGCAGTCTCTGTCAGAATAATCTCGGCATCCGAGGGCATATTGAGTTTCAATTCGTGCTGAGGGTTGGAGACCTCGATTTTGATGCGGTAGACGAGCTTGACCCGTTCGCTGAAGGTCTGGATCTGCTTGGGCGTAAACTCGGCCTCCGAGGAGATGAAAGAGACCCGGCCGGAGTAAATTTTTCCAGGAAAAGAATCGGTGGTGATTTTAACCGGGGCACCCAGCTTCACCCGGCCCAATTCCTGTTCACTGATATAACCCCGCAGCCAGGGATGATCCAGATCTCCGATCTCAACCACCGGAACCCCGGCAGCCAACACCTCCCCCACTTCAGCTGTCTTGACCAGGACAACCCCTTCAATAGGAGAAACAGCCACCATCTCCTCGAGTTGTGCCTCAATAAGTCCCACCTGAGCCTGAGCTCCCTGGATCTCGGCTTTGGCTGTCTCGATGGCCTGTCGGTTTCTTTTGACTTCCAGTCGGAGGGACTCAGCCAGCTTCAATCCGGCCTCGGCCCAAGCCACCTGGGCACGGGCGCCCTGAATTTTCTCCTGACGAGGCCCCTCAATGAGAAGTGCCAGATGTTGTTCAGACTGTTTTGCCGAGGCCCTGGCAGAGTCAAACGCAGCTTTGAATCGGTCATGTTGTGAAGTGGAGATGTCTTCCTTCTCATAAAGAGTTTCCGCTCTCACCCAGTCCTTTCTGGCTTTTTCATATTCTGATTGGACCCGCTCCAGGATGGCCCGAGCCTCGGCAACTTCCTGCTCTCTGGACCCGGAGAGGAGCTCATCCAGGGCAGCCTGAGTCTGGATTAATTCCGCACGCCGCTGCTCGATCTGAGCTTCAACGTTTTCCCTCTGATACAGAAGGAAGGCTTCCAGCTCTGCCAGACGGGAGCGGGAGGCAGCGAGGGTGGCCAGGGCACGCTCACGGTGATGGAGCAGCTGCTGTTGTTCCAAGCGAGCAATGATCATACCTTTGCTCACCGGGTCGCCTTCTTCAGCATTGAGCTCAATGAGTCTCCCGGCAACGGTGAAGGCCAGATTCATGGTGGTGAGCTCGATATTTCCGGAAAGGAAGATGCTGTCGGAGGACTCCTCCCTTTCTCCCCTCAGCCAAAGGAAAACGACAACTCCCAGAAGCACGATCAGCAAAAGGACGGGGATGATCTTTTTTTTGTCGGTCCTCATTGAATCATGCTCCGGATGGTCCCCATGGCCTCACCCAGGTTGATCCGCTCCAGGCTATAGTTGAACAGGGCGGTGATCTGGTTTTCCCGGGCACGCTCCAGACGAGTCTGCGCATCGGTGACCTCAAGGCTACTGGTGATGCCAGCCTGATAGCGACGACGGGCCTGCTCTACTTCCTGCTGGGCCAGTTGCAGTCCCTCCTTGGCGACGGTGATCTGCTCTCGGGCCAGGTTGATGCCAGCAAAGGCCAACCGAACTTCCAATTCGATTTGGCGGCGTAAGTCCTGCATTTCTATCCGTTCCCGCCGAAGTTTGGACAGAGATTCGGCTCGATGGGCGTCAATCTTTCCCCCGTCAAAAACGGGCAACTCCAGGGAGATTCCTAAATTCCAGGTGGGGATGGCACTATCGATGCCGGAACCGATAGTTCCGTAACCGGCAAATCCTGAGAGGGAGGGAATTCGGTCGGATCGAGCAGCCCGGTAGTCAAGGTCGGCTTGCTCTTCCCTTTTCTGGTGGGCTTGCAAATCGGATCGAGAGCGAAAAGCGATGGCCAGAGCTTCCTGCATGTCAGCCACCTGAACGGGTGTGTGGGTGAGGTTCTCGGTGAGGGTGAGGTTCGCATCCAGCCGGATGCCGATCAGCTTGAGAAGCCTCAAAAGAGATTGCCGGTGCTGCTGCTCAGCCCCCAACAGCCGTTGCTGCTCATTGGAGACCTGGACTTGCGCTCGCGTCACCTCAATGCCTGTTCCGATCCCGGCCTCCTTTTGATTCTCTGCCAGATCAGCCAGTGCAGTGGCCAGCTCCAGGTTGGCTCGGGCTGCATCCAGACCAGCCCTGTTGCGCAGGGCCTCCAGATAGAATCGGGCCACCTGAGCAGCGGTTCGCTCCTCAATGTTCTCCTTCTCGGTCTGGGCCACTCGGACGCCGATTCTGGAGGCCTGAAAGCGACGAATCGAACCGAGATGGAAAATCGTTTGAGTCAGATTGGTCCGTGCATCGAAAGTGGTAAAGGGGCCCACCCGGGTGGGCGGCCGAAATAGGGGAGAGGGCTGCAGGCCCAGAGCCTCTAGATTGCGCGTCTGATTCTGAAAACCAACTGAAGCGCCCAGATGGGGCAGCAGCTCGGCCCGTGACTGCTGGGAACGAGCCTGGACCTCGCGAATGGACTCTTGGGCCATTTGAACCTCAGCACTGCCTTCTGGGGAAAGGGCGATTTCAATGGCTTGCTTGAGGCTCAGGTCGAGATCGGAAGCCGTGGCCGGATGGGTGAACGAAATCCAGATCAGTGGCAGGACCAGGATCATGTGTCGGCGGCATGATTCTCTAGCTCTAAAAAAGTAGGCCATAGGTTGAGGGGTGGGAGGGACTCCCATTTAAGACTCCTTTTTGCGGTATTGTGCTCTTCCTTTGTCGGTGAGAATGCCTTCAAATAAAACCCCGCTGATCACGGAAAAGGCTTGGGAAGCGGACAGGGGAAGATGGGATAAGGTTTCCGGATTCACGATGTTTCGGATCAAGGTGGAGAACAAGAGAACCAGCACCTCGGCATCGATGTCTTTTCGGAGAAAGCCTTCCTTGACGCCTTCCTGGATCAGTTGGCCGAAGCGGGTGTGGATGTGTTCATGCCTGCGCTGATCCAGCTCCTGCCACACTTCAGGAGCATGCCGCTGAATATCACGAAGAAAGATCCGGCTAAAGTGGGGTATTTCTGTGGCTACCAGTGTCAGGGCCTGCTCCAGCTTTTTACCAAAAGGGGTTTCATTGCTTTGGCTGATCTTTCCCAAACCTTCTGAGATTCGTTCGGTCCTGCTGAGGAGGGCCTTGCGCAGCAGGGCTTTTTTCCCGGGAAAGTACTGATACAGGGTCCTCTTGCTCATCCCCAGCTCATGGGCGATTTCATCCATGGTGACCTTGGTGAACCCCAGACTGAAGAACTGAGACCCTGCCACCTCAAGAATTCGATTTTGGACTTCAAGTGCGCCGGCCATCGTATACCAATAAAACTATTATAGTATTTTAAGTTTCCAATATCTACTCCTGGGTTCAGGTTGTCAAGGATTAGTTGGGTAAGACCGGATTAAGAATAGTTTCAGCTACTGGTTTCCGACCTTCTGGCGCAGTCTCCCGATTCTCTCGTTATTCCCGGGATGAGTACTGAGAAAGGTCAGCCACTCGGGAATGCGCTCCATTTTTTTGGCTTTTTCCAGGAACTGCACGAGGCCGATCGGGGAATAGCGGGATTTCAAGAGTAATTGGAAAGCAAAATCATCCGCTTCCAGTTCTGACTCCCTGCTGATCCCCAGTTTGGCCAGGTGCTCAACGATTGAAGCGGCGGTTCCCGGACGGCGGTTGGCAAGAGATAAGAAAAGCTGCAGGGCCTCCCTCCGGTTCTTTTGAATCAAAGCCTTTCTGCAATGCCCCAATTCAACGTGGGCAATTTCATGGGCCAAAATCCCTGCCAATTGATCGGCTGAAGTGTCCGGTAAGGTCATTAAACCCCGTGTGAGCAGGATATGACCTCCGGGCAATGCCAGGGCATTGACTTCCGGTGAGTCCAGACGGAAGACCTTATAGCGCTTAAAGGTCAGGCCTCCAGTGGCCCTGAAGTTGTCCAGGATGGTCTGGACTCGTGTCTCCTCTTCCGGTTGGATGTTCTGTTCTTTGGCCATGTCGGAAAGCCAGGAGGCGCCGATTCTGATTTCATCGGCTGGCGTGGTGGGTGCCAATCCGAGTGATTTCCTGATCCCAACCAGGTGGAAGGATCGAGTATAGAGCACCACGATGAGGACCACCAATATGAGGAGGATTTCTCTAAAGCCAAGCATCATTTGTAGAAGACTCGCCAAACCGGAGTCCAGGAAAGTATACTGGATTCGCCATGAGTGTGAAGATCAACGACAAACTGGGGCGACCGCTTCATGATCTGCGGATCTCAGTCACCGATCGCTGCAACTTTCGCTGTAGTTATTGCATGCCCCAGGAGATCTTCGGCCGCGACTATCAGTTCCTGGATCGCAGCGAACTCCTGAATTTTGAAGAGATCGAGCGTCTGGTCCGCATCTTCGCCGGGCATGGCGTCAAAAAGATTCGTCTTACCGGAGGCGAACCTCTACTACGCCGTGACCTGGAAAAGCTGGTGGAAAAACTGGCGGGGATGCCGGGACTGGAGTTGACCCTGACCACCAACGGAGGGCTTCTCGCGGAAAGGGCCCAAGCTTTGAAAGAGGCTGGACTGAATCGTGTCACCGTCAGTCTGGACTCGCTGGACGACGAGATTTTCGCTTCCATGAACGGGGTGGACTTTCCTGTGGAAAAGGTGCTGGAGGGAATTGAGGCGGCCAAGGTTGTCGGACTGGCTCCCATCAAGGTCAACATGGTGGTCAGACGCGGCGTCAACGAGCAAAGTGTTGTACCCATGGCCCGTCACTTCCGCGGCACCGGTATCATTTTGCGCTTTATCGAGTACATGGATGTGGGTACCAGCAACGGCTGGTGTCTTGATGACGTGGTTCCAGCCTTCGAAATCATCAAGAGGATCGATGCCCAAATGCCGATCAAGCCCCTTGAATCGAACTATCAAGGAGAAGTGGCCAGAAGGTGGCAGTACCGAGACGGAAGTGGTGAAATTGGGATGATCGCCTCTGTGACCCAACCCTTTTGCGGTGACTGCACTCGGGCTCGGCTGTCGGCGGACGGTTTTCTCTATACCTGTCTTTTTGCCACTCAAGGAAATGACTTGAAAAAGTTGTTGCGGGGTGGAGCTTCCGATGGGAAGATTTCCGATGCTGTAGCCTCGATCTGGAAGGCCCGAACGGACCGCTATTCTGAAATTCGCTCCTCCGAAACCACGGATCTCCCCAAGGTCGAAATGTCTTATATCGGCGGGTGAGCTTCTGGAAGATCCAGTCGAACGGAACAACTTCTAGCCCAACAAAACTACCCCTTGATTCTTCTTGCGGTGAGCACTCCCGACAATATGCAGGCCGTCCAGGTGATGGGCCTCCCTGTTTCTGGACCTGAGGAGCCCGTAAAGGATGACAGCCGAGATGACGATCCCAATCACGAGTGATGTGGTCACGGATTCACCCCCTCTCGTCTGAAGATAGGTGGAGAGGAATGGGTAACACGCTGTCCACACACACTGAGGGAGAAGACTTAGGCGTTCATCCCTCTCCACTTGGCATCTAGGGAAGCAAATTCCATGCCGCTCTCCTTTGTCTCTTGCAACTGACTGTGAAAATGGGACTTGCCGATATCCGGACGTGAGGGGGTGGCATGGAGCGAATGAAAGCTAGGTCAAAACACCCGGAAAGTGGGTGATTTGACCTGCACCGCCAGACTATTGCCGCTCTTCTCTGAGACGGGGAGTTCAAGGACACCAAGAGGAAGAATGGAGCGGGAAAGGGGATTCGAACCCCCGACTTCAACCTTGGCAAGGTTGCACTCTACCACTGAGTTATTCCCGCTCGAAGACTCAGATGATCATAAAATTGCTTCACCGGCTTGTCAATCCCAGATCGACCTGCTCCCCA
>SMUY01294794.1_pt1 | contig 10597 bp, 7 predicted proteins | sample 2456441 | NCBI WGS metagenome assembly SMUY01 (sample SAMN11095931, study PRJNA526329) | marine sediment metagenome | biome: Marine sediment; feature: Surficial sediment; material: Deep marine sediment; isolation source: Hadal surficial sediment | place: Pacific Ocean | collected 2014-11 | depth 0-1...
AGGAGGATCAGGTCGAGGGTGGCGTCTTGGTTCAGGTCGGCGACGGCGATCGCTTGCACGGAGCCGAGCGTGTCCGGCAGTGGGTGTGGCTGGAACTGGGGGACGTGGTAGCGCCGATTGAGGAACACCTGGAGGCGCCCCGCAGCGTCGAGAAGAGCCGCATCGGGGTCACCGTCCGCATCCAGATCGGCCCACACGAAGTCGCGCAGCCGGGTCACGCCCGCAAACGCGGGATATGGCTCGAATGTCCCGTCGCCCCGGTGCCGCAGCACGACGGGTGCGCCCTCGACTCCGGCGAGCACCAGGTCCAAGTCGCCCTCCATGTCCAGGTCGGCGGCCCAGGCACCGGCGTAGGCGCCACGAGCCACGGCTGGCGCGACCGCCTCGTCGGTCGCGTCGGTGAAGGAGCCGTTCCCGTCCTGACGGAGCAGGCGAAGTCCGCCAGGACCCGCCAGCACGAGGTCCATCCGGAAGTCGTAGTTGTAGTCGAGGGGAGCGACGGCAGATGGCGAGAGCGGTGCGGCGGACGCTCCTCCCGGGAAGGCGAACGCCTCAGCTTGATCGGGCTCGGTTGAGATCCACACGGTCCCGCGATTTGCGGCGACCAGAGCGAGCGGCACCTCCTCGCTGAGCCACAGCGCCCGCACCCACGCCACGGGCCCCTCACCCACCGAAAGCGTCTCCGGCACGAACCTGAGACCCGTATCCGGCGGCGCCGAGCGGGCGGAAGGGGTCGGCAGTCGCACGAAGCGCGTCAGCAGGACGTCCGCTCGGGTGGGCGACGTGAGCACGGCGTCCTGGTCGTCGCGGTAGGCGGGCAGGGGCTGCAACTCGTTCTGCAGAAACGTGATCAGCGTGGCGGCGCGGCCAAATTCCCCGGCATCTCCGGCTGTCCACACCACCCGGAGCTCGTCGATGAGTGGAAATGACAGGACATCGGCCCGGGCTTCAATGCGGTCGAGCACCTGGCCCAGTGTCTCGATATCGCGTAGTTTGGCCGCGAGGCGCGCGCCCTCGAGCAGGGCGACCAGATTCCCGGGCTGCACGGCCAGAATCCGGTCGATCAGCTGTTGCGCCTCGACCGTGCTCTCGGGGCTATCCTCCTCCTCGACGACCCGGGCCAGGAGATAGAGCGCACGCAGGCTCCGGGGGTCGAGTTCGACGGCGCGGCGGAGGTGTTCCGTTGCCGCGTCCAGGCGGCCCCGCTCCCGCTCGACGAGCGCGGAAATGAGCTGGATGCGGCTGTTCTCAGGCGCCAGCATGCGCGCTTCCTCCAGCCGATCGGCCGCCTGTTCCAGCTCACGCCGCTGGAGCGCGATCAAGCCGAGGTCGGCCCAGCCGGCCGGCTCCCGGGGGACGAGTTCGGTGACGCGCTGAAACGCCGCCGCGGCCAGTGCGCTCTCGCCCGACTGAGCGGCGGCCACGCCCCGGTAGAAGGCCGCAACGGCCTCCGCGTAGGTAGGAGAAGAGGGGTCGGGCAGATCGCGCTCGCACGCCGCAGCGCCCAGAGCGAGAGCGAGCACGGCAGGAAGATGAAGCGCGAATCTCAATGGGAAGTTGCTCAGGGAAACGGACCATGTTAGCTCCTGGCGTTATGAGGCGCAAGACGACGTACCGGCGCTCCGTGTTCGAGCACCACCGCGCAATGGCCGGCATGCGGCAAGCGTTTCGTTACGTCGCAGATCGGCGTATACTGGGCCGGGTTAGCGCCGGCATCCTGATTCCATACGCCACCGAAGCCGGCGCCCACAGTCCGTGGGATCCCGCCACAGACCCTGAACCCGAGAGGTGCCCGTGAGCTTGCTGGCGAGCGTGGACTGGGTGGTGATCGGAGGGTACTTCGTCCTCGTCTTCGGCGTCGCGATCTGGGCGACGATGCGGGAGCGGTCTACGCGTGGGACGTCGAAGGACTACTTCCTGGCGGGCCGCAATGTCGGCTGGTTCCTGGTAGGCGGCTCGCTGTTCGCCTCCAACATCGGATCCGAGCACCTGGTGGGGCTGGCGGGAGTGGGGGCTGCGAGCGGTGTGGCCGTGGGGCAGTTCGAGATCATTGCCTCGCTGATGCTCTTGCTCCTCGGCTGGCTGTTCGTGCCGTTCTACCTGTCTAGTGGCGTCTTCACCATGCCGGAATTCCTCGAGCGACGCTACTCCGAGGCCACCCGGTGGTATCTGGCGGTGATCTCCGTCATCGGCTACGTGCTGACCAAGATCTCCGTGACGATCTTCGCTGGTGGCATCGTCTTCGAGGCGATCATGGGGGTCGACTTCTGGACCGGCGCGCTGGTGGTCGTGGTGATCACCGGCGTGTACACCATCTTCGGCGGACTGCGTGCGGTGCTCTACACGGATCTGCTGCAGATGTTCGTCCTGATCGGTGGCTCGGTGGCCGTCACGGTGCTGGGACTCAACGCCCTGGGCGGCTGGGGTGCCATGACGGAGACGGTGGGGCCCGGGTTCCTCAGCTTGTGGAAGCCGATGTCGGACCCGGACTTTCCCTGGACCGGCATTATCTTCGGGGCGCCGATCCTGGGCGTCTGGTACTGGTGCACCGATCAGTTCATCGTGCAACGCGTGCTTGCGGCGCGCGACCAGGATCACGCCCGTCGCGGGACCGTGTTCGCCGGATACCTGAAGCTGCTGCCGCTCTTCATATTCGTGATCCCCGGCGTGATCGCCTACGCGCTGTCGCAGCAGGGCCAGCTACAGCTCGACACGCCGGACCAGGCGCTGCCCACGCTCATCGCGACGCTGCTCCCCATAGGGCTCCGCGGGCTGGTGGTGGCCGGGCTGCTGGCGGCGCTCATGAGCTCGCTTTCGTCGGTGTTCAATTCCACCTCCACGTTGGTCACGCTGGACATCTACAAGAAGCTCCGCCCGGATGCATCGGAACGGCGGCTCGTGCTGGTCGGGCAGCTCACCACCGGTGTGCTCGTGGTCTTTGGCCTGCTGTGGATCCCATTCATGCGGCTGATCTCCGGGCAACTCTATCAGTACCTCCAGAGCGTGCAGGCGTACATCGCGCCCCCGATCGCTGCGGTGTTCCTGATTGGCGTGCTGTGGCGGAGGGTCAACGCGCATGGCGCCATCGCGGCCCTGATCACGGGATTCGTGTTGGGAATGGGGCGACTCGTGGTGGAAATCAGCCAGCCGCTCCAAAAAGGGGTTCTGGAGGTCTACGCCGACATCAACTTCCTGCACTTCGCCATCATCCTCTTCGTGATCTGCAGCGCCGTCCTGGTGGTGGTGAGCCTCCTCACGCCGCCGCCGGAGGAGGAGAAGGTGGCCGGTCTGACGTTCGCCACTCAGGAGCCCGCGACCGCGCAAGAATCCGATCGTCGCTGGCGCCGCACTGACCTCAAGCTGAGCCTGCTGCTGCTGGTCTGCGTTGGGTTAGTGTGGATCTACTTCTCGTGAGGAGGGCCGGGCTCTTCGCATGAAATCGACCTGGAAAATCCGCGTTGCGCTCGCGGTGAACTTCTTCGTCTTCGCCATCTTGCTCAACACCGTGGGCATCGTCATCGCGCGGGTGATCGACGACTATGGCGTGGCGGGCACCACGGCCGCCACCCTGGAGGCCTTCAAGGACCTCTCGATCGCCGCCGCGTCGTTCCTCTTCGCCTCGTACGTGCCCCGCTTCGGATACAAGCGGACGATGCTCGTCGGCCTGATGGCGGTGATGCTGGCGAGCATGCTCGTGGCGGCCGTCACCGGGTTCTGGGTGACGCCGGTGCTCTTTGCCACCATCGGCATCAGCTTCGCCCTCCTGAAGACGGCCGTGTACTCGACCATCGGCCTCATCACGGAGACACAGGCCGAGCACACCGGGCTGATGAACACCCTCGAAGGCATCTTCCAGGTCGGGGCGATGTCCGGGGGGCTGGTCTTCGGCTTCATGATCAACTTCAGCCGGTGGACGGACACCTACTGGCTCCTCGCCGCGCTCATCCTCATCGCGCTCGTGCTCATGTGGTTCACCAAGCTCGACGAACACGAGATCGAGGAGCACGCGGCCGAGACAGGGTTGCTCGAGATGCTCAAGCTCCTCAAGCGGCCGATCGTGTGGACGTTCGTCGTCTGCGCGTGGCTGTACGTGATGATCGAGCAGAGCTTCGCGACGTGGATGCCGCGCTTCAACGAGCAGATCTTCGGGCTCTCGGCGGCCCTCGCCGCGGTCTTCGTGAGCTTCTATTTCGGCTCGATCGCGCTCAGCCGCTTCGTGGCGGGATATCTGTTGAAGTGGGTGCCGTGGGTGGTGCTTCTGCTGACCTACCTGGGGCTCGCCTTCGCCGTCACGCTAACCGTGGTGCTCCTGACCTCCGAAGGCGACCCGACGACGGTCACGTCGTGGCTCGAGGCCCCCCGGCTGGCGTTCCTCTTCGCCGTCGTCGGCTTCTTCCTCGGTCCTATCTATCCGACGATCTCGTCGATCGTGCTCACGAAGATGCCTAAGTCGCAGCAGGCGGCGATGACGGGGCTGATCATCATCTTCTCGGCCCTCGGCGGAACCACCGGCTCGCTCGTCACCGGCCGTCTCACCGACATCCTGAACACGCACGACGCCTTCTACTTCCCGCTCATCCCGATCGGGTTGCTCGCGCTCATGCTCCTCGTCTACAAGCGCTTCGCCGATCGCGACAACAACGACGGTGTCTCATGAGAATCCCCGTCGAGGACACCTTCCGCCGCTTGCTCGATCAGGAAGACACGGACGGGGACAATCAGATCACCGTCAAAGACGAGGGGTCGAAGCGGTTCGTGGTGACGGACGAAGACGGCGGGACGTATGCGGTGGAGGGGACGTATCCGCTCTCGAACCTGCTTCAGGAACTCGCCCTCGCCCGGGATGCGGGGGCCGAGGCGCTCGAACTCGACCCGGAGCGGCTCCACGAGAACGGCGTCCGGCGCATCTCGCGCATGATTCAGGAAGTGTTCTGGGACGGCCTCACGCGCACCGTCGATGCCGAGGGCCTGGCCCGCGTGGCCATCGACAAGAAGGGAGAGGGTACCGACCTCGATCGCCGGCCCCGCGTCTATGTCCCGCACGGCGATGCCAAAGCGCTCGCCTACTTCGAGGGCGTGGCGCGCGAGCAGCCCGAGCTGGGCCTCGAAGTTCGGCGGCTGCCCGAGACGATCACACCCGAGTACGTCCTCGGCCTAAACGAGCGGCCCGGCATCCTGAGCCTCGAGTTCGTCGAAGACGAAGACGGGCGCGTGCGCGGCCTGCCGTTCGTGGTGCCGGGGGGACGCTTCAACGAGCTCTACGGGTGGGACAGCTACTTTATCGTCCTCGGGCTCCTCCACGACGGCTTGGTGGAGTTGGCTAAGGGGATGGTGGCGCACTTCCTCTACGAGATCGAGCACTACGGCCAGATCCTCAACGCCAACCGGAGCTATTACCTGACCCGCTCCCAGCCCCCGTTCCTCACCGCGATGGGCTGGGCCGTATGCGAACACCTCCCCCCGGGCCAGGACCGAGACACTTGGTTCGCCGAGGTCATCCGCACGGCCATCCGCGAGTACGAGACCGTATGGACTATCCCGCCGAAGGTCACCGAGACGGGTCTGAGTCGGTACTACGCTACCGGCATCGGCATGCCGCCCGAGACCGAGGCCGACCACTACGACGGCCACCTCGAGCCCTACGCCGTGGCCGCCGGGATGGACGTGGTGCGCTTTCGGAAGGCCGTCTGGCGGCGCGACATCGTCGATCCCGAGCTCGACGCGTATTTCGTGCACGACCGAACACTGCGCGAGTCGGGTCACGACAACAGCTACCGGCTCGAGGGCCGCGCCGCCCACCTCTGCACCGTCGATCTCAATTCGCTTCTCTACCGCTATGAGACCGACATCGCCCGCGCCCTGAAGGAGGTGTTCGGCGACAAGCTCGAGACCTCCGACGGTACCGTCCATACGAGCGCCGCGTGGGAGGAGCGCGCCGAGCGCCGCCGGGACCTGATGAGCCGCCTCTGCTGGAACGAGGAGCGCGGCATGTTCTTCGACTACGACTTCGTCGCGCGCAAGCAGACTGGGTTCGAGAGCGTGACCACGCTCTATCCGCTCTGGGCGGGCCTCGCCAGGGGCGACCAAGCGGCGATGCTCGTCAGGCGTGCCGTGCCGCTCTTCGAAGAAGCGGGCGGGCTCGTCTCCACCACCGAAGCCTCCCGCGGGCCAGTCTCCGAGCACCGGCCGCAGCGGCAGTGGGACTACCCCTTCGGCTGGCCCCCCCACCAGATGCTCGCCTGGCAGGGCCTCATCAACTATGGCTACGAGTCGGTCGCGCAGCGCCTCGCCTATCGGTGGCTGCACATGATCACGAAGAACGCCGCCGACTACAACGGCACCATCCCCGAGAAGTACGATGTCGTTCACCGCACCCACGATGTGTTCGTCGAATACGGCAACGTGGGTACCGAGTTCGATTACATCACGCGGGAGGGCTTCGGGTGGATGAACGCCTCGTACCAGCTCGGCCTCTCGCTCCTCCCCGACGAACTCCGCGCCGCCCTCGAAGCGGGCACCCCGCCGGAAGAGCTTTTTTGACCCGCGAGGACGCCGACCCATTGACGGGGTGCCCGCCGCTCCGCAGTGTAGGGGGCCGGTAAGCAGCCGGTGACCCCACATACGTCTGAGGTGAGCTGTGGATATCTCGCGTCGAGAAGCTCTCCACCACCTGACACTCCTCGTAGGCGGAGCCATCTCCGCGCCGGCTGTGAGTGCAATCCTATCCGGCTGCAGAGCCGAGCCCGCGCCAGCGGCTTGGACACCCGAGGCGCTCACCACCGACCAGGTCGACCTGCTTGGAACACTCGTCGACCTGATCATCCCCCCCACCGACACACCCGGGGCGAAAGATGCCGGCGTTCCGGTCTTCATCGACAAGCTCCTCCGCGACTGGGTGGAATCGGAAGACCGCGTGCGCTTCCAGACCGGGCTTGCCGCCGTCGATGAGGAGATGCAGGAGACCCATGGCGTCGCCTTCCGCGAGGCCACGCCCGAGCAGCAGAACACCCTCCTCACCCGCCTCGACCAAGAGGCGATCCAAGCGCGGGAGGACGGCGCCGACCCGCTCCCCTTCTTCGCCACCCTCAAGGAGTGGACCCTGGTGGGCTACTACACCTCTGAGATCGGAGCGACCCAGGAGCTCCAATGGCTCGCCGCACCAGGTCGCTACGACGCGGACCTTCCTCTGAATGAGGTCGGACCGACATGGGCATGAGCTTCCAGACAGCGCAGGCTGGACGCGGAAAGGTCTATGACGCCATCGTGGTGGGATCCGGCATAACGGGAGGCTGGGCCGCGAAGGAGCTGACCGAGAAGGGCATGGAGGTGCTGCTCCTGGAGCGGGGAGGGCCCGTTGGGCACGGTGTGGGCTACATCACCGAGCACAAAGCCCCGTGGGAGATGGAGTACCGGGGCCGAGGCGACCGCCAGAGGTTCAAGGAGGACCAGTACCTCCAGTCGCAGGCCGGTCCGGTGACCGAGTACACCGCCCACTTCTTCGTCAACGACCGGAAGAGCCCGTACACGTTCGACGAAGACAAGCCATTCCTGTGGATCCGGGGTCACCACCTCGGGGGCCGCTCGATCATGTGGGGCCGACAGTCGTACCGATGGAGCGATCTGGACTTCGAGGCGAACACGCGGGAGGGCATCGAGATCGACTGGCCGATCCGCTACGCCGATCTCGAACCGTGGTACGACTACGTGGAGCGATTCATTGGTCTGAGCGGTCAGGCGGAGGGCATGCCCCAGCTCCCGGACAGCCAGTTCCTGCCGGCCATGCCGTTCAACGCGGGCGAGGTGAAGGTGAAGGAGGGGATCGAGGCGGCGTTCCCCGACCGGCGCATGACCATCGGCCGCACCGCCGTCCTGACCCAGCCCCACAACGGCCGGGGTGCGTGCCACTACTGCGGTCCGTGCGCTCGCGGCTGCTCCGTAGGCGCCTATTTCTGCAGCCTGAGCAGCACGCTCCCGGCGGCGCTGAACACGGGCAAGCTCACGATCCGCACGCATAGCATCGTGCACAGCCTGATCTACGATGAGAACCGCGACGTCGTCCGCGGCGTGCGGGTGATCGACGCCGAGAGCCATGAAGACCTGGAGTTCCGGGGTCGGCTGGTGTTCCTGTGCGCGTCAACCCTGGCGTCTACCCAGATCTTGATGATGAGCACCTCGCCCCGCTTCCCCGACGGGCTGGGCAACTCGAGCGGTGCGTTGGGCCACTACGTGATGGACCACCACTTCAAGCTGGGCGCGGTGGGGACCGTTCCCGGCCTGGAAGACCGCTATTACTACGGCCGCCGCCCGAACGGCATCTACCTGATGCGCTACCGGAACGTCACCGCGCGGACGCGTCACCCGGACTTCGTGAGGGGCTATGGCTATCAGGGGGGCGCGAGCCGCGAGGGGTGGAGCCGGGGAATCGAGGAGCCTGGCCTGGGCGTGGAATTCAAGAACCGGCTCCGGACGCCGGGCCGGTGGCGGATGTCCCTGTCCGGCTTCGGCGAGATGCTTCCCCGCTATGAGAACTACATGACGCTGGACTCGTACGTGACGGACGCGTGGGGGCTCCCGGTCCCCCGCTTCCACTGCACGCTGGGTGAGAACGAACTGGCCATGCGCCGGGACATGACGGTCGCGGCCGCGGAGATGCTGAACGCGGCCGGCTGCACTGACGTGGAGACCGTGGAGGAGGTGTACCGGCCCGGCGAGGGGATTCACGAGATGGGGACGGCGCGGATGGGTCGGGATCCCCGCACCTCCGTGCTCAACCAGTGGAATCAGCTACATGACGTGCCGAACGTGTTCGTCACGGACGGGGCATGCATGACGTCGGCGGCCTGTCAGAATCCGTCGCTCACGTATATGGCGTTGACGGCTCGAGCGGCTGACTACGCGGCTCGGGCGGTGACGAGGGGGGAGTTGAGGCTCGGGTAACGAAGGGGATGCTGCCGCGTCAGGACCAGCCACTGGAACTCAGGGCGCGGCCCGAAGTTCAAGAAAGTTCATCCGAACGAGACGTTCGACGAGGACATGAACAAGACATGGCTTCGCTAGAAATGGTGTGGTCGGAACTGTGGATCCAAGTGGACGGCGTCGGTCCGGGCGAGTTCAAGTACGTCCGGGTGAACCAGATGGCGGCTCATAGTGGAAACGAGTACGTCGAACAGGTGAGGAGGGAGCCGGCATGACCGGGCGACGTGAATTCCTGACAGTGCTCGGCGCGAGCGCGATCACAGGCGCCGCGACGGTCACACCAGGCCGCGGGATGGCAGCGTCCGGCGCCGCCCGGACGGCCGCGCCTGGCCGCCTGCGCCAGTCCGTATGCCGCTGGCCGTTCTCCGCCATTCCGCTTCCCGACTTCTGCCGCGCCGTCGCCGACCTCGGTCTCGGTGCCATCGACCTGCTCGCGCCCGAGGAGTGGCCGGTGGCCGCCGATTGCGGCCTCGTCTGCTCTATGGGGTATCCGGCCGTGCGCCGCGACTTCATCACACGCGGGCTGAACGACCCCGCGAATCACCCGTTGCTCCTCGGCGAACTGGAGCGCGCGCTGCCCCTAGCCGCCCGGCACGGCGTGTCCAACGTCATCGCCATGTTCGGCAACCGCAACGGTCGGAGCGATGCCGAGGGGATCGATGCCTGCGTCGCCGCGCTCTCGCGCATCGCGTCCCTCGCCGAACAGGAAGGCGTCACCATCTGCATCGAGCTGCTCAACAGCCGCGTAGACCACGCGGACTACCAGGGAGACCGCACCGCGTTCGGCGTGCGGGTGATGGAGGACGTGGGATCGCCGCGCGTGAAGCTGCTCTACGACATCTACCACATGCAGATCATGGAGGGCGACGTGATCCGCACGATCCGCGCGCACGGCGCGCACATCGCCCACTTCCACGCCGCCGGGGTGCCCGGACGCCACGAGCTGGACGACACGCAGGAGTTGAACTACGTCGGCATCGCCCGGGCCATCGCGGATCAGGAATTCGACGGCTGGTTCGCCCACGAGTTCATCCCGACGCGCGACCCGATCGCGAGCCTGCGCGCCGCGATCGAGGTCTGCACGGTGTGAGCACCTAGCGCCCGCCGCGCGCGAGGTCGAAAACGCGGATGTCCAATGGCCCGAGCGATCGGACGGGGACGTAGCCGTCGATCCGCCCGCCACGTGAACCCGATCGGTTTGAGTGAATTCGCTGTGTCAGCCCGCGGCACCTTCATGTACACGACGGTGGCACCGGCGGGAGCCTTGGACAGTTGAATCAGGTGGTGTGGGTGATGGGGGACGGAACGGCGGGTAATGGGTCAGTTTGAATTAGCTGCTGCTAAAGATGTTTTACCGGCCAGGATCTTCTTTCCAAGTCGCCCACATCGCTGCTACCTCAACGAGTCATGCGGTCACTTGCCCTTTTCGTCCTGCGATGCACGTCCGGCGGTGAGCAAGCGTTCTGCAAAGTCGAGGCGTTCCTGCATATCGGCCAACTGTACTCGTGTGTCGTTGAGATCGTCACGCAGCTCATCGACCACCGGTCCCAACTCCGGATCGCTGCCTCGCATCTCCAGCTCTTTTTTCTTGAGCTTGTAACGGATAATCAGAGCCGTGAAC
>SMUY01176329.1_pt1 | contig 10594 bp, 18 predicted proteins | sample 2456441 | NCBI WGS metagenome assembly SMUY01 (sample SAMN11095931, study PRJNA526329) | marine sediment metagenome | biome: Marine sediment; feature: Surficial sediment; material: Deep marine sediment; isolation source: Hadal surficial sediment | place: Pacific Ocean | collected 2014-11 | depth...
ACAATTCTTTCATCATTTGTATAGACATCTTTTTGTAAAGAAAATGAAGTAACTATTGCATATGCAGGATTAATCATTATAAAAAAGAGCAAAATTACAGCGAAAAATGATATTTTTCTATACAATGAAGTCAATATACTATATTTATTATTAAAAAATGCGTATAAGTTGTTCTAGTGTATATTTCCAACTATTTTCATCAGGAACTTTTTTTATACTGGATTGGAGAGGGTATTTGATTTTGATTTACACTTCATTTGACAATATCAGTTTAGTTAAAGTACTTTCTTTTTTAAAATCACATAAAACAGAATATCTTTCTGGTCAAGACCTAAGTGATGTATTAAAGATTAGTAGAGTTGCTATATGGAAACATGTTAAACAAATTAAAACATTAGGATATAAGATAGAAGCAAAGCAAAACCTTGGTTACAAATTAGTTGAAGACACTGAGCTTTTATTGCCATGGGAGATAACCGAGGGACTTGAGACAAAGATTATCGGTAAACGAGTTTACTATTTTGATAGTGTTGACTCTACACAAAAGTTTGCATCATCAATTGCACAAAACCCAAAAGAAAATGGTACAATAATCATTTCAAAAAAACAATCTGGGGGAAAAGGTAGAATGAATAGAAAATGGATTTCTCCAAAAGGAGGATTATGGTTTTCTATAATTTTACATCCTAAATTTGATGTCTCGCTTGTAACAATTTTTCCACTTGCAGCCTCATTGGCCTTGGCTAATGCAATAGAAAAAACTCTTGGTAAAAAGCCAGAATTAAAATGGCCAAACGATGTAACACTAAAACATAAAAAAGTAGCAGGAATGTTAGTTGATTTATCTTTAGCGTCTAATAACATAGAAAATCTAATTCTTGGTGTTGGAATAAATTTTAAAATTGATTCGGCACAGCTGGAAAAAACTATTAAAAAAACTGAAAACTATTATGGGGTAAGCTCATTAGTTTCTAAAGCTGAAAATAAAAATCCAGTTAAGCTTATGCAATCTTTTCTAGTTGAGCTTGAAAAGATTTGTGAAACTTTAGATCAAGGTAAGTACAAAAAAATTATTGATGATTGGACAAAAAAATCATCAACTATCGGTAAAAAAGCAACGGTTTCTACCTCTTCAGAAAAAATTAATGGAAAAGCAATAAGAATTGATAACGATGGAGCACTTGTAATATCTCAGGGAAAAAAGACTCGTAGAATTTTAGTTGGAGATGTAGTATAGTCTTATGATTACCTTCTAGATTTTATTGATTTACGTCTACGAAATTTTACCTTTGTTTTTCTTTGTCTAGATTTACTTTTTAGAATACTTTTTTTCTTTACTTTCTTTTTTGGCTTTTTTCTTGATTTTATTCGTGATTTTAGATTAGTTATATTACCTTTAATTTCAGATATTGATATGACTAGATTTTCTAATTTGTCTGTGTATTCTTCGTAGGCAATTAATAATTTAGATTTTACTTCATTTGTTTTTTTTAGATATTCGTTTGATCTTAACATGTTTGTAGTATCTATGAATTCTGGCAAGGGTTTTTCATCTTTGTTAATTTCAGTCAGTTCTGTTTTTATTTGAATAATTTTATTTTGTAACTCGTTTATTTTGTTAGTTGACATTTTCTACAAGTAATTCAAATCAACTATATTGATTTAATCTTTTATGAAAAACAGTTAGGGTTCAGTAAAACCCGTACTATGATCCCACGTAGCAAGATATTTTGGAGTGATTTCAAGTAGTATGGAAACCCCTTTTTTTACACCATCCATTAAAAATTTTGCAACTTCGTTTTCTAAATTTCCAGTATATTTTATCATAATTTTTTCTGCAATTGGAATGTTTGCATTAACGTCATCAGAAATCTTAGCAGTTCCTTTTCCTCGTACACCCTTGTAAGGCATCCTTTCATCATCAATACAAAAGTAAATTGAGTTTCTATTCTTGATATTAGTAGCTTTTTTTGCCGTTTTACTGGTTTCAACATATAATTTTCCATTCTCATACAAGTACCAAACAGGATGAACATTTGGTTCCCCTTTATCATCAATTGTTCCTAATAGCAAATTTAATTTACTGTTGGAAAGAAAATCAATTGCTTGCTCTTCTGTTAATATAGATCCAAACCCTGGACTTGCATGAACTATTTTCATTGAGTTCTTCTTAGAATTTTCAACAAATTTAATGTTTTGAAAGATGATCAATAAAATGATTTTTTCGATTGTGTAGGGAAAGTTTTAGCTCATATCTAGGGCTCTAGAATGTTTACGAGTGTGAGGTCGCTCACCGGAATATTTTCGTCTCATATGACCTGAGGGTCTGCCATATATTAGCTCTAAGAACCAGGCCTCATGCTCAATTTCTTCAGCGAGAATATCCTTTGCAATATCATATGTTACTGGATCTTTCCCTATAGTCATTTTACAGATTTTATCCCAATTGACAAGTGCGCCTTGTTCGGCTTTGAGGCATTTTTCTAATATCGCTTTTAGATCTGTTTTGGCTGGAGGTAATTGTAAGAATTCACAGCCTGACATTTTGATAAATTCGGTTGCATCATTAGGAAGGGTTCCCCCTAGCTGATAGATTCTTTCAAGACAGGATTCAAAGTGGCTAAGATCTTCTAATCGTGCATCTTCGATTACACCTTTGATTCCTTCCCCTTCCATTCCAGTGCAGTGAGCCCTCAAATTGGCAAAGTAATAGTATGCAGTAAACTCAACTGATGCATTGTAAATTAGAAGTTTAATTAGTTCATCAACATCTACCCCGTTTTGTTTTAGAACTTGTATGCCAACTACATTTGGATCGCCTGAATCTGCCATTATTATCGTATTTAGTTCTGATCGATGGATTATAAAATATTTTCAAAAATCTCACAAAACAAATGTGCCTGTCACAAATTTTTATGGATATGGATTTGTGGATCAGTTGTTTTTCCACACTTTGGACAGTGTAATCTAATGAAATCTCTGCAAACTTCACACCTAATCTCTGGTGACATCTCTAACCCACATGTTCGACAGGACTCAGTTCTCATAAATTACAATAATTGTTTTGTAGTATTAAATTAATACAAAATTAGTTACATCTAATTAGTTTACCCTAATGTTTTTGGTTTTCATTCTCATTCTACTAAATGAGAATAGAGATTAGGCTCAGCTATACCTGAATAACGAGAATACAGTAGGATAAATCCATAATAACTTGGTTAACTGATAATAAATGTAGAAAAATGATGAATGATACAATTACTAAAAGAAAATGTCCAAGTTGTGGTAAATCAAAAATACTTTCTGACGAAAACACTGGAGAACTTTTTTGTGGTTCTTGTGGTTTTGTAATTTCTGAAAAAATAGAAGACACTGGTGCAGAGTGGAGATCATTTTCACAAGATGAAGGAAACAGAGCTAGAACAGGAGCTGGTACTTCTATTATCATGCACGACATGGGATTATCAACTGTTATTGGTAGTGTAAACAAAGATGCAACTGGAAAACCTCTATCTGCATCGATGAGAAGTTCAATTGAAAGACTTAGAACGTGGGACAGTAGAACTCAAGCACACTCTTCCTCTGATAGAAATCTAAGACAGGCTCTCAGTGAAATGGACAAAATTAAAGATAAACTTGCACTAACTAATGCTGTGATTGAAAAAGCAGCATACATTTACAGAAAAGCAATGGAGAAAAAACTAATTCGTGGAAGATCCATTCATGGATTAGTTGCTGCATGCATCTATGCTGCGTGTAGAAATACTGAAACCCCAAGAACTTTGGATGATATTGCTAATGGAATTAACATTAGAAGAAAAGATGTTGCAAGATGTTACAGATTAATCTTTAGAGAGCTGGAGTTAAAGATTCCAGTGCCGGATCCTCTTAAGGGAGTTTCTAGAATTGCAAGTCTTGCAGATCTAAGCGAGAAAACAAAAAGAAAAGCGGTGATAATTTTAAAACAAGCTGCAAAGGTGGGAATGATTGCTGGCAAAGACCCGATGGGAATAGCCGCAGCAGCTTTGTACATTGCATGTATAAGTAATGGCGAAAGTAAATCTCAAAAACAGATTTCCATTGCTTCAGGAGTAACGGAAGTAACAATTAGAAATAGATGTGCAGGATTACGAAAAATAATAGACATTTAATTAAGAAAATTCTCGAAGATCTGTTTCTTTTCTCCTAGTTACAAGAAATATCCCTACGGTAATCCCAAATTGGTAAAATGCGTACATCAGTATTTGGAAATTAGTAGGTACAAAATCAGTAAATCTGCCTATCAAAGCTACTATTAGAACTATAACGCTCAGGGCAAAAATAAAGTATCTGGCGATTTTATGAATTTGTGCTAATTTAAAAAATAAGATCAGACTTATGGAAATAAACAATACAATTACTGCGCCCAAGCCTGCATTGAGTCCTAGAATATTGATGAGAAGATATAATCCTTCTTCAGGGGATGAGGGAATTGTTAAATCTGATACTCCTATTTTTTCAGGAATTGCAAACCTGATTACGTTCACTCCTGCATTGATTAAAAATAACGTAAAGAGTACTAAGGATGCAACTCTTGCATGTTTTTTTAGACTTGGAAAACGAGTACGAACACCTCTTCCTAAAATAGCACCATGAATCAAACCAACTCCGATTACAATTCCAAAAGAAATAATGAAATTTTCTTCAGCTATACTTAGAATATCCAAAATTCTTGCTCAGTTATTAGAAAATGAAAAACCAGATTAGCATTGTTGTTAGTTTTCGTTTACCATCATGGTAATAGCTGATTGTATATTTTTAATAGACTTGATTTTTTCTAATGCTAAATGACGAATTTTATCATCTGAATCGGCTGTAATTTTTACAATAATATCATAAACACCATAAACACCTTGAATTTCAAAATTAATGGATTGTTGTGCGTTTAAGATTTGTCTTACTTTATCAATTACTTCTGTCTCGTGAGTTAATGCCACATTTAACAAAAAATATGCAGTAGGCATTAGTTACGTTTGTCCAGCTATTCCCATTAGTGTCAGAGTTGATCTAATATTTTCAACCTTACGAATTTTCCAAGTAATTAGTTCTCGAAGGGATTCCACTCTATCAGATTCTATTTTGACAAGAATGTCATAAGCACCAAAAGTTCCATGGACCTCCATTACTCCTTCAAGTTTTTTTAGATTCGTGATTACTGATTCTTCTGAACCTAGCTCACAGTTAATCAAGACAAAAGCTTGGGCCATAACTCAGTCACGTGTCTTTGATATATAATATGGATCTTAAATTTCTATACTGATTTTTTATTATATTGTAATAATTGTATAATTTGGGTATAATTTGGATAATTACCTTTATGTTATTTTTTTAAATTAATTTTGGTTCGATTCAGCACTCCCCAGATTAATCAAGCGCCTCATCCTGTACGCTTTTTCTACGTCCTACGAATATCTGAGTCGAACTAATTTTCAAAATTATTTGTATGTTTTAGACACACATGAACATACTAACTAATTTTGTTTAATGTAATTAGTGACTGTTGGGCCCGCCTGCCAATCCTTTCGTGTAGCTGGACCATAGCTATTCCTTGCGGCCCCAGTCATTTTATTATATTCAAATCTTCATTTAAACAATAATTCTTGAATTAAAAGATGAAAATTAAATTACAGAAGATCAACTTGAAATTAATTTTAGTACAACTAAAAAGATTTTATCAGTGAAAGCCTCATTTAAAATTCCACTCAAACACATTCAAAGCATAACAACGCAACTATCAAAACCAACTTGGAAGGAGATCAAAGCCGCAGGTACAATGATTCCGATATTAATTAAAGCAGGAACAAACTATACAGATAAAGGAAAACAGTTTTGGGTAGTCACAAAAGGAAAAGGCATTCTAAACATTGAGCTTAAAAATGAATCATGCAAGAGAATTATTTTAGGAATTGACAACAATGTCAAATGAGCAAAAAAAATAGTGATGTAAGATTTTTAAGATAAAAAAATTATTTAACTAACATTACAGGACATGGGGCTTTTTGTGAAGTTGCCATGGCTATGCTTCCGAACATTAGTCTTTTTGGACCATCTCGACCTCTAGTACCCATTACAATTAAATTTACATCATTTACTGTGACAAAAGAAATGATATTATCAACAATGCTAGTTTTCATTAACATCAGGGTTTTGATTGGAACTCCAAATTTTTTCGCAGCATCATGTAAACGTCTATATGATTTTTCCATAACTCTGACTTTTTTGTCATCTACAGTTGTTTGATGCCTTATTTCAGTAGGATTAGAGGAACTATACATTATTGAAATTATAGAAAGCTTTGCACCATATTTTTTTGCAAAATCTAAAGCATAAACAAATGCCCTAATAGAATATGCAGAATCATCATATGGTACCAGAATATGCTTTATTGTAGAATTGATTTCCTCACAATAATCTAAATCTCTACATATTATCTGAAGCTTAGTATCTGGCATAGCATATCTAAAAAAATTTAGAATAAAATTCTGTGTACGTTTATTTTAGAAAAAACATGTTAGATTACATAGAAAAAGAAGCATTACCTCAAAATGGTGTATAGGTTAGGGGCATATACTAATCAGAGGTAATACTCCAACAATTATACAATTCAGAAAATGATAAACTATCATAAAAGTGAGAATTGATGTTTTGCATTCAAAAAATTTAGCAAAAGTTGCTAACAAGCCCTAAAAGCGATAAAAAATATCTAGAATTTGCTTTAGGATTAAATAAATATAGGATATTTTCAAATCAAAATCGATCAGACATGGAAAAATGGGCAAATCATTTAATTTCTGCAATTCGATATAGTCCAGATCACAAATACATTACAGAATTGGTTCAACATGAGGATCAAAACGATTCTATTAGTGAGGGTGCCATAGTGAAAAAACTTGATGTAACTGATGCCATAAAAAAAGGTAATAGCTACATGACTATCTACAATTCTAACGACAGTTGGAAAATTGGCGAAAAGATTCGAGTATTCAGGGTAGAAGGAGAAGTTTTTCTCAGAACTGATAAAAACAAGGTCAGTAGAGATAACTTGGGGTTGCTTCCTGAAATTTAGGATTTATTTTTATTTCACGAAGTTAAAGTAAAGGTATTGGAAACTGCGTATTTGTTAATTCAATGCGACCTAGGTTCAGAAACTGAAATAATTAAAAAACTCACTGAAATTTCTGAAGTAAAAGAAGTAAGAGGAACTTACGGAGTTTATGATATTTTTGCAAAACTAGAATCAGATTCGCGACAAAGATTAGATGAGATTTTGACTAACAATATTAGAAAAATCTCACGGATTCGTTCTACTAACACACTCTCTCCAATCTTGTCCCAGGGGGGACGTTAGTTTTTTAAAATATTTTAAATTCCTGCGATTTTCTTTACTTTCTTTGCTGTTTCATCAATGTTGACATTGGCATCTGCAGAAACAAGTAGAACTTTGTTTCCTATAGGAAAACTCAAAAGAACTGCTTTTTCTCGTCTAGAGGCTGAATAATATACTACACCAAGAGTTTGATCAAATTCTTGCCTAGTTGAAACTCTCAAAATTAATTCCATGTAGAGTTTTCTCATATCTGCATCATCTTCTAGTGGTTTTAAGCCCTTTTTCATACCACCGGCCACCAAATGGCCCATAGGATTAATCAGTCCGGCAAATCTAATGTAAGACTCTTTTAGTAAATTCTGACATTTTTGTTCAAATACATAATATTCATTTGATTTTTCCATTTGGGACATATTATACATAATACGATATGAGAATAAAAACCATTGTCCAATTTTTTTGATACACAAGGGTTCATCTTGTTTCTATTTTTAATTGAGAAGGGGTTATCTTACTAGATTTTTCTTAAGGGCAAAAGGAAATTTATCGATTAAGGGGGTTTTCCAAGAATTTTCATTATTTTAAATGGAATTTTGCCAAAATTTGCTTCTCGACTAGATGACACTAGCATGACGTTTTCATCGGACATGGGAAAACTGAAGATTATTACCTTCGCTCTATAAGATAACGAAAAACTAACAGGTCCAAACTCCTTGTCAAACTCATGGCGCATTCTAACTCGTAAAGCTATTTCCATAAACATCATCTCGTCTTGTTTTTCATCTTCTAATGAACTCATTCCTTTTTTCATGCCGCCAGCTATCTGATGACCCCTATTGTTAATGACACGAGCTGACCTCATCTCAGGATCTAAAGTCATTACTTTTTGGCAAATTTTCTCAAAATCCATATTTCAAAGCAACGTCCGAACTATTTATTGCGATCTTTCATAATATAATTATGTGGAAAACGGCATTCAAAAAGACCCAGTAGAGTTTTACAAGCATCTTTCCCTATTTTGGACCGATTTGATACATCTGATGTCAAGTAAGCCTCAAGCCCTTACCTCAGTTGGACCAATGAGAAGTTTTTCTGCAAATGCGAAAAAAATTGCTACAGAACTATTAGATTCTAATGAGGATTTAGTTAAATTTAACAAAAGTTTAACGGAGTATTATCAACAGCTTGCCGATACTTGGGCAATTGCACAAAAAAAGGTTAATGCAAAAATGCCTGAAGTTCCAAATGACCAAGAACAGTTTGATGCTTACAAAAGAATTTGGATTGATATTTTTGATAATGATTTTACTGAACTATTTGATTCACACAAATTTGGAGACAATTATGGAAAGTTAGTGGCAAGTGAACTTGAACTTTCAAAACATTGGGAACAAATGACAAATGTGATGTTACAATCTGCTAATTTGCCAAGTAAAAAAGAAATTGATGAGATATACAGAGAATTTCATGCATTAAGAAAAAGAGTTTCTAAGTTAGAATCACAAGCTAAAAATTCCAAACAGAAGAGTAAGAAAGATGATTGAAGAAGGCCGATTAGATCCAAAGCTTGTTGAAGAGTTTCTTAAATTTGGAAAAAACATGATCGAAGCTCCTAAGCGAGTACCCGCACTAGATGAAATTAATTTGGAGGTCACAGAACATGAAGTAGCATACACTGAAGATAAAGTGAGGTTACTTCATTACAAACCAAGAACTAGAAACCAAACTAAAATTCCATTAGTAATTGCATATGCTTTAATCAACAGATATCATATTTTAGATATTCATCCAAAGAAAAGTTGGGTTAGAAATCTACTTGATCAAGGTATTGATGTGTATATGGTTGATTGGGGTACACCAACTAATATGGACAAGTATCTAGATTTGGATGATTACGTCAATACTTACTTGGATAACTGCATCGATTTTGTTAGAGAGGAAGCTGATGTCGAAAATGTATCATTACAAGGATACTGTACAGGTGGAACTATTGCAACAGCTTATTGTGCATTACATCCAGAAAAGGTCAAAAATTTTGTCGCAACGGCTCCAGTCATTGACGGTTGGCGGGACACCACAGTAATTAGTAATTTAGCAAAACATATCGATGTCGATCAAATGGTTGATACAATAGGGAATATGCCACCCGAGTTCATGTACTATTGCTTTTCAATTCTAAAGCCCTTTGAACAAGGTATAGAAAAGTATGCTAATTTTTTCAGAAATATTGAAAATAAGAATTTTGTAGATAATTTTCTCAGAATTGAAAAATGGCTAGCCGATACACCCCCTATTCCAGGAGCGCTTTTCAAGCAGTGGATTAAAGATATCTACCAAGATAATCTGCTAATTCAGGACAAAATGTACGTGGGAGGAAGGCATATTTCTCTAAAAAATATCAAAATGCCACTTTTTACACAAGTTGCAGTTGGCGATCATCTTGTATCACCAGAGTGCAGTATGCCATTGCATTATGCTGTCGGCAGTGATGATAAAACATTAAGAGTTTATCCATCTGGCCACGTTGGAATGATTGCAAGTTCATTTTCTCAAAAAAAGGTTGTTCCTGAATTGGGACAGTGGTTAATAAAACATTCTTAATTAATAAAAAGAGAAAAAAGAGAAAAAATCTCTTTTGGTTTTACGCTTGAATTTTTCACCTAGTTAGACTTTGGTGCAAAGGTACTAATCCAAGATTGTACTACATTTTTGTTCAAATCAGCAAATGCCTTAGCATTCTCATTGAATGTCTTGATGTTTTGCTGAGTTGAATCAATGACGGCTAATGTAACTTTGTTTTGTACTTCGTATGCTTTTACAATTTCTTCTGTAGTATCACGAATTACTCTTAGTGCTGCAGAAGGTACATTAGTTGTAATGCCTGATTTTGTAGCAAAGTCTTTTTGCAGTGCAATTGTTGAATTGATTACATTTTCAACTGCATCAAGGTACTCTTGTTGTACGTTAGTTACTGATTGATGATAACGTGGTACTGATTGTTTGATGCCAGTGAAGTATTTATCAACATTTTGCTGATATACTGCAAAAATATCTTTTTGACTAGTTGTAGATTGTGTTGTATTACTCATTTTTTCACCCCCTTTTTAATTTTTTTCCAATAGGAAGAATAACAACTTGAACCAAGTCGCCTTCCTTTAATCCGAGTGCAGTTCGTTCTGCCTCTGGAATCGAAATTCTTCCGTTGCTTCCAACAGATGTTTTGTAAGC
>SMUY01442767.1_pt1 | contig 10593 bp, 7 predicted proteins | sample 2456441 | NCBI WGS metagenome assembly SMUY01 (sample SAMN11095931, study PRJNA526329) | marine sediment metagenome | biome: Marine sediment; feature: Surficial sediment; material: Deep marine sediment; isolation source: Hadal surficial sediment | place: Pacific Ocean | collected 2014-11 | depth 0-1...
CACCTTGATGTTGTCGGCCGAGCCGTCGACCAAACTGACGGTCAGTCCGGCCGCTTCGGCGACCGCCGCGTCGTCGGTAAATTCCTCGCCGGCCGCGGCGCGGTGGGCATCGAGCAGATCGGCGAATCGGAAACCCTGTGGCGTCTGCGCGCGCCACAGGCCATCGCGATCGACCGCGCCGGTGATGCGCCGGTCGCCGTCCGCGCGCTTGAGGCTGTCGCTGACCGGCAGGGCGGGGATGGCGCCGGGTGCGGCGTCGAGCGCGGCGATCACGCGCTCGACCAGCCGCGCGTCGACCACCGGGCGCGCCGCGTCATGGATCAACACGCGATCGGGCGGCTCTGCCGCGAGGCTTTCGAGACCCAGACGGACCGAATCCTGGCGTGCCGCACCGCCCTCGACCGGATCGAGCAGGCCGAGGCCCGCCACAGCGTCGTCGTACAGCGCGCGATCGCCGGGGTGGATGACGACGCGCACGGCGTCGATGGCCGGGTGTCGGACGAGGGCGCTGGTGCAGTGGCGCAGCAACGACTGGCCAGCCACCTCGCGATATTGCTTGGGCGTCTCGCCGCCGATCCGGCGCCCACGGCCGGCCGCCACGACGAGCGCGATGGTCTGGGTCATTTCGCTATCCCGTGAACCGCCTCGCGGCGCAGCCTAGACCGCAGCGGATTGCTTGCCAAGGCTGGGCAACGTTGTGTGCGAACGATATAATGTGGCCATGGGTGGTTTAGGTATACTCGACTTCGTCCCATTCGCGGCGATCCTGGTCATCGCGCTGATCCGTCCGCGCGGCGGCGATCAAGCGGACGTGGTGTTCTGGCTTTCGCTGGCCGTCGCGCTGCTCTGCGCCATCGTCGAGCTCTCTTACCTGATGGAAGGCGGCTGGCGCACGGGACTCTCGGTCGCGCTGTGGCTCAGCGTCGCCGCGAGCCTGGGCATCTTCATCCTGGTTTCGCTGGTGTGGTCGAACGCGCGCCGGCTCGCCCCCTTGCTGATGCCCTATCTGGTGTTGCTCGCGGCGCTCGCCATGTTCTGGGTGCAGGCGCCGGAGCGGCCGCTCAGCGAGGCCGCGCCGTCGAGTTGGCTCGGCGTGCATATCTTCACGTCCATCCTGACGTACGCGATGCTGACCATCGCGGCGGTCGCCGGGCTCGCCGTGGTCTTGCAGGAACGCGCCCTCAAGCGCAAGGAAAGCGTCGTCTTCAAACTGATCCTGCCCGCCGTGGTCGACGCCGAGGCCTTGCAGTTTCGCCTGTTGGTGCTCAGCGAAATGGTGCTCGGGGTCGGGCTCGTGACCGGTATTGGGACGCAGTTCATCGAAGACGGACGGTTTATCGACCTCGATCACAAGTCGTTGTTGTCGATCCTCGCCTTCGTCGTCATCGGCGCCCTGCTGTACGCCCATCGGCGCACCGGTGTGCGCGGCCGCCGCGCCGCGAGTTATGTATTGCTGGCCTATCTCCTGCTGACCCTGGCCTATCCCGGCGTTAAATTCGTCACCGACGTCTTGGTGGCATAGCCGTGGTGGTATAGACGGCGTCCCGGCCGGCGCCGGGGAATCGGGCTTGCGTCGGCGCGCGACACCCCCTAGATTTGCCCAAATTTTGAGCACGGATAACTGTCTGCCTTCGCCATGAGCATTACACTCGGTTCGGTCACGCTCGACGACCCCGTCATTCTGGCGCCGATGTCCGGCGTCACCGACCTGCCGTTCCGCCGCCTCGTCAAGCGGTGTGGCGCGGGGCTCGTGGTCTCGGAGATGATCGCAAGCCAGGCGATGGTTCGCGAGACGCGGCGCACCATGACCATGGCGACGAGCTGCGTTGACGAGCAGCCAATGGCGGTCCAGCTCGCCGGCTGCGAGCCCGCTGTCATGGCCGAGGCGGCCAAGCTCAATCGGGATCGGGGCGCCGCGCTGATCGACATCAACATGGGATGCCCGGTGAAGAAGGTCGTCAACGGCCACGCCGGCTCGGCGCTGATGCGCGACGAGGTCCATGCGGGCCGCATCCTGGCGGCGACGGTCGGCGCGGTCGATCTGCCGGTCACGCTGAAGATCCGCACCGGATGGGACGACGACAACCGCAACGCGCCGCGCATCGCGCGCATCGCCGAGGACAGCGGCATCCGCATGGTTTCGGTGCACGGCCGCACGCGTTGCCAGCTCTACCGCGGCAGCGCCGATTGGGACTTCGTACGGCGCGTCAAGGAGGCGGTGACGATCCCGGTCGTCGTCAACGGCGACATCACGAGCCTTGACGAGGTGTCGTCGGCACTCGAGCTTTCCGGGGCCGATGGCGTGATGATCGGTCGGGGCTGCTATGGCCGTCCCTGGTTCCTGAGCCAGGTGGCCCACTTCCTGCGCACCGGTGAACGGCTCGCCGACCCGACGCTCGCGAGCCAACTCGCCATGATGATCGAGCAGTTTGAGGACATGCTGGTCCATTATGGGCGCGAACACGCCGTGCGCGTGGCCCGCAAGCATTTCGCCTGGTACAGCAAGGGGTTGCCGGGGTCGGCCGAATTCCGCGCCACGGTCAATCGTATCGCGGAGGCCGAGGCGGTGCGCCAAGCGATCGACGCGTTCTACACCCCGCTGATCGACCGACAGGCCGCGTGATGGCCAAGCTGGCAACGGCGCGCGCGACGCGGACAGAAACGCCACTCCCGGATGCCGAGACGATTATCGCGGCGATGCCGGACGCCTTGTTGCTGATCGACGAGCGTGACGTCGTCCGGTTTGTGAATCCGGCCGCGGAAGCGCTGCTCGGGGCCGGCGCCGGCAAGGTGTGCGGCCGGCCGCTCGACGATCTCCTGCGCTTCGACAACCCGTTGATCTCGCTCGTCGCCAAAGTGCGCGAGGAAGGGACAACGATCACCGAATACGACATCGACATCGCCATGCCGCGCGGTGGCGCGCGCGCCATCGACGCCAAGGTGTCGGCGGTTGCCGAAGCACCCGGATGGGTTCTTGCACTGATGCGCGGGCGCAGCATCGCGCACAAGCTCGACCGGCAGTTGACCCACCTCGGCGCCGGCCGTTCGGTCGCCGGCCTGGCCGCGGCGCTGGCCCACGAAATCAAGAATCCCTTGTCGGGCATTCGCGGCGCGGCGCAATTGTTGGAGCACAACGCCTCGGTCGAGGAGCGTGATCTGACGCGCCTCATCGTCGAGGAGACCGATCGCATCTGCCGGCTGGTCGACCGAATGGAAGTATTCTCGGATATTCGGCCTGGCGCGCGCGAGGCGGTCAATATACACGAGGTGCTCGACCACGTCCGGCGACTGGCGTCGAGCGGCTTTGCCAGCCACGTCTCGATCGTCGAGCTTTACGATCCATCGTTGCCCGCCGTTCTGGGCGACCGGGACGGGCTCGTGCAGGTCTTTCTCAACCTCTTGAAGAACGCCGCCGAGGCGGTCCCCGCCGAGGCCGGAGAAATCATCCTCAAGACGGCCTTCGAGCCCGGCCTCAGGCTGTCGATCGGTGGCGAGCGCGGCCGCCAGCGCCTGCCGTTGGTCGTGAGCATCGAGGACAACGGGTCCGGCGTGCCGGCCGACATGCAAGGCCAGCTTTTCGATCCCTTCGTCAGCGGCAAGGCCGGCGGTACGGGGCTCGGGTTGTCCCTGGTGGCGAAAATCATCGGCGATCACGGCGGCATCGTCGAATTCGAGAGCGAACCGGGCCATACGGCGTTCCGGGTGCTCCTGCCGCTCCATTCTGGCGACGGTTCGGTCTGATGGCGGGCGCGACCATCCTGGTCGTCGATGACGACAAGGCGATCCGCACCGTCATCAGCCAGGCGCTCGCGCGCCATGGCCACCAGGTGCGTGTGACCGGCGAGGTCGCGACTCTGTGGCGTTGGGTCGAGGACGGTGAGGGCGATCTGGTGATCACCGACGTCATCATGCCCGACGAAGACGGTCTCGAACTGTTGCCGCGCATCAAGCGCGCCCGCCCCGATCTACCGGTCGTCGTGATGAGCGCGCATTCGACTCTGATGACGGCCGTCCGGGCCACCGAAGGCGGCGCATTCGAATATTTGCCAAAACCTTTCGATCTCAATGACTTGATCGTCGTTGTTGACAGGGCGCTCTCAATCGAGAAAGGACCCGTGGACGCGCTCGACGAAACGACGCTCGAGGGCGAGCAATCGCCGCTCATCGGACGCTCGCCGGCGATGCAGGACATCTACCGCATCATCGCGCGTATCACGGCGACCGATCTGACGGCGTTGATCGTCGGTGAATCGGGTACCGGCAAGGAACTCGTCGCCCGCGCGCTGCACGATTTGGGCAGGCGACGCAGCGGACCGTTCATCGCCGTCAACGTGGCGGCAATCCCGCGCGAGCTGATCGAAAGCGAACTGTTCGGGCACGAGAAGGGCGCCTTTACCGGCGCCACCAGCCGCCATTTCGGCCGTTTCGACCAGGCCCAGGGGGGCACCCTGTTTCTCGACGAAATCGGCGACATGCCGATCGACGCCCAGACGCGGCTGCTGCGCGTCTTGCAGCAGGGCGAATACATGGCGGTCGGCGGTCACGCCACCCTGCGCGCCGATGTCCGTGTCGTCGCCGCGACGCACCACGATCTCAAGCGTCTGGTCGAAAAAGGCCTGTTTCGCGAAGATCTCTATTACCGGATAAACGTCGTGCCGATCCGCGTGCCGCCGCTGCGCGAACGGCGCGAAGACATACCGGAGCTGGTGCGCCATTTCCTGATCCAGTCGCAAGCCGAAGGGTTGCCCGCCAAGTCGATCGATGCCGGCGCGATGGTGCGGCTGGCCGCTCATCAATGGCCCGGCAACGTGCGCGAACTGGAGAACCTTGTCCGGCGCCTCACGGTGCTGTATTCGGACGACGTGATTCATGCCGACGTCATCGCGAAAGAACTCGCCGACGGCGCCCCCGTGGCGCCGGTCCGCGACGAGGCCGACGGCCTGGGCGCCACCGTTGAAATCCATTTGCAGCAGTATTTCGCCGCCCATAACGGCAGCCTGCCGGCGTCCGGGCTCTACGACCGGGTGTTGCGCGAAATCGAACGGCCGCTTATCGCACTGACGCTCACCGCGACGCGCGGCAACCAGATCAAGGCGGCCCGGGTTCTTGGCATCAACCGAAACACCTTGCGCAAGAAGATTCGCGAACTCGACATCGAAGTCATCCGGGGAGGCCCGCGTGACGGCTGAAACCGAGCAACCGAGAGCCACGTTCTGGCGCCGCACAAGGCGCTGGGCGCGTCGCATCGGGTTGTCGCGTCGCCTGACCATGGCGCTGACCATCGCGGCGATTGCCGCGGGCGTCACGACTTACGCTGCGTTGACCGAATCACGCCCGTTCGGCGGCGACCCGCGGGTCGTGCTCGTGTTGCTGTATATCGACCTTGCTCTGGCGCTGGTGCTCAGCGCGGTCGTGCTCGGGCGTTTGGTGAAGCTGTGGATCGAACGCCGGCGCGGCACGGCCGGCTCCCGGCTGCATATCCGCCTGGTCGCGATGTTCAGCGTCGTTGCCGTTGCGCCAGCGATTATCGTTGCCGTCTTCTCGGTGTCGTTCTTCAACCTCGGCATCGAGGCGTGGTTCAGCAAGCGGGTCAGCACCGCGATCGGCGAATCGCTTGCCGTCGCCGAGGCCTATCTCGATGAACACCGCAATATAATTCGGGCCGACGCAAAGGCCATGGCCAACGACATCAGTCGCTCGGGTGCGCGTCAGCTGGCCAATCCCGCACAGCTCAACAGATTGCTCGCGACCCAGGCCGCGCTGCGCTCGCTGAACGAGGCGCTGGTGTTCACCCGTGACGGCAGCGTACTGGGGCGCGCGGGTTTTGTTTTTTCGCTGATCTTCGAACCCGTTGCGCTGTTGTCGATGCGGCAGGCCGACAGCGGCGAGGTCGTGATTCTGACGAGCGACACCGACGACCGCGTGCGGGCACTCATGCGACTGGATGTTTTCGGCGACGTCTATCTGATGATCGGGCGTTTCGTCGATCCCCGCGTGATCGGCCACATGGAGCGGACGCAAAGGGCCGTCTCGGCCTATCAGCGCCTCGAGGGCGATCGATCGAAGATTCAGATTACATTCGCGCTGATTTTCGCCGTCGTCACGTTACTGCTGCTGCTCGCGGCGGTTTGGCTCGGCCTCAACTTCGCGACGCAGCTTGTGCGGCCGATCAGCGCGCTGATCGGCGCCGCCGAGAGAATTCGCGAGGGCGACCTGACGGCTCGCGTCAAGGAACAGCCGACCGGCGACGAAATCGGCAGTCTGAGCCGAGCCTTCAATCGCATGGCGAACCAACTGGAAAGTCAGCGCCAGGAATTGCTCGAAACCAACCTCGAGATCGAGGCGCGTCAGCGCTTTACCGAGTCGGTCCTTTCTGGTGTCTCGGCGGGTGTTATCGGCCTCGATTCCGAGGGCAGGGTGGAACTGCCGAACCGTTTCGCGCTCGATTTCCTGGCGACCCGGGCCGATCGCTTGATCGGCCGGCCGCTGATCGAGATCATGCCCGAGGTCGGCGATCTGATCGAGCAGGTCAAGCGTCGGCCCGACCGGCGGGCCGAAACCCAAATCACGATCGAACGCCGCGGTCGGACGCGGACGCTGCTGGTGCGCGTCGGCGCCGAGCGGTTGGGCCACGAGCTCGAAGGGTTCGTCGTGACGTTCGACGACATCAGCGCCCTGGTTGCCGCCGAGCGCACCGCGGCATGGGCCGACGTCGCGCGACGCATTGCGCACGAGATCAAGAACCCGTTGACGCCGATCCAGCTCTCCGCCGAGCGCATCAGACGCAAGTACCAACACGAGATCAAGAGCGACCCCGAAGTCTTCATCAGCTGCACCGATACGATCGTGCGCCAGGTCGGCGATATCGGCCGCATGATCGACGAGTTTTCAGCCTTCGCACGCATGCCCGCGCCGGTCTTTCAAACCGAAGCCGTCGTCGATCTCGTCCGCCAGGCGATCGATCTGCAGGAAGTCGAGCATCCCGAAATTCGCTACATCAAGAAATTCCCCGATCACGGCGTCATGCTTCATTGCGACGGTCGGCAGATCGTACAGGTGATGACCAATGTCCTGCGCAACGCCGCCGATGCGATCGCGGGTCGCGCGCCATCCGGCGGCGAGAAGCTGGACGATGGCTGGATTCGGATCGTGATCGACCATACCGATGCCGAGCACGTCGTCATCGAGGTCGAAGACAACGGCCGCGGGTTTCCGGATGATGCGCGCGACCGGCTCGTCGAGCCTTATATAACGACGCGGGCGAAGGGAACCGGCTTGGGGCTGGCGATTGTCAAGAAGATCATAGAAGATCACGGCGGTGAGTTGGTGCTCGATGACGGCGCCGACGGCGGTGCGAAGGTAAGGATCATTTTCCGCACCGCAGAGAGCGAAACGTCGGTCGACGGCGCGGGTCGGACCTCGCCAAAGGTGGTATCGCATGGCGGCTGATATTCTGATCGTCGACGACGAGGCCGATATCCGGCTCTTGATCGCGGGAATCCTGAGTGACGAGGGGTACCAAGCACGCGAAGCCGCCGACAGCGATGCGGCCTTGGCGGCGATCGAATCACGCGTTCCCACGCTATTGATTCTCGATATCTGGCTTCAGGGTTCGCGACTCGATGGCCTGGAGATTCTCGAGGTCGTCAAACGCGACTACGCCAAACTCCCGGTCGTCATCATAAGCGGCCACGGCAATATCGAGACCGCCGTGAGGGCGATCAAGATCGGCGCGTACGATTTCATCGAAAAACCCTTTCAGGCCGACCGGCTGCTGCTTGTCGTCGAGCGCGCCGTCGAGGCCGCGCGGCTCAAACGCGAGGTCGCGGAGTTGCGACTGCGGGCCGGCGGCAGCCCTGAGCTGATCGGCGATTCCCAGGCGATCAACCAATTGCGCGCCGCGATCGAGCGCGTGGCGCCGACCGGCAGCCGCGTCCTGATTACCGGAGCGCCCGGCGTCGGCAAGGAGGTCGTGGCGCGCCTGTTGCACAGCTGGTCGCGACGATCGGATGGGCCATTCGTGGTTTTGAATTCGGCGACGATGACACCCCAACGCATGGAATCCGAACTGTTCGGCATGGAAGCCGGTGCGCAAGGCCCGGACACACCACGCAAGACGGGCACCTTCGAGCAGGCGCATGGCGGCACTTTGTTCATCGACGAGGTCGGCGACATGCCGCTTGAAACGCAGGCCAAGATGCTCCGGTTCCTGCAGGACCAAGCATTCAAGCGGGTTGGCGGCAATCAGATGGTCGAGGTCGATGTCAGGTTCATCGCCGCTTCGAACCGCGACCTCACGGCGGAAATCGCCGCCGGCAATTTTCGAGAAGACCTCTATTACCGTCTCAATGTCGTGCCGATGAAATTGCCGGCGCTGCGCGACCACCCCGATGACATTCCCTTGCTGGCCCGCCATTTCATGACTCGGGCGGCAGCCTCGTTGGGGTTGCCGCCGCGTGAAATCGCCGACGACGCGCTCGCCGCGCTCCAGGCCTGCGACTGGCCCGGAAACGTGCGCCAGCTGCGAAATCTGGTCGAATGGCTGTTGATCATGGCGCCCGGTGATGCCGAGAGCGCAATCCGCGCCGACATGTTGCCGCCCGAACTTTCCGCCAGCGCGCCGCCTGCCATGCGCAGCGAGCATACCGGCGAGATCATGGCGATGCCCCTGCGTAGGGCGCGCGAGATGTTCGAGCGGCAATACCTGACCGCGCAAATCATGCGATTCGGCGGCAACATCTCGCGCACGGCGGCGTTCATCGGCATGGAGCGGTCGGCCCTACACCGCAAGCTCAAGGGCCTCGGCATCAGTGGCGGCGGCCAGGGGCGGGCCGACAACGCCGCCGCACCGCCGGCCGAGCGATCCATCGGGCGCGCCTGGCGATGAAGGTCGTTGTCTGTGGCGCCGGTCAGGTCGGCTATAACATCGCGCGCCACCTTGCCAGCGAGCGCAACGACGTGACGGTGATCGATCAGCGTCCCGAATTGGTGCGCTCGATCAGCGAGACGCTCGACGTCAAGGGGTTGGTCGGTTTCGCGTCGCATCCGGATATGCTCGAGCGGGCCGGTGCGGCGGACGCCGACATGGTCATCGCGGTGACCTTCGCCGACGAGGTCAACATGGTGGCGTGTCAGGTCTGCCATTCGCTCTTCAACGTGCCGACCAAGATCGCCCGGGTGCGCCAGCAGAGTTATCTCAAGCCGATCTGGAGCGACCTGTTCAGCCGCGATAACATGCCGATCGACGTCATCATCTCGCCCGAGGTCGAGGTCGCGCGCGCGGTCATCCGCCGACTTCAGGTGCCCGGCGCGATCGACATGATTCCCTTCGTCGACGGTCGCGTGCGCGTCGTCGGCGTCCACTGCGGCGCCGATTGCCCGATCATAAACACGCCGCTCCGGCAACTCACCGAGGTGTTCCCCGATCTCAGCATGTTCGTCGTCGGCATCAATCGCGGCGACCGCATGATCGTACCCAACGGGGACGAGCACATGCTGGCCGGCGACGACGTCTATTTCACGGTAACCGCCGAGCATATGGAACGGGCGCTGTCCGCCTTCGGCCACGACGAAAAGGAAGCCAGGCGCGTCATCATCATCGGCGGCGGCAACATCGGCCTGATTCTCGCCCAAGAGATCGAGGAACACTACCCCGCCGTCAACCTCAAGATCATCGAGCTCTCCAAGGATCGCGCCGAGCAACTGGCCGGGCTATTGTCGCGCACGGTGGTGCTCAACGGCAACGCACTCGACCGGGACATTTTGGAGGAAGCCAACGTCGCCGCGACGGAAACGATCGTCGCGGTCTCGAACAATGACGAAGTCAATATCCTGGCGTCGCTGCTGGCCAAGCGCTACGGCGCCCAGCGCGCGGTGACGCTGATCAACAATATGACGTACGGGCCATTGGTGACGCCGCTCGGCATCAACGTCGCCGTCAGTCCGCGCGACGTGACGGTGTCGACGATCCTGCAGCACGTCCGACGCGGTCGCATCCGCGCCGTCCACAGCATTCGCGAGGGCCTGGCCGAGGTGATCGAGGCCGAGGCGCTCGAAACCTCGCCGTTGGTCGGCGCGCCGTTGCGTGAGGTCAAGTTGCCGCAGGGCATCATCGTCGGCGCCATCGTGCGCGGCGATGAAGTCATCATGCCGCGCGGTGACACTGTCGTGAGGGCGAACGATCGCGTCGTCATCCTTGCCGCCGCCGGCATGGTCAAAGAAGTCGAGAAGCTGTTCTCGGTGCGCCTGGAATTCTTCTAGACGCCCAATTTACGACGGGAATATCGAGTGTCTTTCGCCCCGGTCATCGCCAACCTCGGATGGTTGATCGCCGGCTTTGCCGGATTGATGTTGGCACCTGCCGCCGTCGCGCTCGGCTATGGCGAGACGCGTGACGCCGCGGTCTTCGCCGGCGTTGCCGCGGTGGCGTTGTTCTTCGGCATCGGCATGGTGTTCGCGACCCAGGGCGGCGAGCGGCGTATCCGGCGACACGGCTGCTTTTTGCTGGTTGCGCTGGCCTGGCCCGTGCTTGCGATCATCGGCGCGGCGCCGTTCTATCTGCTCGATGTGCTCAGCCCCCCAACGGACGCCATC
>SMUY01160747.1_pt1 | contig 10592 bp, 8 predicted proteins | sample 2456441 | NCBI WGS metagenome assembly SMUY01 (sample SAMN11095931, study PRJNA526329) | marine sediment metagenome | biome: Marine sediment; feature: Surficial sediment; material: Deep marine sediment; isolation source: Hadal surficial sediment | place: Pacific Ocean | collected 2014-11 | depth 0-1...
GAGAGTCGCCAACAACCAAAGCACACGTTCTGTCAGCTTGACACGGCGATCCCGAAGAATGAAGAATGCCGGCAGAACATACGCGAACAAGAATATTATGGGTATTTTTATCGCATTCCAAAACCTCAGCACGCTATCGAAAAAGGCAATTGCTTCTTGCACTTGCTGTTGAAGTTCGTCGTCGGCTGTCGGAACGCTCTCATTATCTATGCTCAGCGTATCCGGTGTCTCGGTTTCGCCTAATTCATCTACTTCTACCGCTTCTTCCACAACGGTGGCTTCGTCCGACGCCTGTGCATTGAATCCGGAAAGTAGTGATGCAAGTAGTATTGCAGCGACGAGCAGCAGCGCATTTTTCATTGTTTTTCCATAAGATTTCCGACGTCCGCTTTGGGTCACTAGCGGCCCCTCAGGCCAATAATAGCCCAACGGCCGCTTCCGGGACCAATCCGGCCATTCAACAGACGAATTTTCAGAATCCGAATCTGAATGTCTGCTTTGCTCAATACCGGACGTTCAGATCATCAAATTATCAACGAAACGACAGGCAGCAATCGGCCAATAGCGGACATCCACCACCCCTTCCGGCTCACGGCATCTTCACCGAGAACAATATGGCCCAGACCCTATCCGCATTAATGTCCAACTGCAGGTTAGCGACGTTGCCATCACCTGCGTCTATGCTCGCGCCCGTGTAACTCGCGACATCGCCGTCCGCCGCATCCGACAGGGGAACGACCGCATTCACGGCGGTAAAGATCGCCAGTTCCTCGGCCGCCGTGCAAACGGTCAGCGCACACTCGACAACCGAGTTGTCCACCTGAATGGTCCCCGCCTGGTACTGAAAGGCTGCATCCAGCACGTCCCGTACGGTGACATCGGTACGCGCAACGTTCGGATTGTTGATGTAGAGCAGGTATTTGAATTCCAGAAAATCTGGAACGGTCGAGCCGGTCGGTATCGGCGTGCCGTCAGTCTCGAAGGCACGCTTGACAATTTCGAGAGCAAACATAGTCTCCGGCCCCAGAGTATAAAAGTTGTCGGGATCGGATTGGTTGTTGTATTCGGTGCTAATCCACGCATCAGATCGCATGATGTTGGAGACGCGAACCTCGTCCATCCTGCCGTCGTACCATCGGTCGTTTCTGTCGGCATTGCCGCCGTAATACCAATCGTCCATTGTGGCACCCACAGACCAGTTTGCCGAGTTATCAGCGATGTCGAATGCTCTTGAGACACCGTCGGTAAAAAGGTCGTGGTCCTGGCCTGGAACTCGTTGCCATCTCCAGACTACATGGTGCCATTGGCCAGCGACGAATCCGTGCAGGCTCGTCCCGCTCCAGGTCTCACCTCCCGGGTCTCCGGCATTGGTATACATGAAGAAGTTGTCGTCGACTCGCCATGCGTGTTCCATCCCTCTGCTCCCCGAGAACCTCAGGCTATGCACCATGATGAGGTAGTACGTGGATGGAGGCGGCACAGCCACGAAATAGGCCCAAAACTCAAGCGTTCCTTCGTCCGCTGTGCCGTCCAGGCTAGCGGAATCATAGACCCTGACCTGATCCAGCGCGTCCGCCCTCACGAAATTCAAACCCTTGCCGATCTGGGCATCCACCGAATTGCCAGCGCCCATACTGAAGGTTTGCCCGTGGTTCCCGCTTCCTGTGCTGTCGTTTAGCTCGTCGAGAGTTCCGTCCGGCGCCTCCTTCAGGTGCAGAACCTGGACATAGTTGGCGTCCCAGACGTTGAGCACGTCCTGTTGACTACCGACTGTGGCGTTGTCGTAGTACATGTAGATATCGGTATCAATAGCGGCGGAGACCGAGGGCACATTTACCCAAGCCACCAGCTCGCCGGTCCCCGGATCGAAGAACTCAATTTCGTGGGGGATCTTGGTAATCTCGTCCGATAAAGTAAACAGGATATCGTCACCGTCGATTTGAGCACTTGCCGCCAGCTCAGCATCCGTTGCGAGGTTGATGAGAACGGGGAAGCCGGTGAGGTTCGCATCAACCTGATTAAAGTCGATTGTGATTTGCTTGCGGAGCCGCCAGTCCGTGTCGTACCAATCCGCATCGGCGGGCGATGTGGCAACGCCCAGCCCGACGAATGCCAGCACCCGCAGAACATACGGAAATCCTGCGAACGCTTTCATGTTGCTCGTCTAGGCATAGCAGCAGCCCTCGATCTTGGGGTTTTTCGGGGAGTCATCCGTGGCTTCGCGGAGGAAGCGAGGACCCGTATCTTTCCGCCATTGACATTGGTCAAGTTTACCTTAATCAGATGTGGTCCAAACTAATGCAGGACGCAGGAAATCGTGTAAATTGGGGAATGTACGTAAAGTCGGAGTCGGTCAAGAACCGTTAGGTGCAATGTCTGCTTTACCCAAAAGCGGTCATTCAGATCGTCAGAAACCAAGATATATGACAGGCAGCTAACGGCAGCATAAGCGGTCGTTCTAAAGCGATTCGATTACGAGTCTTGGGTTAGCCCCAACCTTTCGTTTTCACGCCGAAACATCTCACGTATCTTGGCACCATCGGAAGGCTCTTCTTCAAGAGTTTCCGGATTCCACTGACTTCGCGTTGTATCGAAGAAATCACCGCCATAGATGTGAATACCGCCAGTAAAGCGCTGCAAAGGATTGGTAACCGAGTGAAGCGCGTCTTCAGGCAGCATGGCCGTGTCTTTTACGAATAGGACATCTGCGCCATATGCCTCGATTCCATCAGAGGTCCTTTTCCAAAAAATATTGTCTTCACGGCCAGTATAGATTCCGATGTTGGCCCACATTAAGTGATCATGCGGCATGAGGTTCATCTGCGGAGTCCACGCGGCAGAGAAAATTGTTAGTGATGGGGAACTGAGAAGTACATTGAGCCCAGCCTTGTCTGGATCGCCGAGGGCAGCCAAGACCTCGTCAGGAGTCGAGACCGCTCTGGCAAGTACTTCGTTGACGGCGGCTTGTGCTTCAGTTTCTTCACTTGCGGTTACGCAGTCTGCGACGAATCGGTCAATATCCATTCTTTTTCTGCCTGTTGACGTTGGTCGTTTCGTATTAGCGAAGGCGGATATTGGAGACAAAATCTGAGCGGATGCAGCTACTGCACCAGCGACAATTATCCGTCGTCGAAGATTGCTCTTTGGGCCTTTTGCGTTTGCCATCCGTTGCTCCTCGCCGATTCACCTATGTCCGCTTTGGGTCACAAGCAGCCTGTCACAATACCCTAAATCCCAGCATTTGAACGGCTGGAATTGAGCGCATAGCAGCCGTTCCACTTCGTTGTTAGACTGCAGGATTGTTTGAAAAAACGAAATTTTTCAGCAGAACTCGACACTGATCGGGCACTTCCTGCGGCAGCATGTGGCCCGATTCAGGAATGCGCGTGACTTCCGGATTCGGCAAATTTTCGACGAGAGTGGCCGTTGCTTTAGCTGGAGCCATGCGATCCTTGCCAGCGATGACGACTTGTACCGGGCACGTAATCGCGGCCGCCGCCACCTTGCCGTTCTGGTAGTCGTTGCAGGCCTTGAGGTCGATGGCCAACTCGGTCGGCGTATTTTGCCGCATGACTTTGCGCCCGCCCGCGACCATCGAGTTCCCGGGAATCGGTCCCTGGTGCAAGTGACCGGCCGTGCCGAAGCCCCAGCCCACCATCATCGCAATGGCGGCTTCCGGATCTTTACTCGCGGCGTTCAACAAGTAGTCGTTGACGGGAGTTGCCAGTCCGCTGGTGATCAATGACAACGAACGTAACTTGTCCGGATAACGCGACGCATACTCGAGCGCCGTCAGGCAACCCTGCGAATGCGCCACGATCGAAATATTCTTAAGGGCGAGCGCTTCCACGACATCGTTGAGCCAGTTACCCAGCGCCTCAATGGACGTGAGCGCCGGGCCATCCGAATTCGTGTGGCCCGGGGTATCGAGCGCCAGCACCGCGTATTGGCGGAACGCAAAGAATCGCGAATGCAGTCCCCAGAACGTGTGATCCAGTGCGCTGCCGGCTAGAAAAATGATGACGGGTTTTGAATTATCAAAAGCTTTACCGCCCGTCGTCGCAAACACCTGTTTGCCGTTGACTTCAAAATACATGATCAGCCCTTGGTAATACGTTTGGCTGCGCGGAAACCGGTTTCGAAATCGGCTTTGATGTCAGCGATATCCTCGAGGCCAACCGACAGCCGGACCATGTCTTCGGTGATGCCGGCCGCGACTAGCGCGTCGGCGTCGATGCGGGAATGCGTCGTTGTCGCAGGGTGAATGATCAGGGTCTTGGCATCGCCGACATTCGCGAGGTGCGACATGAGTTCGGTGCTTTCGATAAAAGCCTTGCCTGCTTCACGCCCGCCCTTGACGCCGAAACTGACGATGGAGCCTGCGCCCTTTGGCAGATACTTCTTCGCGAGCTCGTGACTCGAGTGCGATGGCAGGCTCGGGTGGCTGACCCACGAAACCCGGTCGTGATTCGTCAGGAAGTCGAGTATTTCCAACGTGTTGCTCATGTGCCTGTCCATGCGCAGCGACAAGGTCTCGATGCCCTGCAACAACAGAAACGCAGTCATCGGCGCCATCGAGGCTCCGAAGTCCCGCATGGCTTCGGCGCGAATACGAGTGGCAAACGCGCTCGGTCCGAATTCCTCCCACAGATTGATGCCCGAGAACGGCGCATAAGGTTCGGTGATCGTCGGGTATTTGTCGGTCGCGCCCCAATCGAAGTTGCCGCCGTCGACAACGACGCCACCGATGGCGGCGCCATGTCCGCCCATCCACTTGGTCACGGAATGGATGGTCATGTTGGCGCCGTAATCGAAGCATCGACATAGATAAGGTGTGTTGAACGTCGCGTCGATCATGACGGGTACGTGATGGTCGGCACCGATTTTCGCGATTTCCTCGAGATCAAGAATGTCGAGGCCCGGATTGCCGATCAACTCACCGTAAATGAGCTTGGTGTTGTCCTGGATCGCATTGCGGCACGCGGCCAGGTCGGTCGGGTCGAAAAACGATGTCGTAATGCCGAATCTCGGCAGCGTGTTCTTCATCAGGCTGATGTTGCCGCCATACATCTGGGTCGATGCGACGATGTGATCGCCCTGACTCAGGATGGCCGTAATGGCGCAGAACGTTGCGGCCATGCCGGACGCCGTACACACCGCCGCCGAACCACCTTCGAGTGCGGCGATGCGTTGTTCGAGAACACCGACCGTTGGATTGGTAATGCGCGAATACGCATGACCGCCGCGTTCGAGATTGAATATCGATGCCGCCGTGTCCGTGTCGGGAAAAACATAGGATGTCGTTTGGTAAATTGGTGCGGCACGCGCACCGAAGACCGGATCCACAACCTGGCCTGCATGCAGGCTCAGCGTGTCAAAGTTGAGGAATTCCGACACTGGTTCAGACCTGCGCCAGGGCCGCATCGAGGGCGTTGACCAGGTCCTCGGAGTCTTCAAGTCCAACGGACAGGCGTACGAGGCCGTCGATAATGCCGACGCGTGCTCGTTCTTCGGGCTCGACGTCCGCATGCGTCATCGTCACGGGATGCGTGACGAGTGACTCCACAGATCCCAGGTTTTCGGCAAGCGTCCAGACGTCGATGTTGTCCATGAGCTTCTTGCCGGCAGCCAGTCCGCCTTTCACTTCAAACCAGAGCATCGCGCCGTAGCCCGACGCCTGTCGTGTGGAGAGGTCGTGCTGCGGAAAAGATTTGAGGCCCGGGTACATGACCTGCTCAACTTTGGGATGTGCTTCGAGGAACGTCGCGATTTCCATCGCGCTGGCCGACTGCGCATCCATTCGCACAGACAGTGTCTTGCAGCCCTGCAGTGTGAGCCAGGCAACCTGCGGTGACATGATGCTGCCCGTGCTGTTCTGGATGAATCGGACCGCCTCGGCGTGTTCCTCTGTTTTGCTTACGACAGCGCCACCGACGGTCGCATTGTGGCCGTCCATGTACTTGGTGGTGCTGTGAATCGAAATGTCGGCGCCCAACTCGAACGGCAACTGGTAATAAGGAGTCAGGAACGTGTTGTCGACGGCGTGAACGGCGCCGGCTTTTCGGGCAATTTCGGAGATCGCGGCGATGTCCGAACACTTCATGGTCGGATTGGCCGGTGTCTCGGTCAGGATCAGCTGGGTGTTGTCGCGAACGGAAGCGGCGACGTCGTCCGGGTTTGAGCCGTCCGCGAACGTGAATTCAATACCAAACTTGGTCAGGATTTTTGTGCACAGCCGGTAGGTCCCACCATAGGCGACGTCGGATATGATCGCGTGCGCCCCGGCATTGAGAAATGCCAGCATGACGGCGTGTATCGCGCTCATGCCGGTACCGAAGCAGGCACAGTCCACGCCGCCTTCGAGGTCGGCAAGTTTGAGTTCCAGTGCCCTGACCGTCGGATTACCCGATCGGGAGTAGGTATAACCCTTGCTAAGGTATTCGTCCACCGACGGTTGTACGTAGGTCGTGGATTGGTAAATCGGCGTCAGGATGGCGCCCGTGGTCGGGTCCGGCGTCACGCCTGCATGAATTTGCCTGGTTCTGAAGCCCATTATTACGGTCCTTGAATTGCTGCGAATTTGGCGGCTTGGGGATCGCCGATCATACATGCAAGAGCGGGTTTTTGGGGTCCACACCAGGCATAAACTGTTCACGTCGATCGAGGTTGGTCAGTTGGTAGACGAGCCCCAGCCAGTTGTTGACGATCGCCTTGCCGGTGTCGCCCCAGGTGTTGTCGATATGGGCCAGTAATTCGGTTTCGGGAAATTCGGGTGCCGTTGCGCCATTGGTCACCGCCTTGACGACGGCTTCGATATGCGCGGCGACAATCGACTCGCCTTCGTCGGAAAAGAAATTCTCAGGGATGCGCGGTGTTTTCTCGCGTTCTCCCTGTGCGTAGCGAAACACTTCCCGTTTGCACTCTTTGAGCAGGCTGATCGCGGCGTACTCGGGGTGTCCCTGGAAGTAGATGACGCGAAACCTGTCCGGGCTGACGGCGAGGTGCACGCCGACGTCAGGACTTTCTGCGAGCACATGCATGCCAGCGGATTCGAACTGCTCGCGCGACACATCGTTGTAGCGCGAATGTGGCGCGTCGAAGCGTGTGTTGACGTCACGTAACAATGGGTGCTTCGGGCTAGTGACTTTGTGGCTGTAAACGCCCCACTGTTTTTGCTCAAGGTGTCGGCGGTCGATGCCGTAATAATGCTTTACGAGTGCGTGGGTCGCGAGGCAAGAACAAAATACCGATGCGACGTTTTCTTCCGCCCAGCGCACGATGTCGATCAACGGCCCCCAGAACGGTTCCTGGTCCAGGGAAGGGTTGATGACATTGGCGCCCGTGATTATCAGTGCATCGAGGCCCTGCTCGGCGAGTTGCTCGAATTCGAAATAGTATTTTTCGATGTGTTCACGAGCTTTCTCGCCGCGCTCTATTCCGGGTACCGAAAATGGATAGACATAAAACTGCGCGACGGGATTGCTGCTGCCGACCAGCCGGATGAATTGCCGTTCGGTCGCGGCGAGCGCTGCGTCCGGCATCATATTCAGAAAGCCGATATGCAGCTCACGAATGTCCTGTTGTTGCGCGCGATCGAGCGACAGCACCACCTGGCCGCGATCACGCAGGACCTTGAACGTGGGCAGACTGTTGTGGGCGACTAAAGGCATACTGCTTAGCCAACCATAACCATGAGTCTCGGGGCAAATGTGGCGATCAGCACAAAGCTGACACCGCCGACCAACAGTGCCGCGAACAGGCCGAGCATAAAGGGTCGCATGCCGATGTTGCGCATGCCGGCGAATAGCGACGTCAGGCCTATGGCGGCCATGGCGATGAGCAAGCAGCGCTCGGCCGTCTCGCGAATTATCAGTACCGCATGATCCCACTGCGCGGGCTCGAAGATGCCGAATGGCTGCTCGCCGTGATCGCCGATCGTGCGAATCGCCGACATGATCGCGAAACCGACGATGAACCACGGAATCATTGCGAAGTAGTTTATTTTGCCCGTGTCGCCTGCGGTCCAATTGGACCCGTACAATATTCCGACCAGCGGTATCACGGCGATCATGCACAGGTTTCGTACGAGCTTGGTCACAGTTGCCAGTTCGAGTGCGACGGGCGCGTCGTACTGCGCCTCATACATCATGCCGGCCCCGGCGACCTGCGCCGTTTCGTGAATCGACGTGCCGAGAAACAGGCCAGCGAGTTCGGGTTGATCGGCGAACGCATAGTGTGCGAGCAGCGGGTAGAAAAACATGGCGGCCAGGCCGAATATCGTAATGCAGGCGATCGAATAACTGACTTCGGATTCTTTCGCTTTTATCAGCGGTGCAATGGCAACAATCGCGGTGCAACCGCAGATACTCGTGCCAACCGCAATCAGGCCGCTCAGTTGTTTGCTTAGTCCCATATAGCGACCAATCAACCCGACCGTCAGGAGCCCGGCTGCGATTGCGGCAAGGACGAACGGCAATGCGACCAGGGTGAACTGGCCCGCGCTGAGCAGACTCAGACGAATGCCCAGCAGCATGATGCCAACCTGCAGAATCCCGGAAGTACAAAATTTGAGACCGGGTTGTATCGAAGCCGGCAGCGCGATGCTGTTCGCGATAATCATGCCGAGAACGATAGCCATCATGATTGCACTGATAGGACTTTTCTCGAAGCCCAGCAAACCAACCCCGACCCAGGTGGCAGCATAACCCGCTAGTACCGAGACACCGACGGCAATGGCAACCCCCACCCACCAACCTGGCGATCTCAAATTATCGATCATTTGTACGGCATTCCTCTCGTCAGACCGTTAGCATGGTGCACACCTTGTATAGCCTCAGGTCCCGCGGGTCAATGTCGTGACAGATTCAAATTTACTCGAGAGGCGACAGCGACTACTTGGCGCGGCGTACCGATTGTTCTATGACGACCCGGTGCATATCGTGCGCGGCGAAGGGGTTTGGCTATACGATGCCGGCGGTCGCAAGTACCTCGACATGTACAACAACGTTGCGCACGTCGGTCACTGTCACCCACATGTTGTCAGTGCGATATGCAAGCAAGCTGCGAAGCTCAATACACACACCCGGTATTTGCATGAGAATGTGCTCGATTATGCGGAGCGCCTGACGGCAAAATTTGCCGATGATCTCGACACGGCGATGTTTTGTTGCACAGGCAGTGAAGCCAACGAGCTCGCACTTCGGATCGCGAGCGCCGTAACGAGCGCCGCGGGATTGATCGTTACCGACTTCGCCTACCACGGCAACACCAAAGCCATCCATGAGATCAGTACCGACGTTTGCCCACCCGGCGAGCTGCCGAACTATGTAGTCACCGTACCGACTCCGGATTGTTATCGCGGACGCTATCGCGGCGCCGATGCCGGTGAACGGTACGCGGCACACGTGCAGGAGGCGATCGACACTCTAGCGAATCGCGGCATCAAGCCCGCAGCATTTGTCATCGACACCATCGTCTCCAGTGGCGGCGTTATTGCGCCGCCAGCCGGTTACCTGAAACGTGCGGCAGACATCATGCACGCTGCTGGCGGACTGTTCGTTGCCGACGAAGTGCAGCCGGGCTTTGGACGCACGGGTTCGCACTTCTGGGGTTTCGACGCGGATGGGCTAGAGCCGGACATCGTCACTTTAGGAAAACCGATGGGCAATGGGCACCCGATTGCCGCTGTCGTAACACGCAGCGAGCTGGCCTCGACGTTCAGCGAGTCGGACGGTTACTTCAACACCTTCGGCGGTAACCCGGTGTCGGCAGCAGCGGCACTGGCCGTGCTTGATGTGATCGAGGGCGAAAATCTGCAACAAAACGCGCTCAAGGTCGGCCGGCACATCGCCGACGGTCTATGGTCGCTCGCGGATGGGCACGATTGCATCGGCGACGTGCGCGGTAACGGGCTATTTATTGCGGTGGAGCTCGTGACGGACAGGGACCAAAAAACGCCTGCGACCGAACTTGCCGGACGCGTGGTCAACGAGCTTCGCAACAGGGGTGTGCTGATCGGCTCAATCGGTCCCGACAACAACATTCTCAAGTTACGACCACCGCTGGTGCTGCGAGAATCGGATGCGGACTTCATGCTTGGCATTCTCGACGAATCGCTAACGGCGCTGGCGGGCATTTTGTGAGCAAGGTCACGGCGTCCACAGGCACGAAGTCGTACGGTAGGGGTGTATATGCTGGAGGGATCGAGCATGAGAATCCTGTTGATCGTAATTGTATCCACGTTAGTTGCGCTATCCGCTACGCCAGCCGCGGCGGGAGAGTTCGGCGTCAGCGTCGTCTTCACAGACAATGAGATATCGGTTATTCGCGCCTACTATCGCGATAATACGGCGAATAATTCGAATAAAGGAAACGGCAAAGGCAAGGGCGGAAAGTCACTGCCGCCGGGTATCGCGAAGAACCTGCAAAGAGGGAAGCCGTTGCCTCCCGGCATTGCAAAGCAGGTGCTACCTACAAGCCTTATCGATCTGCTACCACCGCCACCGCACGGCTATAAACGCATCGCTATCGACGGAAAAGTCCTGTTGATCGAAATCGCGACGCAGGTCATCCATGATGTCCTGGAGGACCTC
>SMUY01368739.1_pt1 | contig 10592 bp, 12 predicted proteins | sample 2456441 | NCBI WGS metagenome assembly SMUY01 (sample SAMN11095931, study PRJNA526329) | marine sediment metagenome | biome: Marine sediment; feature: Surficial sediment; material: Deep marine sediment; isolation source: Hadal surficial sediment | place: Pacific Ocean | collected 2014-11 | depth...
ATGCCGCTCGGGGTCGCCGGCACGAAGCGCGATCTCTTTTGCACCAGCATGCCGACGTTTTCGGCGTGCAGGCCGTCGACGTCCTTGCTCGGGTCGATGCGGTCGAGGACCGCCTCGGTGTCGATGCCGTCCGGGAGGGGCAACTGCACCAGTATGCCGTCGACGCCGTCGTCGGCGTTGAGGGCATCGACGCGAGCGAGAAGCTCTTCGGTCGACGTGTTGTCGGGCAGCACGATGGCCTCGGAGTCGATGCCGAGCTCCGCGCAGGTGCGCGTCTTCGTGCGCACGTACATCGCCGAGGCGGGATCTTCCCCGACCAGCACGGCGGCGAGCTTCGGCGGCCGGTGACCGGATGCGGCCACCGCCGCGAGACCTTCTCTGACCTCCTCGAGGATTGCTTCTTGAACAGGTTTGCCGAGCAACTTGGTGGCGCTAATCGTCAATTCTCCCAATCGATGTCATCGACGATGCCGACAATCGCGGCGTTCGCCGGTGCGAGTTTGCGGTCCATGGCGATGCTGGTCGAGCGACCTTCGACGACGACGAGCACGGTTTCACCGGCCCCCGCGCCGACGCTGTCAACGGCGACGACGACGTCGCCGTCGTCGGTACCTTCCGGCGATACGGGCTGCACCAGGAGCAGCGGCTTGCCTTTGTACTTGGGTTCTTTCTGCGTGGCGACGAGGTTGCCGATCACCCGACCTAGAAACATTTCAACACCCTGTGCTAGAGCAGATCGACCCTGTCGACGATGCCGACGATCGAGGCGTCTGTCGGGACGTGGTCGGGAATGAAGGCAAATGAGGCTTCGCGGCCGGTGACGTAAAAGACTCGTTCGCCCGCTCCGGCGCCGACGGCGTCGATGGCGACCAGGGGCCTGCCGGTATCCTGACCTTCGACGGTTACCGGCTGGACAAGCAAAAGCTTACGGCCGTCGAGCCCGACATCTTTTTGGGTGCAGACGACGGTGCCGATAACGCGGGCCAGGTCCATCAGTCGTCCACGTCGGCGGCATCGACGATACCGATGATCGAGGCGTCGACCGGGCGTTCATCCATACCATCGGCCATTCGAGCAGAGGACCCCCGAACCACGAGCACCATCTCCTTGTAGCCTGCATTGACGGTGTCAACAGCGACGACGTAACCGCCGTCGTCGTTGCCGTCCGGATCGACCGGGACGACCAGCAGGAGCTTCTGGCCTTCGAGCCTGGGGTCCTTGTGCGTAGCGACGACGGTGCCGGCAACACGGGCAAGAAACATGAGCTTCGCAGGCCGCTAGGGGGTTATTCGCTCTTACCGATGGGGAGGGTGTCTTCGAGGCTGCCGTGGGGGCGCGGGATGACGTGCACCGACACGAGCTCGCCGACCCGACGTGCCGCCGCGGCGCCCGCGTCGGTGGCCGACTTCACGGCGGCGACATCGCCGCGCACGATCGCGGTGACCAGGCCGCCGCCGACCTTCTCATAGCCGATGAGCGTCACCTTGGCCGCCTTCACCATGGTGTCGGCGGCTTCGACCATTCCCACCAACCCCTTGGTCTCGATCATTCCAAGGGCTTCCCCATACTCAGCCATCTGTTGTCCTCCTCGAGAGGGTCGGATTGCGTCTCAACGCCGCGATTCTAGCAGGGAACGCGTAGCGCCACCGTTGCTAGAAATCCCGCGGAGTTTTCCGGCACCCGGTCACGATTCTTCGGCGCGTCAGCGCAGGGTCCGAACGGCGTCGGCTACGAGCGCAATCAGTTCGTCTTGCGTCAGCGTGATCGTTTTCTCGTTGGTGTCCGTCGGATAGCACGCCGGGGGCACCGGGCCGCCGCCGGCTTTCTCTCGCAGGAGCGAGAGTCGGTCGACTTCTTCGATGCTGAAAGGTTTGGGCCCGCCCAGCACCTCCGCTACCAGGCTGACCTGGGCAAAGTGCTCCAGCTGGTACATTCGTTCCTCGGCCTGCTCCAGGCTTTCGCCCGCTGTCAGCGCGCCGTGGTTGGCGAGCAAAAGGGCGTTGTAGTTGCGGATCGGGCCGACGACGGCCTCGGCCAGCTCGTCGGTTGAGGGCGTTCCGTAGCGGGCGATGGGAATACACCCGAGTGTCGCGACGATCTCGGCCAGGACGGCCGCCGGAAGATTGCGGCCCGCGACCGCGTACCCCGTGGCCGCCGTGGGATGGGCATGAACGATCGCCCTGAGGTCGTCGCGTTCCCGGTAGATCGCCAGGTGCATCCGCATCTCCGACGATGGGCTACCACCGCCCTCGGGATTGCCGTCGAGGTCGGTGACGACGAGGTCGGCGGCGCTCATGAATCCCTTGTTGATGCCGCTGGGCGTCGCCAGGATGCGGTCGCCATCGAGGCGAATGCTCATGTTGCCCTCGATCGACGCGAGGATGCGGCGCTCGTAGAGGCGATGGCCCGCCGCGACGATGGCGTCGCGGGCCTCTTGTTCGCCCAGCATTCGGTGTCTCCTTACGGCGCGGCGAATCCTGATGATTGCCGCGGCAACGCGGCGGCGACTAGCAGCGCTGGAAGAACTCTCGGGAATCCCGCAGCGCCCTGCTCGAGAATCGCGCGGAGTGTAGCAGGCTGCTGCGATCCACGGTATCTTCGTCGAGAGTCCCGCCGATTGTAGCCTTCCCTCCACCGAACGAGTGCATTTGTATGTCTCGCCGCGTCCAGATTGCGATCGGCGCCGTGCTCGCCGTCTTTCTGCTGTGGCTGTTCCTGCGCGGGGCAAACCTCGGCAACGTTGTCGCCGAGCTCAAACGGGCGGACTATCGGTGGGTCCTGGCGGCGACGACACTGACCCTCCTGGTCATGGTGCACCGCGCTTGGCGGTGGCACTATCTGTTATTGCCGATCAAGTCCATTCCGCTGGCGCCGCTGATGGCGACCACGTTCATGGGCTGGGCGTTCACCGCGCTGCTGCCCGGTCGCCTGGGCGAGGTGGCGCGCCCGGTGTTGCTCGGCCGTCGGGTGGGCATCAGCAAGACGGCTGCGTTCGCCACCATCGTGCTGGAGCGGCTGTTCGATGTGATGTCCGTATTGCTGATCTTGGTGGCCTATCTGCTCTTCTTCCCGCTTCCCGCCGGGGTCGGAGAAGACGGCACGGCGATCATCGCGGGGATGCGGTTGAGCGGCTTGATCGCGCTCGGTGGCCTGATCGTCGCCGTGGCTGTCTTGGTTGTCGCCCAGATGATGCCGCGACGAACCGACGCGGTCCTGGTGAAGATCGCCGGCTGGGCGCCGGGCAAGATCGGAGACAACTTGCTGCCGATCGGGCGCAGCTTCCTGACCGGCTTCGCCGGCATCAAGGATCCCAAGCTCATCGCCATCATAACCGTCCACTCGCTGTTGATCTGGCTCAACATTCTGGTGACGTACTACATCCTGTTCTTTGCCTTCGACATCGACTTGCCCTACTACGCGGCGATGCCGCTCGTTGTTGTTGTGGTGGTCGGTGTGCTGGTGCCGACGCCAGCGGCCATCGGCGCGTTTCACACCGCGACGCTGATCGCGTTGGGAACACTTTGGGGGGTTCCGCACGACCAGGCCGTCACCTACGCGATCGTCTGCCACGCGATGGTCTTCGTTCCGATCACCGCCATCGGAATCGTGTTGCTGGGCCGCGAGGGTCTGTCCGTGCGTAGCTTCGAAGGGCTCTGACGAGGCTATAATGTGTCGATGAAGTGTCCTTTCTGCGGCCACTCGAAAGACAAGGTCGTCGACTCGCGTGAGAGCCGCGAAGGTCGGGCGATCCGCCGCCGCCGCGAATGCCTCAGCGAGGAGTGCGGGCGTCGTTTCACGACCTATGAACGGGTCGAGGATGTCCCGATCATGGTCATCAAGAAGGATGGCCGCCGCGAACGCTTCGACCGCAAGAAGCTCCTCGATGGGCTCTTGAAGGCGTGTGAGAAGCGAACGGTCCCGCTGCAGAAGCTCGAGGCGATCTGTGACGAGGTCGAGGGGATGGCGCACGAGGTTGCGGATCGGGAGATTCCGAACCAGGTGATCGGCGAGCACGTCATCGAACGGCTGCGTGAGCTCGACGACGTCGCCTACGTCCGCTTCGCCTCGGTATACAAGCAGTTCAAGGACATCAACGAGTTCATGAGCGAGCTCAAAGGCCTTCTCGATGAGTCGGCACAATGAACTCCTTGGTCAGCTGTTGTCTCAGCCGCCGTTGCCGTGGCTCATCGCGGCGGCCAGAGAGCACGCTGCGCCGGTGCTGCTCGTCGGCGGGGCGGTCCGCGATGCTCTGCGGTTGCGCCCTCCCGCCGATCTCGACGTCGCAGTAGCCGGAGACCTCGAGGCGTTCATCGACGCTTTCGCGCGGCGCTGTGGACGCCGCCCGACGGCCATCGGCGACCGGTGGCGCGACACCCGCCGTGCCCGGCTCGGCGACACCAGGGTCGACATCGGCAAGATGCTGGGCACCATTGCCGAGGACCTCGCGCAGCGAGACTTCAGCATCAACGCGATGGCGGTGCGTCTCGACCGCGACCAGCCGATCGAGCTCATCGATCCGCACGACGGCGCCGCCGACGTCGCCGCCGGCACCATTCGGATGGTCTCCGCAACGGCTCTGCGTGAAGATCCTCTGCGGACTCTGCGGGCGATTCGCTACTTCTCGACCCTCGACGATTTCGAGATCGACGAGTCCACCATGACCGCCATCGCCCGCCATGCCGCCGCAATTGTTGGCGTTGCCGGTGAGCGCGTTCAGACCGAGTGGCAGCAGTTGCTCGGCGGCCGGCGCTGGGCCGAGGCTTCGCGCCTGGCTTTCGACCTCGGGGTGGGGGAGCGCACCCTCGGGGGGCCGGCGAATTTCGAGACGGTGACGGCGTGGAGCGGTTTCGAGGCAACGGTCTCCGGCCTGACGCCGGAGGATCGTCTACGGGTGCGGCTGGCGGCGCTGCTTTGCGGGCTTGGCGGCGCCGGCCCGAGCATGCACGAGCGGCTTGTAGACCGGCGCTGGCCCTCGGCGTTGGCGCAACGGGCCATCCGCATCGGTCGTTGGGCCACCGCGGTTCCCGACGCCGAGGACGACCAGTTGGTCGGCTGGGCGATCGACGATCGTGAATCCGCATCGTTGGCAGCGTTGCTCGGGCGTGCTCTGGCGGCCGACGACGAACGGACGATCGCCGCTGTCGTGCGGCTCGAGACCTATGCGACGCGAGCGGCGGAGACGCCGTGGGTGCGGGGGATGGACCTGATTTCCTGGGGGATGAGCGAGGGTCCGATGCTTGGCTCGTTTCTCGAGCAAGCAACCCGGGGACAGCTCGAGCGGCGCTGGGAATCGCGCCGGGCGGCGCAGTCGTGGGCCCGCGACCGGGTCACCGGTCCCTCGGAGACGGGGCCGTGATGTGAAGGGCCGGACGCTGGCAGACGTCGGAGAGCTCGAGCTCGTCGAGCGAATCCTCGACAAGCTCGGCCCCCTCGACGAGGGTGTTCGTGTTGGCCCCGGGGACGACGCCGCCGTTCTCGCGATCGGTGGCTCCGTCGTGCTCACCACCGACAGCCAGCACGAAGGGGTTCACTACCGCCCGGAGTGGATCGCTCCCGAAGTGCTCGGGCGGCGCTCTATTGCGGTCAACGCCTCCGACCTCGGCGCCATGGGGGCCCGACCGCGCGGCTTTCTGGTGGCTCTCGCCCTCACCGCCAGCACCGAGCTTGACTGGGTCGTCTCTCTCGCGGGGGGCCTACGGGAGGGCGCCGCGAGGTTCGGAGCGGTGGTTCTCGGTGGCGACGTGGCGGCGGTTGCCGATCGTGTTTCCATCAACGTGACGGCGGTGGGCGAGATCGACGAGGCGACGGAACCGGTTGAGCGTGGCGGAGCCGCGCCGGGAACCCGGTGCTTTGTTACCGGATGGCCCGGTCGTGCCGCGGCGGGTCGCCGCGTGCTGCAGGCCGGTGATCCACCGTCGGCGGCCTTCGAAGCGTGCGTCGATGCGTTTCTCGATCCGCGGCCACCGGTCGCGTTTGGTGGCATCGCGGCTCGCCGCGGACTGGTCGGGGCGATGATCGACATCAGCGACGGCCTCGCTATTGACCTGGGACGCATGTGCTCGGCCTCCGGCGTCGGCGCCCGCCTCGACGCCGCAAGTCTGGTCACCGATCCGGTCTTGGGTGCTGTGGCGGCCGGGCTCAGCCTCGATCCGGTCGAGCTCGTCCTGGGGGGTGGGGAGGACTACGAGCTGCTGTGCTCGGTGGCCGACGAGAGCGCCGAGGCGTTTTGCGCCCTGGCGGCGGACGAGGAGATCGAGGTGCGCGACGTCGGCCGATTCGTCGCCGCCGGCGAGGGGGTTACGCTTGTCCGCGACGGTCACGTCGAACCGGTCGCTCATGGCGGCTGGGACCATTTCGCCTGATCCACGCCAAGCAGGCCGGGAAGAAGACAACGTGTCGCTGAGCTTTTCCGTTACCGACCGTGACCCGTCGAGCGCCGCCCGCCGCGGGGTGCTCGACACACCGCACGGTACCGTCCAGACGCCGGCGTTCATGCCCGTCGGCACCTACGGTGCGGTCAAGGGGATGCGTGCCGAGGACCTTGAAGAGCTCGGCGCCCAGATCGTGCTCAGCAACGCGTATCACCTCGACGAGCGTCCCGGAGCGGCGCAGATCCAGGCGCTCGGCGGCCTGCAGAAGTTCATGGGCTGGAACGGCCCGATCTTGACCGACAGCGGCGGCTACCAGGTGTTCTCGTTGGCGGATCGTTGCGAGGTCGACGATGATGGCGTCACCTTTCGCTCGACGCTCGACGGTAGTCTCCGACGCTTGACCCCTGAATCGGTCGTTGATACGCAGGTCCAACTCGGCTCCGACATCGCCATGGTCCTCGACCAGTGCGTCGCCAGCCCGGCCGACCGAGCGCTCGCCGAGGCGGCGGTTCGCCGCACCCAGGACTGGGCCGAGCGTAGCCGTAAGATCGCCCAGCGCCTGCCGGGCGGGTTGTTCGGCATCGTGCAGGGAAGCGTGTACCCGGACCTGCGCGCCGCCCACGCCGAGCAGCTTACCGAGCTCGATTTCGATGGCTACGCCGTTGGTGGTTTGGCGTTGGGTGAGGCGAAAGACGTCACCTGGACCGTGCTCGAGGCGTCGACGGCGGTGCTGCCGGAGGACAAGCCGCGCTACGTGATGGGCATGGGGACTCCGAGCGACCTTGTCGAGGGGGTGGCGCGGGGCGTCGACCTGTTCGATTGCGTAATGCCGACCCGGCACGCTCGCAACGGCACAGCGTTCACCAGCGAGGGCCGGATCTCGATCAAGAAGCGGCAGTACGCGACCGACGACGGACCGCTCGACCCGGCCTGCCGCTGCCCCACTTGTCGGCGCTACTCGCGCGCCTACCTGCGTCTGTTGAAGGTCCGCGGGGAGATGACAGCGGGCATTCTGCTGACCTGGCACAACCTGTTCCACTACCTTGACACCATGAGGAGCATCCGGCAGGCTATCGCTTCGGCGAGCTTCGCCGAATTCCGCCGCAAAGTTGCGGCGGGCGGGGCCGAATCGTCGGGTTGAGCTGGATTCCGCGCCGCCCGTTCCGGGCTTCCCCGGATTTCTGACCGCCGGTTGAAATCGGCGTCTCGAACGAGGTCGACAGAGGACGTGACTGCGCTCTTGATGGTGGCACAGGGACCGGCTCTGCCCGGTTTGGGCAGCTTGGTGCCGCTCGTCGTCATGCTCGGCATCTTCTACTTTCTGCTGATCGCGCCCATGCGCAAGCGCCAAAAGCAGCAGGAGCAGATGATCGGCGGGCTCAAGCCGGGTGACCGCGTGCTCACGACCGGCGGGATCTATGGCACCATCGTGGGTATCAAGGATGACCGGTTGACGCTACGCATCGCCGACCAGGTCAAGGTCGAGGTCGCGAAGTCGAGCGTTTCCGGACTCGATACACCGACGAACCCCTCGGTGAGCAAGTAATCCCCGGAGCACTTGCCCATGTCTCGAAACAGCCGTAATAACCTCTACAAGCTCGGGCTGATCGTGGCGATCGCCGCCTTCAGTTTGTTTCTGTCCTATCCGCCCAGCGAGCAGATCAACCTCGGGCTCGATCTCCGAGGCGGCATCCACCTGGTGCTCGAGGTCGTCGTGGACGAGGCGGTGGCCGCGCAGGTACGCAACGACATGGGGCGCTTCGAGGACCTGTTGGCGGACGATGGGGTGGTGCCGGCCGGGACCAGTCTCGATTCCAGCACGTCGTTCAGCATGACGTTCAACACCGACCTGCTTCGGGATCAAGCGGAGCTGCTGGCGCTGGAGTACTACACGGCGTACAACGTGAACGTGTCGTCGAACCCGCCGGCGCTTGCCATGGCGTTGAACGCGGCCGAGCAGGAGCTGTCGAAGGACGCCGCCGTGCGACAGGCGGTGCAGACCATCCGCAACCGCATCGATCAGTTCGGCGTCGCCGAGCCGGTGATCCAGCGCCAAGGCCTGGCCGGAACACGGATCCTCGTCCAACTTCCGGGCGTCGAAGATCCCGAGCGCGTCAAAAACCTCCTGCGCACGTCGGCGATCCTGCAATTTCGGCTCGTCCAGGCGGGGCCGGAGCCGACGCGCGCGGGACTGTTGGCTGCGGTCGGCGGTGTGCTGCCCGCGGGCACGGAGATCGTCGAGTCGTTTCCCGAAACCACCGACGGCGTCGAGGCCCCGCAGATGTTCTACCTCCTCGATGTGATCCCGATCGTCGAAGGCGGCGAGCTGAAAGACGCCCGCCTGGCGCAAGACGATTTCGGTCTGCCGGCCATTGGCTTCACGCTCGAGGCGACTTCGGCGCAGAAGTTCGGCGACTTCACCGCGACCCACATCGGCCGGCAACTCGCCATCGTTCTCGATGACCGCGTCCAGCAGGCGCCCTCGATCGAGTCGCGCATCGACGGCGACGGCATCATCAGCGGCCGGTTCACGCTCGAGGAAGCCAGCGACAAGGCGCTGATGCTGCGCTCGGGTGCGCTCCCGGCGTCGATCGAATACCTCGAAGATCGCAGCGTCGGCCCCTCGCTTGGCGCGGAGTCGATTCGTCAGGGTGTGCTCGCGGCGGAGCTCGGCATGGCGCTGGTCGTCGTGTTCATGCTGATCTACTACAAGGGAGCAGGCATCAACGCGGTGGTGGCGCTGGCGCTCAATCTTCTCATCGTGATGGGTGTGATGGCCGCGATCGGGGCAGTGCTGACCTTGCCCGGCATCGCCGGCTTGATCTTGCTGATCGGCATGTCGGTCGATGCCAACGTGTTGATCTTCGAACGCATTCGTGAGGAGCTGGCGCTCGGCAAGACGGTCAAATCGTCGATCGATGCCGGTTTCTCGAAGGCCTTCTCGGCGATTCTCGATGCCAACGTGACGACGCTGATCGCCGCGGTCTTCCTGTTTCAATTCGGTACCGGCCCGGTGAAGGGCTTCGCGGTGACGATCAGCATCGGCATCGTCGCTTCCATGTTTACCGCCCTGTTTGTCTCCCGCTTGATGTTCTCGATGTGGACGTCAATCCGGCGCGAGACGTTGAGCATCTGATGCGCCTGATCGGCAAGACAGAAATCGATTTTCTCGGCAAGCGAGGCATCGCGGCGGTGGTGTCGGCCGCCCTGATCCTGGCGAGCATCGGCTCGATCATGTTTCGCGGCGGGCTGCGCTACGGCATCGACTTTGCCGGCGGCTCGCAGGTCATCGTGTTGTTCGCTCAACCTCCTGATCTCGATGTGTTGCGCGACACCCTGGCGGCCGAGGGCATCGCAGAACTGACCATCCAGGAGTTCGTCGCCCAGCCCGGACGCGCCGAAGTCCTCATCCGTACGCCGCTGACCGACGGCGACGATACCGGGCGGCTGGGTGAGATCTACGCGGCACTGGAGGTCTTCGATCCGAAGCCGGCAGCCGCCGACCAGGAGGTCGACTTCAACACGGTGAGCCGTGCGGTCATTTCCGATCGTCTCTTCGAGCTGAACCCTCTGGAGTTCGACACGGTTATCGACGTCGAGAACGCCCGCGCAGAGTACGAGCGCGTTGCCGACCTGGCGCTGTCCACTCGTGACCAGGTCGGCTTGCTTTCCTCCTGGGAAGCGGTCGAGGCGGTCAACATGGATCCGCGGATCCTGAGCTGGATGAAAGACACCTTCTACTTCGGCGGCCACGCGGTCGTCCGCCAGGACTTCGTCGGCCCGCAGGTCGGGTCGGACCTTCGCCGCCAGACCGTCTTCGCGATGGTCAGTGCGCTCCTCGGTCTGCTCGCCTACATCACCTTCCGCTTCGAGTTCCGCTTCGGCGTCGGCGCGGTCGCCGCGCTGTTGCACGATCTTGTGATCGCGGTGGGGGCCTTCTCGATCGCCAACCGGGAATTCAATCTGCCGGTCGTGGCGGCGTTTCTGATGATCATCGGTTATTCCCTCAACGACACGGTGGTTGTCTTCGATCGCATCCGCGAGACGGGTCAGACGCAGCGCCGCATGCCGCTCGCCGATCGCATCAATCTCAGCATCAACCAAACGCTCTCGCGCACGGTGCTGACCTCCGGGACGACCCTCATGGTGGTCCTGTCGTTGTTGTTCGTCGGCGGCTCGGGGATCAACAACTTCGCGTTCGCGCTGCTGGTCGGGGTGATC
>SMUY01152452.1_pt1 | contig 10587 bp, 7 predicted proteins | sample 2456441 | NCBI WGS metagenome assembly SMUY01 (sample SAMN11095931, study PRJNA526329) | marine sediment metagenome | biome: Marine sediment; feature: Surficial sediment; material: Deep marine sediment; isolation source: Hadal surficial sediment | place: Pacific Ocean | collected 2014-11 | depth 0-1...
GGACAATCCAATTCGCCGATACGCAATAGGGGACCGAGACGCCCTGGAGTTCAATGAGGATGGCTCGCTGGACATATATATCCAACGCCAGTCGCCCGGCCCAGACAAAGAGAGCAACTGGCTACCGGCGCCGGCGGAAGGTGTCTTCTCCCCCACCATGAGGATATATTGGCCAAAGGAGGAGATCTTGACAGGCGACTGGAATCCGCCCGGCGTCCGCCGCGTTGAATAGCGCATCGTAGTCTGGCCGCACCACTCACTGGAGCACTCTGCGAGTGGAGCCGGACCAGGCCGTAGCACACCACGAATTCGCGTGTGGCTGTGCCGGGCCGGTCCCAGGCCTGCCTGCGCCGGGGCCGCAGGCACAGGTGACCGCCAGGGCACTCTGGCGAGTACAAGCAGGCAGCTCGCAGCCGTTAGGCGGCAAATCGTGAGAATTAGATCTTCTAATCTAAAGATGATAAGGAAGGGACAGGCCATGAAAATTGAGGTGATAGGAAGCAACAATAAATGAGCAGGATTAATTGGATAACCGTTGTCGTTAGTACAGTCCTCATCTTTCTGGTGCTAATGTTCGCCGCAATGATGCTGGCTGTGGGTAGCAATCAAAACGGCGGACCGGTCTGGATGAGAGACTTTATGCCTTTCGGTGAACCGATGATGATGTTCACGATCTTGATTCCGATTGTTCTTATCGTCTTGGCTGTATCGGGCGTTTTCTGGCTGATAAAGGCCGGGGGTACCGGCGAAACCAGAAAGACTGAAACGCCTTTAGAGATATTAAACAAGCGATATGCGAGCGGAGAAGTTCCCAGAGTTGAATTTAAGGCGATGAAAAAGGACCTTGAGGAAAGCGGTTGACATCGAAGATGTCGGCACAAACACAGTAGGCTGGGCCATTCAAGACTCATTCCTGTGGCTGATTTTCTATCTGGTGATCGCCGTGTTGGGCATCACCTCCTAGATTGGAGTCGTTCAGACGGTCAAACTCGAGCCACCAGAATCCACGTTTCTTTCCAGCTGAGGCAAAACCATACGCCCGGGGCAAGTCAAAATCAAACCTGAACAGAGGGAACTCCAAGCAGGAGTTCCCCGTGTTACCTGTAAGGACGCTCTTCGGAGCTCGATGATAAATGGCAAATGACCCGGTGAGCTCGTCGGAACCTTCCGTGCGCTTCAGCCGAGTGTTGGGCATTCCGTGGCTGGTCGCGCTTGGGGCGAGTGTCACAGTCGGACTGGGTGTTTATACGCTGCTGACCGTATCCGTACAGAACCTCGGCAGCGGACAGGTCATCGGTCCTTACGTTCTACTGGGTGTGGTAGCAATCCCGATCGTTCTTACGCTGGCAGAGCGAGCGGCGGTTGTGCCCGGGAGCGGTGGTCTGTATCGCCTGGCAAGGAACAGCGGAACACTCTGGGTAGGTTATTTCGGCGGTTGGCTCATGTTGGGCGGATATGCGGTGCTCGCAGCACTGCTCAGCTGGGGGATGGCCCTCGGCGTTGATTTATTGCTCATTGCGTATTTCGACCTGGACGTAAATGTTCTCTGGATTGCGTCCGCGATCCTTGGACTGGTTGCAATCGTCGGTCTGCAGGGAATGCGCTCGGCCTGGCGAACAAGAGCTGCGTTTGTCTACGCATCGCTGGCGTTCCTGGCAATGTTTTCAGTCCGAAATCTGGTGGCAGTATCTCTCAGCCAAGCGATCACGGAAGCTGTTCCTCGCACATTCGAATTGTTCACCGTCACAGCTTTCATGGCGAGTGCTCTTTGGGGCTTGGACTACGTCCTCAGCGTCAGAGACCAAGTCCGTCGACCCACCAAAACCTTACTACCCGCCCTCGGGCTTACGGTGCTGGTTGGCGTTGCTTTCGGGGTTGCTGCGGCTCTCGCTCTCGGACCGAGCCTAGCGACGCCCAGCCTAACACCACTAATTGATCTGGCAGCCGACTCTCGCCTATTGCCTGAAGCCATTGCGCGCACACTCTACTCCGTGTTTGCCATCAGCATCACATTGATCGCCCTCAATCGAGCGTTGCTGAACGCGCGAAACCTGCTCTACGCTATGTCGAGGGACGGCTTTATGCCAGAACGAATTCGTAGCTCCTCGACCATGAGTGGGCTCCAGACTTGGACCTCATTAGTCTTTCCAGCCTCAAGCGTCGTTCTTGTGCTCTTTGTCCCCGTAGAGGCGCTCGTCGGCCTGGCCGCGATGACTTTCATGTGGGCGGTGGCGATCGTGCATCTGCCAGACTTATTCCGCTCCCGGCCAAATCTCCCAATGACCACATTGCCTTTTCATCCAATATTTCCGGGGCTCACTGCGGCGACGACGGTCTTGTTACCGCTTGCGCTTGGACTCCTGACCGTATTTGCTGGGGCAGCTTGGCTGGCACTGGGCGGCCTTTTTTACCTTCTCTACGGTCGCAAGCGCGGCCTTGAGGTTCGCCGGAAGCAGATTGTAATAGGTGAAGTCTCTGCGGAGAGCGCGGCAAAGCCAGGATATCGAGTGATGGCCGACATGTCACACGCCGGACATGCCCAAGCTTTGATCGAAACAGGGGCGGCTCTGGCAAGGAAGCGAGGCGGCGATCTCTTGATCATCAGCACCCTGCAATTGGACGATCAGATTCCACCTTATTTGAAGCAACAGCGGGCAAGGCAGGAATGGGATCAATTGGATTCGCAACTGGGTGAGGTGGCAATCGGAGAAATTACGGTCCGGCCGCTCGTACGACTCGCGCCCAATCATGCCGAAGGTATCCTGGAGGCGGTCAGAGAGGAAGGAGTAGATCTACTGCTAATGGAGTGGCGGGGTTCGGAGGATCCAGACCAGATCGAGGAGTTGGACAGAATCCTTCGAAGCGCGCCATCCGAGGTTGCGATTGTACATGGTGAGGTCCCAAACGCTCCGAGCAGCGTAGTGGTTCCAACCGCTGGCGGGCCGCATGCGCCTGTCGCATTGAGGCTGGCACAGGAGCTCACGGCACAAAGCGATGGTGGAATACGGATCATTAACGTCCTAACGGGTGAGCTCACCCCGGAAGCAAGATCGGAAGCGGAGGCCAAAATTCAGGCCACCCGAGAAGCCGTGTCTGATCTCGGCGAGGTTGAGGTCAATGTGGTGCCGGCCGAATCCGTTCAGGATGGGATTCTGGCTGAACTGGATGATGTAGAAGTGCTACTGATCGGCACCACAAGAGAAGGGATTCTCGAACGATCCCGATTTGGAGGTATCCCCACTCAGATTGCGCGCGCGACCTCAATTCCCACGATCATTACCCGTGCCCGAGAATCGCAGAGTACGCTAAGAATTCAACGCATCTGGGGGGCGATCTCGGACCCATTGCCGAAGCTATCCGCTCGTCAGCATGCGGCGGTTGCACAATCGATGCGTGAGGCTGCAGTTCCAACGATCGATTTCTATGTGTTGATCACCCTGGCTGCCAGCATTGCTACATTGGGTCTGCTGCAAAACAGCGGGGCGGTCATCATCGGCGCCATGTTGGTTGCACCGCTGATGGCTCCCATCCTGGCCATGGGGATGAGCATGGTACAGGCGGAAACGCGCGTATTTGTGCTTGGGGTGGAGGCCACCATCAAAGGCATAGCACTGGCGATCCTGGTGGGTTTGGTCATTGTGATTATCTCTCCTATCACCGATCCGACCGCCGAGATCCTCGCCCGTACGCAGCCCAACATCCTGGACCTGATGGTTGCTTTGGCGTCCGGTGCGGCGGCGGGGTACGCCATAAGCCGCTCTGAGGTCGCGGCCGCGATGCCGGGCGTGGCGATATCGGCCGCGCTGGTACCCCCGCTCTGTGTAGTCGGCTATGGGCTTGGGGTCTCTGACCTCTCCATTTCAGCCGGCGCGCTTCTGCTCTTCACGACCAATCTGATCGCGATCGTGCTCGCTGCTGGCATCACCTTCCTTGCTCTCGGTTTCCAGCCAGAGCGTGGAGAGAAAGGTGAGCTGGCGCGCGGCTTGAGGCTAGCTGCGGTCTCTCTGGCAGCGGTGTTTGTGATTCTGGCCATCGTGACCATCCGGACGGTAGAGCAGCAGGACCGCGAGGATGCAGTGGTCGAGCTGTTTGAGCAGCAGGTCGTGGCTCAGGTCGGGCGGGTGGAAGATCTGGTGATCGAACGTAAGGGGAACGGATTCATTCTGACGGCCACGATCATTTCATACAGGGGAAATCAGCTCAGCGCGGAGGATTTGGGAAAGCTTGAGGATGACATCACGGAGGCAGTCGGAGGACCGGTCACGCTGGACGCGACGTTTCTGGACGCAGAGCGAGTACAGACTGCGCTCGGAGGATTGCAACCGTTGCGAAGCCTGGAGCAGATTTTTGCGGAGGCTGCCGTCTCGGCAGACTGGGAGGTCATCGATGTACAAGCCAGCAAAGCAGTGAACGGCTTCCTGGTGGAAGCGACCGTAATCGTCACCAGCGTACGGCCGCTTTCCGAGCAGGATCTGACCGAAATCCAGGATCAGCTTATGGTGGCCGTGGACGATTCAGTCGAACTCCACGTCTTGTCTCTCTCAGGCAACAGAATCGAGCTATCAGGCGGCGAGTGACATTCTCTCTTCGAGCGATTCGCTCGCCGCTGCTGATCCTGGGCGGCCTTGTGGCTTTGCTGATCCTGATTTGGGCCGCAGCCCAAAAGCCTCACACATTCAGCCCCCCTGAAAGGCAGCCGAAGGACGAGCCGGGGTTCACGGTGCTGACCGCCAACGTCGGCAATGGCGATCCGCGCTGCGTCTTTCAAAGGCTCAAGCTGTGCCGGAGCGATGTGGAGGCTCGGCTGACGGCGAGTTTGGCCGAGCTTCAACCGGAAGTTGTGGCGCTGCAAGAAACGCTGCCCGATCCCCTTTGCGAAGGGGCGCGGCTGGTGGATCCCGGAAACGTATGCGCAGGAGAATACTCACAACCGCAGGTGCGGAGGCTGCTTGGCCCCGATTACACGATCAGCTGTGAGTCGCGCAACCGGATAGAGTGTATCGGCGTGCGGACCGATGTGGGCGAAATCCTGGGTTGTGAGCTGGGTTCGCTGTGCACCTCAGACCGGATGGCAACCCTTGCTCCCGGTTGCCGAACGCACCTCACAGTCTATGCCACCACCGTTCAGGTCCGGGGAAGAGTCTTTGACATCGTCAATCCCCATCCCGAGAACCGTAGCGCGGACTGCCGCCTAGATTCGATCCGCCAGATCTTTGAAGGGGATATCGTTCAAGAGCAAAAGGTGCTGATCCTGGGGGATCTGAACCTGGATCCCTGGCTCGGGGACGACGTCAGCACGGAGTATTGGAACACCCAGGTAGGGCCGCCTGAGACCTATGCCTTCTATTATCACAGCGGCCCCACGGAGCGAGAGCCTCCGTATCCCACGATTCGCTACCCATTCTTTGTACGAACCCTGGACCACGTCGTAAGCAACTTTCTGAAAGGGACCATCCTGACGCTTGGAGAAGCTGAAGGAACTATGCGATTGGACGGGGGCCGCGGCACAGACCACCGGGGGCTCTATGGTTGGTTGAGCTTTTCAGAGTAGGGAACCGGCCTGTAATCGCTGGATAATATCGCAAGTAATCGCAGCGGCTGGAACAGCCTAAATACCCGGCTCCGGTTTCTTGACCTCATGAAAGAGGCCGCAGTTTCGGGGCGGCCTCTTTGACTCTCCATATGTATTGATGCTACTGATCCAGCAACCAGATTGCGAGATTGTCGTATTGAACGACAAAACCTTCGTCCTTCACCGCGGCCCGCACGAAGTAGCCAATCTTTCCATTGTCTGCGAGCCCTACATTTTGCGCCTGAGCCAAGAACTGCCCGTTGGCATACAGGCTCATCGTTGAGCCATCGGCCACAACGCCGATCACATTGATCGACTCCGGTGAGGTGCTGATAATCGTGTTGTCAATCGGGGCGACGATGATGTTTGTATTTTCCCCGTCCCAGCTCGACAGTGAGTATTTCCCGTCACACTGGATTCCGAAAAGGAAGCCGCGGTCGTTATCGGGCGCTTGGAAGAACAACCCGAAGCGATCGTTAGCGTTGCACGCCACCGGCATGACAACCTCACTCTGATAGTAATAGTCCTTGATCAGCGGCCAGCTGACCTCCCAGCAGGAAAGCTCGAGGGCGCCCTTTGCTTCCATTACAAACTTGCCGCCAATGATGGTGGTTGCGAAGCAATTGTTGTTGAACAGTGTCCAATTGTTGGCGTTGTCAAAGGGGTCCCTACCGTTGGGATCACCCAACGCATCCGCCGGATTGCCTGGAATCGCGGTCGGGGTTGGTACCTGAGTGGGAGCCGCCGTAGGTGCTGGGGCTTGAGTGGGCGGCGGGGCGGCTGTAGGAGCGGAAACCTCCATCGTGGCGGCCACGCTGATCGCAACCGCGCTCTCCTGATCTTCCGACGAGGAGCAGGCCGCCAACACTGGGATCACAAGCATTCCGATCCCCATTCGGATCATCTGTTTCTTATTCACTGTTTTCCCTACTTCTTGATCCGCGGTACGGATCATGGCCAAACGTCAAATCTTAGCAAACAGCGGGTCCGGGCAGAATACGCATTAATACGGAAAGATCAGCCCTCTAAGGGGCCAATGTTTCATAAAGCGTTGCACTGACTCGAGGTTGGGCGAAGTTGGGGTCACAATGGGAGACGGGGCTGCAACCGCTGGTTAAGATCGCAAGCAATTGCAGACGCTAGCGGAGCTCAAACATCCGGCTCCGGCTTTTTGCCCTAATCGGGATTGGGGCTGGCGACCCAGAGGTTACGAGCCTGTGAGCCTTGAGGGGGCATCAAAGGATATCGGGACGTGACTGCCAGCATCGGATGCCAAGCGATCTTGACCATGTATATGGTTCAGCAGGTCACGCAAGGCGTTCCGTTATCTACCCCAGATATTCGGAGATCACAAAAATTTGGGACAATAGGTGGCACATCATTTGAAGAATAGGCGTAGGGCCGCGATTGAGGCGGCATGAAGATCCGCAGCTAGGAGATGGCCCTACTCTGGTTCAGAGCTGAGGCTCGTCTTCTCGCCGTGCAGTTCTCGTAGCCATCCCTTGCACACTCGGTAGACATTCTCAGTTCCGACCATTTCCCCTTCGACCTTAAGCTCCGCCGGGTGCAGGATGAACGGTTGGGTTTGGGTACCCCCCAGACCCCCATGAAATCCGATGAGCTCCTCAAAGGCGCAGCCTTCATTGTTCGCAGGATCATAGAAGCTGTTTACCAAGATGTCCGGGCAATTGCTGAAGCTGTCGGTACGGCGAAGGTGCTTGGCGGCATTTGGTCCAAAATCTGCGAGCGGGTTTTTACCTTCATACCGGTCTTCACCCAGGAAGTATCTGCCTTTTGCGCCGATGGCCATCGGTCCGTACTGCTCGGAGTGGACCATGACTAATCCCACTCCTTCGTGCTCCGCAAGCCCAGGAATCACCGCCGGAAACGCTTGATCGATCTGCTCCATGGTCATGCGGTCGGGCCACTCGGTGAACGAAATCAGCCCAAGATTGCCCGAGGCCAACACGACCACGGCTGCCCGGGCATCCTCCGCCGAAAGTTCCGCACGAGCCAAATCCTCGCCCGGCGGCCCGAGAGCCACGTCCCCATCGGCCATCCGTCCCTTAAGCGCCCGACCGACAACTTTGGAAGCACCCGAGCTCTCATTTTCAAGAGTGTCAGTAAGGAACACATTGAGGTTTCCCCAATGTTCGCCCCGGCTTATGCCGCCGACAACCTCCGCTCCGTCGGCCATAAGCTGTTGGACATGATCGTGAAGAGTCAGACCATACCGCTGCTTGAACGTGGCGCCGCCGGTCTGGCCATGGTCGGAGAGAATCACAAAATGGTAGGGTCGCGGTGCTTCCACAACGGCGCTCTCCAGCCGCGCAAACTGCTGATCGAGTTTAAACAAGATGTCGAATGCGCCAGGATCTAGCACGCCTGAATGGTGAGCGATCTCATCATACCCAACGAACGTTGCATATACGGCGGACCGTCCGGCGAAGATATCTCCGAGAATCGTGTAGATGTTCAGCTCACGCATCACCACCGTCATGAAACCACGCAGAACAGGGTAGATCCCGCCCCGATGATGCTTGCCCAAGATGGGCTGCACGTTGTTCTTGCGGGCGTTGCGATATTGGCGCCACTCAAGGATCATGTCCCAGACGAGCAGAATGACCGTCCGAGCTGCGTTATAGGGGTTGACGAAATAGGCCTGAAACTCTGACGTGTGAAACCTACTCGTGTCGCGTATCACACTTGCGGTAGCCGTCACATAGGGCGCATCGCCCGAAAAAAGATTCCCGCGGCTTGCGCCATCGTTGCTTAGCAACCCCTTGCCGTTCGAACGCTCCCTCTCGATGTCCGGAAGAATCTTTGCGTCACTCGAGGCAACGATCTGCCCTCGGGCCTTGTCATACCAGCGAAAGGCTGGAATATTGGAGTTGTCGCCGTGCAAGATTCCGGCCTGGGCAGCCGATGTCTGCGAGGAGGTATCCGGCTCCCATCCGCTCACCTCGTGGCTACCACTCTCCAACCATCGCCGCAACGTGGGCATGTGGCCATTGGCGACGGCCATCTCGAGAACGGGTTTCGCCAGGCCATCGATCTCCAGAAAGAGCACTCCCGCAACGTCCGTTTGCTTTGGATCGGCCACTCGCTTCATCCTCCGGCGGACTTGATTGCGATACCAAGATCCGTCGTCATCGATGGTGAGCAAGGTGCTTAAAATGATATTAATGACGGACATGCCGAGAGCCAGCCAGAAGGCGGCCCAAAAGCCGGTCACCTCAAAACCGTTGACCAGGGTAGTGGCGATCCAGACCACGAATCCGTTGATCAGCAGCGATCCGATGCCGAGCGTCAGAACTGCGAAGGGCACGATAATGAAGCTGAGTAGCGGCCACAGCAGTGCGTTCAACAGTCCGATAGCGGCCGCGGCCAGGATCGCGGTTCCCAGGTCAGCAATATTTACGCCGCGAAAGAGCACGGCCGTGATGATCAAGGCTGATGCTTGAATAGTCCAGATTACGAGTATTCGCTTTATCGAATGTGCTCCGCTCGGCGCGTTGAGTACCTTAGTCAATGGTGGCGTCCGTGTGAATCTGGACTTCCAATCGTCTTAATCACAAAGCTGCGGACTAACTCTGAGGTGCGCGGACAAAACGCGGAAACAGGAACGGGCGGTTCATCCCGAGACCCGCTCGCTCTACAGTATCTGGCCCAAGCTTTCCCACCAGAGAGGTTTACGCAATTCGAGCTCGGACCGCTCAGCCGGAATGTCATATTCGACTCGCTTGATCTCGATCTGCCAGCCGTCTGGCGCCTTCCAATCCAACACTCCATACTTCGCATGCGTGTCGCCGTCCATAGGATTGCTTGCGGAACTGATATTGGCGAGAGTCATACCGATTATTTCGCGAACATGAGGAAAGTGAATAAGTCCGAAGGCGACTACTGCGGCTTGACTCCCAATCAGTAGCGCCCCCAGCTCATCCCTTGTGTGCTTGCCGCACTTTCTCAATACGCAGCTCACGCTTCCGCAGCGGCGCGCGTCGATTGTCACGTATGTCCGTCGTCAGTGGAAAATTCCCGGGCCTGAGGCTGACTGCTCGCCCGCGGGAATCATTTGCAAGAAGCGGCCGTTCTCATTGGATGCGCCATCCACCTGAAAGATAATAATCCCCTAAACGCTCCGTGTCATCGTTAAAAATACGGATTAATCTCACCTGTCATGCGGGGAGGCAGGAAGGGGATCAAAGCCCAAAATAATGCCGCCGGAGTGACCCTGAGGACTTAATTCAAAACCGTGAGGAGGATTATTGATGGCAGAAATGACCGCTGGCGCCAGCATGAGGGAGCGGACGCCGAGAACCAGGATTGTTGCTATTCGTTCATCCAATGGCCTGGACTCGAATTCGCTAATAGCCCTTTTTGAAAGTTGCAAAGCAGCGCCTGCGAGAGCACGATACTGAACTCCCCTTGTATATTGAATGTCACATGAACCAGCTAACCACTCGCTGAAGCGGCCAAAAAGCCCAATTCGGGGGGAGGGATTTTCTTTTCATCTCTCTCAACCAGCGTTGGCGGGCGCCACCAATAAATGGTGTCTACCACAAGGCGGTCGTGCTTCATGCGCCAACCCGAAAAACAAATACCGAGGGCATAAGTGTTATTGGAAGTGAGGCTCATTGCTGGGGAGTCGAGCTGTGTCCGTCTTTCCGAGGCACCGAGCTTCAGACCGAGGAGCTGAGTGTCAGACGGATTTCAATATCCTTTCTGGCACGGTCGCAGGGCTTTGAGTAAAGGGGTGGATGGGGGCAATATCAGCCATTGGAATACCGATTCTCAACACTTGCGTACTGATAACAAATTGCATAAGTAAACCGCCCGTAGGCCCATTAGAGGTAGCCATCTAACATTCAAGAACTCCATTGGAAGCCGCTCCTTTGGCTTAGACCGCGCTGCTCCGTGGAGCAAAACCTTCATTCTTGCATCCGTTTTGATGCCAAGGTGGGCCGAAGAATTTGGGCCATGACTTTCTGCAACAGGCCCTGTCGGGCGAAGGA
>SMUY01287837.1_pt1 | contig 10584 bp, 8 predicted proteins | sample 2456441 | NCBI WGS metagenome assembly SMUY01 (sample SAMN11095931, study PRJNA526329) | marine sediment metagenome | biome: Marine sediment; feature: Surficial sediment; material: Deep marine sediment; isolation source: Hadal surficial sediment | place: Pacific Ocean | collected 2014-11 | depth 0-1...
CTCCCGCCCCGGGGTTTCGTGCATTTGCGGGAAGAGCGGTTCGACGTTCATCAGGCCGCTTCCACTTGGGCGAGAATATCGTCAAACCGGGCATGGAGGGATTTGCGGTCATGTGCCGGCCGCTGGCTGGCCGGTCCGAACGCCGCCTCGGCCCGCCGCAGCGCATCTCCGGCAAGCTCCGGGACCGCCGCGGCGACCGCCGCCATCTCGTCCATGTCGCCGCTGCAATGCAGGACAAGGTCACAGCCGGCGCCGATCGCTTTTTCCGCCCGTTCGCCGATCGGCCCGTTCAGGGCGTCCATCGAGATATCATCGCTCATCAGTAATCCGTCGAAGCCGAATCGCTGCCGGATTATTCCATTGATCACCGTGTCAGATAAAGTGGCCGGGCGCTTGTCATCCACCGCGCTCAGAACGACATGCGCCGTCATGCCGGCGCGGATCCGCTGCGCCCACAACCGAAACGGCTTGAAATCGGTCGCCTCCAGCGTTGCCAGGGCGGTCTTGACGACCGGTAGCCCCTTGTGGCTGTCGGTTTTGGTACGGCCATGACCGGGCATGTGTTTCATTACCGGCATGATGCCGACCGCCATCAGGCCATCGGCGGCGGCGCCGCCAAGGGTCAGCACCGTATCGGCATCATCGCCATAGGCCCGGTCGCCGATTACCGCATTGACCCCCACCGCCGGGATATCGAGAACCGGCATGCAGTTCACAGTGATGCCAAGGGCTGCAAGATCGAGCCCGATAAGCTTGGCGCCGAGCCGCGCCGCCTCTACCCCCAGGATCGGATCGGATTGGTAAAAATCGCCATAGGTCCGGGCCGCTGGATAAGGCCGGCACAAAGGTGGGCCGATGCGCTGCACCCGGCCGCCTTCCTGATCGATCAGGATCGGCGCCCGCTCCCGGCCAAGCACGCCCCCGATCTCGCCGGTCAAAGCCTTGATCTGGTCCGCATTCTCCAGATTGCGGGCAAATAAAATAACGCCCCAGGGCTGTTGATCGCGCAGAAACCGCCGTTCTTCCTCGCTAAGTGTCGGGCCAGCCAGGCCGCAGATAAAGGCGCGCATTCTATACCGGGGAGCGTTGATAATGACCCATAGAGACGCTCCTTGAGGGGTATTGCACGCTGGCGATCGACAAGGGGCCGCGCTACCGCGTTACGAAGCAATTGCCGCCGGCGTCTTTCAGTTGCTGGCAAAGCCGCAACGCAGCCTCACGGCTCGCCATCGGCCCGATACGCACCCGGTAATAGGTTCCCTTGTCGCCAAGATCGGCGCGTTGGATGTCGGGTTCGAACTCACCGAGAATCGAATTGTAGCGGCGTTTCATATCGGCGAAAGAGGCTTGCGCCTGAGCGACGCTACGCCGCGAACTGATCTGTACCAGATATCCGTTTGTCGTCGGCGCGGTCGAAGCGGTAACACGCGGCCGGTCGGTATTTGCCGGCGCTGCCAGCAGGTTGACCGGTCCGCTGGTCGATCGCCGTGCCGATCGTGTTGCCAGCTGGAGGGGCGCCGCGACGACGGCAGCGGGCACATCCTCCGGCTTCGATCGTGGCACCGCGCCGCTCGGCGCTGCCATGGCCTGCATGGCATTTTCTGCATTCCCTTCCGCATTCATGATCGGTTCCGACGGTTCGGCCTTGACCGCCTGCATCGGCGGCGGTTGCGAAATCTCACCATCGGTTGCCGCCCCGGGCCCGGCGATGGTTGCTGTTTCGTCGGGGGTTGGAAATGACAGGATTTCCATCGTTTTCACTGGCGTGGGTTCCGGCGCCTGAGTGGAATCCACAGAGGCTACTTTGATCTCTTCCAAAATCGGCAGGGACGGCAGGGCCGGCAAGGTTGTCTGGGTCGACGCCATGGCATCTTCATTCGAAATGATCGTGCCATCCGATTTGACCACGACCGTGCGCACCTTGCGCGGTCCGATGGGATCGTATCTTGGCGTGGCAGTCGGCTGTTCGGGCTCCTGCATGACGCGATCGATTGTCTTGGCGATGACATCGGTCAGCGAACCGGAAGATTGTTCCACCGGTTCCCCGGTCGATTTCATCACCTGTGTCACATTGCTGTTGTCAGAATCTGGCAAAACGACACGGGCGAATTGTTGCGGCTCCTCGATCCGGTCGATCAGTTTTTCTTCCAACTTTGCCTGCTGACCGGTCAACTGGTCGAGCAAGGAGGGCGCCGTCCCGTCCGATTCGGTTGTATCGGCCATGACCTTGACGGAACCGGATTCCGCCTTGATGACGGGTGCCGGTATTGCCGGATCCTTCGGCGCCGATTTGCTGATATAGGCTGCAACGCCGCCCCCCAGAACAACCACCGCAAGAACGCCCGCTACCGCGATCATGCCTTTCCGGCCGCCGGTGCGCTCTGCTGCGGGCGGCGCCATTGCCGCGCCCACCTCACCGGGATCATCCCCAGCGCCGGCCGCTGCATCGCCGCCATCTTGCGTCGCCCGATAGTCGCGATCATCGGCATCAAGTCCATCGCCGGAAGCCAGGTTGTCCTGGAATCCAGCATCGGGCGCATAGGCTTCGACGCCATATTCTGGCGTGAAATCTTCCTGAAGAGCCGGCATCGGCGGATCGGCAAGCGCGTCGGCAAACTCCGTCTCGAATTCCTTGGGCTCGAATTCCTTGGGCTCGAACGCATTGGGCCCGAAAGCATTGGGCTCGAAGGATTCGGGAGTTGATTGGCCTGTTGCAGTGTCGGTCATCGCCGCATCGGGCGCCGGGGAATAGGGGTCGTCGACCGGTTCGGCAGCCGGTTCCATGGCAGGCATTTGCACATGACCGGCCAGGGGATCAAACGGGGGATCGGAAGGGGGATCGAAAGGTGGGTCAGAAGGCCGATAATTCTCATCCTGACCGGGAGGGTCAAATTTCGCCGTTTGATCCTCGGCGGCGGCCGCCTCGTAAACCTCTAAATTTTGATACTCTGCGGGGGCAACCTCTTCTGATTGCGTTCCCGCCTCAGCCGCCATTGCGCTGAGTGCTTGCGAATCACTTGCCGCGTAAGCGGTGTGTCCGCCCTCGTTTTCCACCGCAAATGCTGGTTCTTCTGCGTCGGCACGATCGCGCGCACCGCTCGCCTCACGAACGAAGGAGGCTTCGAATTGCTCCATCAACTCAGCTTCCAGGTCGGCGGAAAATGGTTCCTGCGGGCTCCGCGATTCCGGCGAATTTACCGGATTTTCGGGTATTTTCTGGAAAAACGACCCGTCTTCGCTGACAATCCGGGCAAGTTCGACAAGCGGATCCTCATCGATTTCGCGCCCGCTATTGTCGTTCCCGGCACTGTATGACCTGGTAGGCTTGGTTGTATCGTCAACCATTCGACGGTCCCCTCAGTTCAGCCGCCCCTCTCGTGCATTAAGCAATATAACGCAAATGTTAACGCATTTCGCTCGGCGCAGCGACTCCAAGCACCGATAATCCTGAACGCAGAACATTTCCGGTCGCGGTCACCAATGCCAGTCGGGCGCGGCTCAATGCAACATCATCGGACTTGATGAACCGCAATTGCGGCAACTCCTTGCCCCTGTTCCAATGTGCGTGAAAGGTGCTGGCCAGGTCATTGAGGTAAAATGCCACACGATGCGGCTCGCGTGATCGCGCCGCAGCGCTTAAGGTTCTGGGCCAATCCGCCATCTGGCGAACGAGCATGCGTTCTCCCTTATCGCTCAGCGAGGCAAGATCGGCTTGCCCCAGCGCCGATGGCGCAAGATCGATCTGCGGCACGTGCTCCAATGCCTGACGCCGCACCGATTGGGTGCGCGCATGGGCGTATTGAACATAGAAGACAGGATTGTCCTTCGACTGTTCGCTCACCGCCTTGAAGTCAAAATCTAGCGGCGCGTCCGCCTGCCGGTAGAGCATCATGAAGCGGACCGCATCGGGGCCGACCTCGTCGACGACCTCGTGCAGCGTCACAAATTCGCCCGAGCGCTTCGACATCTGCACCGGTTCGCCGTCGCGAAACAGCCTCACAAGTTGGCAGAATTGCACTTCCAGCTCCGCCTCGCCGTCCGATATCGCCGTAACGGCGGCCTTCATGCGCTTGCCATAGCCGGCGTGATCGGCGCCGAGCACATCGATCATGCGCGTGAAACCGCGCCGAAACTTGTCGTAATGATAGGCGATGTCGGAAGCGAAATAGGTGTAGCTTCCATCCGATTTCAGCAATGGCCGGTCGATGTCGTCGCCAAACTGGCTGGCCTTGAAAAGGGTCTGTTCCCGGTTCTCCCAATCTTCGGGCGCTTTGCCTTTCGGCGGTGGCAGTTTGCCCTCGTAGATCAGGCCCTTTTCCGACAATACAGCGATCGCCTCGCCAATCCGGTCCCGGCCGCCGGCGGTCAGGGCCCGTTCGGACGAAAAAACGTCATGGCGGATGTTCACCGCGGCAAGATCGCTGCGGATCATCGCCATCATCGCGTCAATCGTCCGCTCGCCGATGATCGACAGCATTTCCGTTTCGCTTTTCGCCAAAAGGGCGTCGCCAAATTCGGCCTTGAGCGCTTCGCCGACCGGTTTGAGATAATCGCCCGGATACAGGCCGGCGGGGATTTCACCGATGGTTTCGCCCAGCGCCTCGCGATAGCGCAGCAGCGCCGATTGCGTCAGGGCCTCGATCTGCGCGCCGCAATCGTTGATGTAATATTCCCGGCTCACCGCGGTGCCAGTCGCCACAAGCATATTGGCGATCGCATCCCCGACGACCGCGCCCCGGCAATGGCCGACATGCATGGGTCCGGTCGGATTGGCCGAGACATATTCCACATTGACCGGCGCTGCGCCGCTGTCCCGCTGGTATCCGTAGGTATCGCCGGCGGTCAGGATGTCGGCCAGCACGCCCGCCCAGCAGGCGTCCGAGAGCCGCAAATTGATGAAGCCGGGCCCGGCGACCTCGGCGCAAACGATATCGCGGTCCCGTTCCAGTTCCAGCGCCAGGCGCACGGCAATATCGCGCGGTTTCGCGCCGATTGATTTGGCCAGAACAAGGGCGGCATTGGTAGCGATTTCGCCATGCGAGGGATCCCGGGGAGGCTCCGCCGTAACCCGCCTCAGTAGGGAATTTTCCTCATCATTTTTCGCTTCAATACCAATAACTTGCAGCGCATTTTTAATGCGTTTTTCGAAATCAAGGAACAGATCCATAGGCACGACCTTGAAACCGCGAGTTCTATTGCGATGGTTTTTGCGCTATTCGGCGAGCCAAACAGGCGCGCGGGCCTAACCCAGATCGGGTGTGGCGTCAAACAATCGGCGATGCTCCGACAGGGCGAAGCGATCGGTCATGCCGGCAATATAGTCCGCTATGTGTCGTGCAAGCTCCGCCGGCTCGCTTAAATCAACCGCAGACTGCCATTCGTCCGGCATCAGGGACAAATCCGCAAAAAAGGCTTCGTAAAGGTCGGCAATAACGCCTTCGGCCAGCTTGACCGGGCGCATGACGGCGTCGGACCGGTAGAGGTTTTCAAACAGGAACCGTTTCAACGCCGCTTCCGATGCCGCACTCTCATCGGAAAAGGCCACAATTGGCCGCATCTCCATTCTGACCGATTCTGGCGAAAGCGCAGGCAGACCATCAAGCCGCCGCCGGGTTTCGGCGATAACGTCTTCAATCATCGCGGTGATCAGCCGGCGGACCAACTCATGCACCAGCCGGGCATGGTCGAGGTCCGGATAATCGTGGACAATGCCGGCAAGGATCGGACCGGGCAGCGATGCGCCTTCCAGATCGGCGATCGATATCAGGCCGGCGCGCAGGCCGTCGTCGATGTCGTGCGTGTCATAGGCGATATCGTCGGCGATTCCCGCCACTTGCGCTTCAACGCTGGCCGGGCGGTGCAGTTCCAGATCCTGGCGCTCGATATAGGCGCTTATCGCAAATGGCAGGCTCTGGCCGGCATAGGCGCCGATTGGCGTTCCCTCGGCATCGGTCAGCGGGCCGTTGTGCTTGACCAGCCCTTCCAGCGTCTCCCAGGTCAGGTTGAGGCCGTCGAACAGCGGATAGCGGCGTTCCAGCGTTGTCAGCACCCGCAGACTTTGGGCATTGTGATCGAAGCCGCCATACTGGCTCAGGGCATCGGCAAGCGCCCGCTCGCCGGCATGGCCGAACGGTGGATGGCCCAGATCGTGGCCCAGCGATATCGCCTCGCAAAGATCCTCATCGAGACCGAGCCGGCGGGCAATCGAGCGGGCGATCTGCGCCACCTCCAGGGTGTGGGTCAGACGGGTGCGGAAATGATCGCCCTCGTGATGGATGAACACCTGGGTTTTGTGTTTCAGCCGCCGGAACGCGTTGGAATGGAGAATCCGGTCCCGGTCGCGCTGGAACGGCGATCGCGTCGGGCTTGCCGGTTCGCCATAAAGACGGCCACGGGAGGCGGCCGGATCGCAGGCATAGGGCGCGCGCCAGCGCTCGCCCGGGCCTCTCTTCTCGTCCTGTGCCATTGCCGCGCCACCCCTGGCCGTAATCCGCTGTGGTCCGTCGGCCGCCCGATTGCTCGATCACGACGTCATTGACACAATGCTGCCCGGTTCTTAGCTAGGGGTTAGAATATTCGGACCAAAGCCCGGATTTCCCCTGAACCAGTAACGTCATGAGCAACGAGACTATCACACTGACGCAAAACGCGGCCACGCGCATCGCCCACATCCTGAAGTCGGAGCCGGCCGGTACCGTGCTCCGCGTCAGCGTGGAAGGCGGCGGCTGTTCGGGGTTTCAGTATCGTTATGTTCTGGTTGCCGACGATCGCAGCGACGATGATCTGGTGCTGGTCAGGGATGCCGCGACGGTTCTGATCGACGCCGTTTCCCAGCAATATCTGGACGGCTCGGAGATCGATTATGTCGATGATCTGATCGGCCAGTCCTTCCAGATTCGCAATCCCAACGCCACCGCGTCCTGCGGCTGCGGCACCAGTTTTTCCCTTTAACCCCACTGCGGTCATGAAGATCGCCACGTGGAACATCAATGGCATAAAGGCGCGCATCGACGGGCTGTGCGCCTGGTTGGCCGACGCTGAGCCGGACATTGCCTGCCTGCAGGAAATAAAATCGATCGATGAAGCGTTTCCCGCCGGGCCCATCGAGGCGCTCGGCTACAATGTCGTCACCCATGGCCAGAAAGGCTTCAACGGCGTCGCGATTCTCTCCAAGGCGCCGCTCGATGAGTTCACCCCCGGTCTGCCCGGCGACAAGAGCGATGAACAGGCCCGTTTTCTGGAAGGCGTGATTTCGACCGCCGATGGGGTCGTGCGCATCGCCTGCGCCTATATGCCCAACGGCAATCCGCTGGGCACCGAAAAATACGATTACAAGCTCGCCTGGATGCAACGGCTGGAGACATGGCTGGCGACAAGATTGCGCTATGAGGAGCCGCTCGTTCTGGCCGGCGACTTCAATATCATCCCCGAAGCCGAAGACGTCAGATATCCCGATAATTGGCTGGACGATGCCCTGTATCAGCGCGAAATCCGGCAATGCTACCGCCGGCTGAAAGCGCTTGGCCTGACCGATGCGGTCCGCGCTGTCGAGGCGGGCGGCGAGATGTATACATTTTGGGATTTTCAGGCCGGCGCCTGGCGGAAGAACAACGGCGTTCGCATCGACCACATTCTGCTTTCCGCCGAAGCCGCCGACAGGCTTGCCGCCGTCGGGATCGACAAACATGTCCGGGCCTGGGAAAAACCCTCCGACCATGTCCCGGTGTGGATTGATCTGCGCGATTAGCCGGGACCGCTCGATCCCCCGTCTTGAGCGACTGCAAGGCTGAACAACCAACGGTAGGGATGCGTTTTTTAGCAAATCATGGTAAGCTTTGCCCATGAAAGTCTTGAAATACGCCCTGATCGGGGTCGCCCTTTGCATCGGTTCCACCCCGGCATCGGCCGGTTGCACCTGCCGAGCCAAGGATGTGGTTGCCAATGAGGGCGAAGTGGTTTGCCTGAATACCCCGCTCGGTCAACGTCTGGCGCGCTGCGACAAGGTGCTCAACAACACCTCCTGGACATTTCTGGGGGCTTGCCCAGCCGTGTCGCAGATACCGACACCGGCCCGCCATGCGCTGGCACAATTGCAAAGTCCGGCCTGGGCGGGGGAAGGACTGGGATCGCCGGCAATTTTGCCGAAGTAAACCCGCCGAAGTAAACCCAAAGCCACCGGGTCAGTTCTGCCGCCCGATCCAGTCCTGCGCCAACGACATTGCCGTGCTTCGTTCCGCTTCGCTAGCGGCCGCGAATGCCTGTTCGTGAAGCGCCTGAATGTCTGCGTCCGAACGCGGTCTTTGCCGGGCGATCGAAAGCCACATCAGACCCTTGACCGTGTTGCGCCTGACGCCGATGCCCTCCAGCATGAGTCGGCCGAACATCGCCTGCGCCGCCGCATGGCCCTTGCTTGCCGCCAGCTTGTACCAGCGGGCGGCCAGGCGGGTGTTTTCTTTCCCGCCCTGCCCGTTCAGATACATTTCCGCCAGCTTGTACTGCGCCTCCGCATCGCCGAAATAGGAGGCGGCATAGGTAAAGAACTTGCGTGCCCTAGCCTGGTTGGCCGGTATCGCATCGGCAATGCCGCTCTGATAATAGGCGCCAAGAGCGACAAACGCACGCGACACAAAGCGCCTGTCGCGGCCAAGCGGATCGCCATCGGAATAATCGTTGGCGATACGGGAGAAAAACTGGAAGGCCTTGCGGTCATTCTCCACAACGCCATCGCCGGTCGCATACATCTGACCCAGTTTCCACAAGGCGGCGCGGTGCCCTTTATCGGCGGCAAAACCCAGCCCTTCCAGCGCAATCTCCGTGTCGCCGTTCTTGTAGGCCAGATAGCCTTCCCGAAACGCTTCGACTGGCGTTCCGTTGGGATCGAAGGCCAGGGCTGCTCCGCTCATGCCCATCATACTGGCAAACCCGGCAGCCAGAACGGCAAGGCTGCGCCTATTGATCGGCATAGCACATTGTCTCCGCCGCACCGCCGGGATGGGTCAATGCGCCATCCTTGGCCGGGCCAACGCCTTGCGCATATTTCCATAATGCCCCGGACCGGAATTCCGTTTCGCGCGGTTGCCACGCCTTGCGGCGTGCTGTCAGTTCATCGTCGGAAAGCGCGACATCGAGCGTGCCTGCAACGGCATCGATGCTGATGATATCGCCATCGCGCAAAAGGGCGATCGGACCGCCGGTCGCCGCTTCCGGCCCGACATGGCCGATACAGAAACCGCGGGTTGCACCGGAAAACCGGCCATCGGTAATCAATGCGACCTTCTCGCCCATGCCCTGACCGTAAAGCGCCGCTGTCGTCGACAGCATTTCGCGCATGCCCGGACCGCCACGCGGCCCTTCATAGCGGATGACGAGCACTTCGCCTTCCCTGTATTGGCGCTCAGAAACAACGGCGAAGCATTCTTCCTCCGAATCGAAGCATCGCGCCGGGCCGGAAAATGCCTGGTTTTCCATGCCGGCGACCTTCACGATCGCCCCTTCCGGCGCCGGATTGCCTTTCAGTCCGACAACGCCACCGGTCGGCGTGATCGGATTGTTCGCCGGCAGCACCACATCCTGATCGGGGTTCCACGACACATGGGCCATGTTCTGCGCGATCGTGCGGCCCGTCACCGTCAGGCAATCGCCATGCATGTAGCCATGGTCCAGCAACGTCTTCATCAGCAAGGGAATGCCGCCAGCTTCGAACATGTCCTTGGCGACGTAGCGGCCGCTCGGTTTCAGATCGGCGATATAGGGTGTCTTGCGGAAAATTTCGGTAACATCGAACAGATCGAACTTGATGCCGCATTCATGGGCGATCGCCGGCAGATGCAGCGCCGCATTCGTCGATCCGCCAGAGGCCGCTACCACGGTTGCGGCATTTTCCAGGGCCTTGCGGGTAACGATGTCGCGCGGCCGGATCTGCTGGGCAATCAGCGACATCACCTTTTCGCCGGCCGCCATGCAAAAACGGTCGCGGAATTCATAAGGCGCCGGCGCGCCGGCCGAATAGGGCAGCGCCAGGCCGATCGCTTCAGATACCGTCGCCATCGTGTTGGCGGTGAATTGCGCCCCGCAGGCCCCGGCCGACGGGCAGGCGACCTGCTCCAGTTCGTCCAGATCCTCATCCGACATATCGCCGACCGAATGCATGCCGACGGCCTCGAACACGTCCTGAATGGTGACCGGCTTGCCGTGGAAGGTGCCGGGCAGGATCGATCCGCCATAGATGAAGATCGAGGGGACGTTGAGCCGGCACATCGCCATCATCATGCCGGGCAGCGACTTGTCGCAGCCGGCAACGCCGATCAACGCGTCATAGCAATGGCCGCGCATCGTCAGTTCGACCGAATCGGCGATCACTTCGCGCGACACCAATGACGACTTCATGCCCTGGTGGCCCATGGCGATGCCGTCGGTGACGGTGATCGTGGTGAATTCACGCGGCGTGCCATGCGCCGCCACGACACCTTTCTTGACGGCCTGCGCCTGCCGGCTGAGCGAGATATTGCACGGCGCGGTCTCGTTCCAGCTGGTGACGACGCCGATCAGCGGCCGGTGGATGTCCGCTTCCGTCATCCCCATCGC
>SMUY01105804.1_pt1 | contig 10581 bp, 13 predicted proteins | sample 2456441 | NCBI WGS metagenome assembly SMUY01 (sample SAMN11095931, study PRJNA526329) | marine sediment metagenome | biome: Marine sediment; feature: Surficial sediment; material: Deep marine sediment; isolation source: Hadal surficial sediment | place: Pacific Ocean | collected 2014-11 | depth...
GAACCAGGATAAAAGCGGAGTCAGTGTTACTCACAAGGGGCGCGTAATCACCCGGGTGTACCTCAACCGCAGCGGAATGAACGCGGCCGTCGCCATGTCGGAAGCGATGGCGATCAAACTCCCCGCACTCGGAAAGAGCAACAGCGGTCTTGTATCGACCGGCCTGCTCTACCGCGTGCTGGCGATTTCGCAGCTGGACTTTCGCAACCCCACTGCGTACGAGCTGGCCGGAACGCTCGTCGATGAAGCGATATCCATGCAGCGGGGCGGTGCCACCACATCCGGGGTGTGACCCGCCCACATTATTAGCGCCGGGCGTGCAGGCGCACTTGGGCGCCGCGCCGGTTCCGCGGGGCGCACCAGGGCCGGTCGGACAATTTATGCCGATATCCCCGACTGCACGCGCCGGGCAATTTTAGAATGCGTAAATTAAGCTAATATCCTTCTGGCGGGCAGTACTTCTGGCTGGCTGCCAGCATCCACTGGCTGGGAACACCCGTTGGCCGACCCCCTGATTTCAACCGCTGTAGTCGGGCACGAATTTGGCCCGTATGACGTTACGATTCCTGCTGAACGCGCCGACGCTTATGCAAAAGCGGTCGGAGGCGACGAATCACCTGACTACGGCAACCACCTGGCACCGATGATGGTGATTGCTGCGGCGCTGACCGAACTCATTGGCGACCTCGGACTTTTCACTGGCGGTCTCCAGACTGTGCATGCCGGGCAGGAAGTTAGCTGGGAGAGGGGAATCGAGATTGGTGAGAAAGTCGAGGCAAGTGGCAGGCTCGTGGCAAGCTCGGTCCGGCGCGGCAACCATTTCGCCACGATCGCGGTCTCGTACACCGACGCGGCAGGGACCGAGATCGGCACCTCTTCAACAACCATAATCGTGACCGGGGAGCTTCCCCAATGAGCCGGGGTATTTCCGATCGAGTAGTGGGCGACGCGCTCAGCGGGTTCGAGCGCCTGGTGACACAGGACCGCGTAAACGCCTACGCTGAGGCTTCGGGCGACCACAACCCTATTCATCTCGACGAAGCCTACGCATCGACATCCCAGTTCGGCACACGAATCGCACACGGCATGCTCAGCCTCGCACTGGTGGCCGAAATGCTCGCGATCGAATTTCCAAACACCTGGCACTCCGGGGGGAAACTCAAGGTGAGGTTCACCGCACCGATCTTTCCCGGTGAAACCGTGACCACGTATGGCGAGATAACTTCTATCGACGTAATTGGCGACGAAACAGGCGGGGTCCGGACCGCAACCTGCACTGTGGGGTGTAAAAAGCCCGATGGTACGGACGCTGTCACCGGGCGAGCGACAGTGCCGTTGGAATAAGATGAACTACTGCCCTGAACAAGTTTTGGGACACAGGTCGCGTGCCGGTAAACCAGTAAGTCAGGTCAGATAATGACGGGAATTCCCCAGGGCATAACTCGAATAGCTCTCGATGCCATGGGCGGCGACCACGGTCCCGCGGTTACTGTCCCTGCCGCACTGAAAGCGATTGAAAAAGACGGGGTCGCAATCTCCCTGGTCGGCGACAAGGCGGCAATTCAAGCAGAACTCGACAGGTTCGACAGCCCGGCGAAGAAGCTGGCGCAGGTCGTACCAGCTCAGGGCGTGGTTGAAGAAAGTGAAAGCCCCGCCCTTGCCTATCGCTCCAGGCGACGTGCATCTGTCTTTGTTTCGGCAGAGGTTGTAAAGGCGGGAAAAGCTGACGGGTTCGTCAGCATGGGGTCGACTGGCGCAACGATCACAGCGGCCACATTGGTCTTTGGAACGCTGGACGGTATCGACCGGGGCGCACTGGGTGGCCCGATAGTTGGCTATGCGCCGAACACGGTAATCATTGACCTCGGCACCAATGTCGATACCCGCCCCGGGCTGCTGGTCGATTTTGCAGCGCTTGGCAATATCATATCGAAATTGATCTACAAAAATGAGAACCCGCGTATCGCCCTGTTGAGCGTCGGGTCTGAAGAGGGCAAAGGCAACGCCCTGGTGAAGGAAACGACCGAGTTACTGGCGTCGACCGACCTCAACTTCATCGGAAACATCGAACCAAACGACCTGCCGGCAGGCAAGGCAGAGGTTGTGCTGTGCGACGGCTTTGTCGGTAACGTGATCCTCAAGCTGACAGAGGGTCTCGGCGATGCCGTGGTAAGTCATGTGAAGGAAGTCCTCGGTGATACAGAGGAGAGCGAAAATCTCTCAAATGCGATTTTTCAGCGGATGAATATTCTTGAAGCATTCGGAGGCGGCCCGCTTCTCGGAGTGAACGGCCTGGCCATCGTCGGCCACGGAGCATCGGGTGTAAACGCAATTGCAAACGCCATCGGAACCGCAAAGTACGTAATTGACACCGGATTGATTGGTGCACAGCAGGCCGAACTCGACAGAATAAGAGCGGCAGTTAACGATTAGACGTCCTGCACAATTTGCATGGCACCATGAGGGTTAAATATTGAACGGCAATACGGCACGAAGTGCGCTCGTAACGGGGGGATCTCGCGGAATCGGTCGAGCAACCGCAATTCGACTAGCAGCAAACGGACACCGCGTCGCCGTCAACTACAACACGCATCCCGATGAAGCCAAAATGGTCGTTGAAGAAATACGCGCAGCAGGCGGCACCGCAGTTGCTGTTGGAGGCAACATTGCCAAAAAGACCAGTGCTGTATCGATGATCGAGGCGGCCGAGGCGGAACACGGGCCTATCGAGATTCTTATCAACAACGCCGGGGTCATCAGCGATTCCCTGTTGCTGAGGATGAAAGACGAGCAGTTCGAACACACGATGCAAACGAACATGTTCGGAACGTACTACTGCACCCACAGGGTGTTGCCGGGGATGGTCAGGGCACGCTGGGGCCGAATCATCAACATCTCGTCTGTGGTGGGTATGCGCGGGAATATCGGGCAGTCGAACTACTCGGCTTCCAAGGCCGCTGTCTTCGGCTTCACGCAGTCGATCGCGAAAGAAGTCGCCACACGAAATATCACCGTGAACGCCGTGTGCCCCGGCTATATAACTACGGCCACTTCTGCCGTCATCTCCGACAAACAGAAGCAGACAGTCATGACCTGGATCCCGCAGGGGCGGTTCGGCGAACCGGACGAGGTGGCTCCCATGATCGTGTTCCTGACGACCGACGAAGCGCAGTACATCACGGGCGATATCATCCGCGTCGACGGCGGAATGGCTATCTAGTTTCGCTGAACGCGGCAGACTGGCGGTCGTTCAGCAATTGGCGAGAGCCTAGCGTGCGATTGGACATCAAGTTAAGTTGAGCGATTCAAGTGCGACCGGAAAACGCCTGAAAGGCAAGATCGCGCTCGTGACGGGCGGATCGCGTGGCATCGGTCGGGCCATCGCACTGGAACTGGGCAGACGCGGCGCGACCGTCATCATCAATTACCTGAAGAATCACGCCGCTGCCAGAACGACGATAGAAGAACTGGAAGCTCTTGGTGTCGAGTGCGCGCGCATCAAAGCTAATGTGGGCGACGAGGCTGCAGTCGAAGCCCTGGTCCACAAGGTCGAAGCGCAATTCGGGCGCCTGGATATCCTGATCAACAACGCTGCGTCCGGGGTGATGCGCCCGGCGTCGGAACTCAAGGCCAAACACTGGGACTGGACCATGGACGTCAACGCACGTGGTCCGTGGCTGCTATCGGTGGCTGCGGCCCGACTCATGCCCGAAGGGGGCCGGATCATCAATCTCTCCAGTCCCGGAGCGAGCCGTGTGCTGCCCGCCTACTTCGCCGTGGGTGTTTCAAAGGCCGCGATCGAAGCCGTTACCCGATACCTTGCGGTCGAGTTGGGGGCAAAAGGGATATCGGTAAACACCGTTTCGGCCGGTTTCGTGATGACCGACGCCATTGACGCGTTCCCCGACGAACTCGGAGTCAGGGAGATAGCCACACATCCGACGCCTGCCGGGCGAGTCATTACGCCAGCCGACGTTTCAAACGTCGTCGCAATGCTGTGCGGCAGCGATGCCGATATGATCCGCGGACAGGTGATCGTGGTCGATGGCGGAGAGTCGCTTCAACTCAGGTAGCAGTGGGTTATGATGGGGCCTGCCCTGGTGTGCCCCGCAGAGTTCCCTGCGCACCCAACTGCCCCGGTGCAATCGGGTTACGCCCGGCGCTAGCGCAATGTCTCGAGATGGGTTGCGATTAGCAATCGGCCATGATGCCAGACTCTGCTGCGATTTGTGCAAAATTCAGATAGATCTTGGCTACGCTATTGATTTCGGAGGTGAGCTGTGGCCGACGAACAGACCCTTGGCAGGGTGTATCACGCGATAATGTCGGGGTTCGTCGAGAACGGACGGGCACCGCACTATACCGAATTGGCCGTCGCGTTCGGAGTAACAGCCGAGGCGGCGTTTGAACTTCAACGAGGCATGCTCGACGAATTTGGGGGGCCTCATTGGGCTGACCCTGGAAGTGGTCTGATCGCGTGTTTTGATCCCTTTTCCAACATCCCCACGCAGTACCGTATTTCGATCGACGGTGAACAAAAATGGTACGGCGAATGAGGTCTCGCTTCGCTGGCCGTGAGCTGGCTATTTCCAGGACAGGAGATACACATCGACGCAACTTGCCTCGATTGTCTTGAGCCGATATTCGTCCGCATGCGAGACGGCGAGGTTCTAGAAGCTGACCCGACGACGATTGTTGGGCATCAGAACATTTCCTCTTCACAGGAAGGTGTCACATGGCCCGATAGGTGAAGCCAGATGAATCTCTTCCGGTCGGAAGAACACGCAAAAGCTTGGTCGAAGTACTCTCCAGACTCGACCGAGCGGACGATGCCAGTGGCGAAATACGCAAGGCATTTCGGTACCGATTACCAGCGTCTGAGGCTCGATCCGGACTACTTCGTCAATCGAATGGAATTACAGAAAAAAAGAGACGCCCAGCGCGCAGCCATCGAGAACGATTAGTCTCAACCACTTTCTGAAGAGACCCCGGCCGACCAGAATCCGATCTTAGGTTCAATCAGCTCGATCTGACCTGTCTAGCGCACCCTGACTGCGATTCCGCCTGAGGCGAGTACGGTTCCGGTCGCCAGGAACGCCTTTCTCACGAGTCCGAAGCCCAGGTAGACACCGTCTTCCGTCATCAATGGCGAAGCGCTCGTAATTATCCCGGCAGATTTCGAGTCGACCGGAAGCTGAAGGGTCGTTCCAGCCTCCATTGGCTCATCACACTCCAGCACTTTCAGGTTTCGCTTCACCTTGTCGTATGTGTCGAGGCGTGCGATGACTTCCTGCCCGACATAGCAACCCTTGTCGAAGTCGATCAGGTCGAACAGACCCGACTCGATGGGGTTGGCGTGCTCGCCGTATTCACGATCTGAGCCGGGAATCCCTCTGGTTATGCGAAACAGTTCGAAATTGTCCGGGTCTACGGCGACGGCACCGGCACTCTCGAACGCAGCTGCGAGATCACGGGCCACGTCGACCGGGCAAATGGCATCGAGCCACTCGACTCCGCGCGACGTGTCTGAAACGATAGTCAACGATTCACTGTCGAATTCAGCGGTTACGCTGGCGTCGCTACCGACCACCTCGCCAAGCACCGACTCAACCACTTTAACTGCTCGGGGACCGATCAGTGAGATACGCGCGTTGGAGCCCGACAGGTCGGTAAGCTCTGCGTCTTCGATGATCGTGTAACGGTCGATGGCTGAGATTATCCGCTCCGAATTGTCGGAATCCGAGATTAACAGCAGATGGTCCTCCGATACGTGTGCGACCAGGAATACGTCGACCACACGGCCGCGAGCAGACGTCAGCACAGTGCGCCTGGAGCGCCCCTCAGTCAACGAAAGCAGTTCTTTCGTGGTGAGCCGGTGCAGGAGATCAAGCGCATCCGGACCCGAGTGCCGCACGATGGTCGCACTATTCCAGAACACCAGACCGCAACCGTTTTCGAGCGCGCCAAGCTGTGTCTGATCTACTTGAATTTGCGAACTGGTCTGCAACTCAGTCCTCTCGCCGAAGAACCACCGGAGTGTAGCCGGCTCGAGTTAGACCGAGAACGAGGTTCCGCAGCCACAGGTGCTTTTGGCGTTGGGGTTCGTAAACTCGAACCCCTTGCCGTTCAGGCCGTCGGAAAAATCGAGCACCGTGCCAGCCAGGAACACGAACGCTTTCTTGGGCACATAGACCTCGACGCCGTGGTACACAATGACCTTGTCATCGGACTCAGGCCCATCGACGATTTCAAGCACGTAGGTCAGGCCCGAACAACCGCCGCCCTTCACCGCGACTCTCAGACCGAACTTTTCCATGCCCTTGTCGATGGCGAACTGTTTAACCTTGCCCGCAGCCTTTTCGGTTATCTGAATTGTGTTGATCGGTACCGCGCGTTCCGGCGACATTGTCGTCATAGAGTTCACCTGCTGCATCAGTTCTATGCTCAATCGAGACTATACAGTCTATTCTCGCGCGAAACTGACTTTCGTGCAAAAAAGTACGCGTAAGCCCCCATTCAGCGGCGATTCACCCGTTTTCGACCTACAATTGTTAGGCGATGCCTCGTCTGAAAAAACGCAGTTAGCGCGCAACAGTGCCCCAACGCAACAAGTCCCGGTCTCTGCCACCCAGAATGCCCGAAAACACCAGGAAACCACGAATCGTCATCGTCAATACGCGGGCGGCAAATGTGCACAGCGTCGAGAAGGCCCTGCGCAAAGTCGGTGCCGACCCGTTGGTGACCGGCGACCCTGCCGACCTGGCGTCGGCCGATGCGGCAGTGCTTCCCGGTGTGGGTGCCAGCGATTCCGTAATGAGGGCCCTTAATACAATGGACCTTGCGGAACCTGTCAAAGAGTTCGCCGCTTCAGGAAAACCCCTCCTGTGCGTGTGCGTCGGCCTGCAGGTGTTGTTCGATGGTTCGGAAGAGGGCGAACTGCCCGGCCTCGGCCTGGTAAAAGGCAACGTCCGGCTCATCCCAACAGGCATGAAGGACGAACAGGGTACAAGCATGAAGGTCCCGCACATGGGTTGGAACAACGTTGTGTTCACCGGAAACGAATCCCAGCGCCATCCCGTTTTTGCGGGGATTCCCCAGGGCTCTCATTTCTACTTCGTCCACTCCTACCGGTGTGTCCCGGATAAAGAGTCAGATGTCGCTGCAACAACGAAATACGGCGTAAACATTTGTGCTGCGGTCGCACGCGGCAACGTGGTCGGGACCCAGTTTCACCCCGAAAAGAGCGGTGATGTGGGCCTCAAAATTTACGAGAATTTCCTCGAACTGGCATCGGCCTCGTTGAACGAAACAAACGAGTAAAACCGGACTAATTCGACACAATCGACCAAAAGAACAAAAAAACAAGAAATGGAAATCCTGCCGGTAATTGATCTGAGGGCCGGGCGCTGCGTCAGGCTGACCCAGGGCGACTACGAGCGCGAGACCGTGTTCGACGACGATCCAGCGGCGGTGGCAAGGCGGTGGGCCGGCCAGGGTGCACGACGGTTGCACGTGGTCGACCTCGACGGCGCCAGGGACGGAGTGCGCGGCAACGCGGAAGCGGTATCGGCGATAATTTGTGCCGTGGATATCCCGATTCAACTTGGCGGTGGCATTCGAGACGCCGGCGAGGCCAGGCGACTTGTCGATACGGGCGTGGATCGGGTGATATTCGGAACGGCAGCTATCGAGACCCCCCGCGAGGTCCGGACCGCTGTTGAAGACATCGGGCCCGAACACGTGATCGTCGGCATCGACGCAAAGGACGGCATGGTCCAGACCCACGGTTGGCTCGAACAGTCAAATGTGACCGCGATGGAGCTTGCGAACGAAATGGTCGACCTTGGAGTTCGCCGGTTTATCTATACGGACACGAGTCGCGACGGCACATTGACCCACCCGAACTTCACCGCGGTTGCCGAGTTACAGGAAAACCTGCGATATCCTATTGTTGTGGCTGGTGGCATTGCCTCCATCGAAGATCTCGTCGAGTTGGCGAAAATGGGTGTTGAAGGTGCCATTTCAGGCATGGCCATTTACTCGGGCACGCTCGATCTGCAGCGCGCCATCGAAACGATTGACGCAATGACGGCTGCCGACGACCGGTTGGCCAGCATCTGAACAAATATAGACCAGGAAAAGACGCGAATGCCGACAAGAACTTCAGAAGACCGGGTGAATGCTCTGCTGCACCCGAAGCTCGAGGAAACGTTCGACCCTCAATCGATCATCGCGCTGGTGCCGATCCAATCCGACCAGAAGGTCGCAGACATCGGTTCAGGACCCGGTCGGCTGTCAATTCCGATCGCGAAGTACCTGTTCATGGGCACCTGTTATGCAATCGATGTGCAGGAAGAAATGCTGAAACACGTCAGGGAACAGGCCGAAAAGGCCCGTCTCGGCAACATCGAAACGCTGGTCTCCAAAGAAAACAAGATTCCGATGGACGACGAGTTCCTCGACGGCGTCGTGTTCGCAGATGTCCTGAACGAAGCCAGCCGCCCAAAGACGTTAATCAAGGAGGGCGCTCGACTTTTGAAGAAGTACGGGTGGATGGCGATCATCGAATGGCTGCCACCAAAGGAAAACGGCAAGCCCAAAGTTGGGCCCGCTGCATCAAAACGGGTAAGCCAGGAAGATATGCGCGCAGCCACCGAAGAGCTCGGCCTGCGCACACTTACGTCTCGGCAGCTCACTCATCACCGATACATCATCGTTGCTCGCAAGTAGACCGGAGACCGCACGATGTTGACGCGCCGCGTCATCCCATGTCTCGACGTCGACGCCGGGCGCGTGGTCAAGGGTGTCAGTTTCGTCGACATCCGAGATGCCGGCGACCCGGCCGAACTCGCGGCTTTCTACAACGCAGAAGGTGCCGACGAACTTGTTTTTCTCGACATCACGGCATCTTCCGACGCCCGCGACACAATGATCGACATGGTCGAAAAGGTGTCGTCCGAAGTATTCATCCCGCTCACCGTAGGCGGCGGGATCCGGTCGGTCGATGACATGCGCAGGATGCTTGAAGCTGGCGCCGACAAGGTTGCGGTGAACAGCGCCGCGGTCGCCAGTCCGAAGTTGATTGAGGATTGCGCCAGGGAGTTCGGTTCGCAGTGCGTGGTCCTGGCCATGGACGTAAAGCGTGTCGAACATCCTGTCATTTCGGAAATTGAGGGCTACGGCAGCGTCCCGGCAGAGGCGTTGTGGCAGATCTACACGCACGGCGGACGTCGCCCAACTGCGCTCGATGCCGTGAAATGGGCGAGATTGGCGACTGAAAACGGTGCAGGTGAGCTACTTGTCACAAGCATGGACGCCGATGGTCAAAAAACCGGGTATGACAACGAATTGCTCTCGGTAATATCCGGCTCCGTGACGGTGCCCGTCATTGCCAGTGGCGGTGCCGGAGCCCTCGGCCATTTCTACGATGCGCTGGTTGTTGGCAGGTCAGATGCCGTCCTCGCCGCATCGGTATTTCACTTTGGCGAACTCCGGGTCGCCGAGGTCAAGTCGTACCTTGCCGAACGCGGCATTCCTGTGCGGGAGGTCTGACCCTTGGCCGTGACGTTACGTTCCGGGCGTCCTGGCGGGCCTGGGGGTTCCGGGCAGCCTGCGCTGCCCGAGGCGATTGCTTTCGACTGTTACCGGACGCTTTTCGACAACTCGCACGACGACTGGAAACTCACATTTGGAGAGATCATCGAAGCACAGGAGCTGCCACTCGATTCCGAAGAGTTGTGGACAAGGTGGCGGAAGTACGAGGTTGAGTTCCGCATAGTCCGTACCGACCTCGGGCGACCTTACAACAGTCCGCCGTTCAAATCGTACCGGCAGGCCTGGACTGAGTGCTTCCAGAAGGTGTTCGATGACCTCGGCCTTGGGCCAGAGACCAGGGCCGACGCCGCCGCGGCAGGTCATCGCGCGGCGATGCACATGACCGACCGGCCAATCTTCCCGGACACGCTTGAGGCGCTGGACCTGCTCAAGGGACGAGTGAAGCTGGGCCTGTTTTCAAATGCCGACAACGACGGTCTCCGACCGCTCCTGGCGAACGCTGGACTGGAATTCGACTTTGTCGCCAGCTCGGAATCGGCACAGGTCTACAAGCCCTCGCTGGCTGCGTTCGAGTATCTGTTCAAGGGGCTCGGCATCGGCCCGGAGAAGACCTGGTACGTGGGCGACCAGTTGTTCGACGACGTGCTGGGCGGCTACCGGGCGGGGGCCACCACAGTGTGGATCAACCGTAACGGTGCAGAAGTTGACCGCGAGCCCGAACCCGACATCGAGATCACCGATCTCCGCGAACTTTCGGAGATCCTCGAACATATCGGCGGGTAACCCATGTCCCCGATCTAAAGCGGGAACCATGTGCCCGATTGTACAGTGTGGGTCATGCCCGCCAACCGACACAACCTGCCGCGACGCGATGTTCAACCAATACGCGCAGGGGCCGCAGGGCAACCCACCCTCCAACTCCCTGCCTGGCAGGGGGGAGGACTTCGACACCATACCGCCGTTTCGGGCACGGGGTGTGCCGTAACATCAATTCACCTGCCAGTCGACTCCCAGATATTTACTCAC
>SMUY01077838.1_pt1 | contig 10575 bp, 10 predicted proteins | sample 2456441 | NCBI WGS metagenome assembly SMUY01 (sample SAMN11095931, study PRJNA526329) | marine sediment metagenome | biome: Marine sediment; feature: Surficial sediment; material: Deep marine sediment; isolation source: Hadal surficial sediment | place: Pacific Ocean | collected 2014-11 | depth...
CACCAGGGCATACTTGCGCTTGGCGGCTAATGTGGCGGCGGTGACCAGCCCGACCCGCCCCATCAGGGTGAGCGCGATGGGCAGCTGGAAACAAAGCCCGAAGGCGAAGATCAGCTTCATCACCAGGGACAGGTATTCGCCGACGCGGGCCTCCAACTGGATCGGCAGTTGGCCCGGGCCGCCCGGCGTCTCGAAACTGATGAAGAAGCTCCAGGCCAGCGGGAAGATGAAGTAATAGACCAGCGCCCCGCCAAGGAAGAACAACACCGGCGTTGCCGCCAGGAACGGCAGGAAGGCGAGCTTTTCTTTCTTGTAGAGTCCCGGCGCGATGAACATCCAGAGCTGCATGGCGATGAACGGGAAGGAAATGAAGGCGCCGGCCCAAAACGCGACCTTGACGTAAGTGAAAAAGGTCTCTGTGAGGCCGGTGAAAATCATCCGGCGGCCTTCCTGGCCGGCGTAGATGTCGGCCAATGGGCGCACCAGGAAGGCGAAGATATCCTCGGCGAAGAAATAGCAGATCAGGAACGCCACCAGCAGCGCCGACATGGCATAGACCAGCCTGTTGCGCAACTCGACCAGGTGGTCGAGCAACGGCATCTTGGATTCGCCCTGGCTCTCGGCGGTCACGTCTTTTCTCCCCGCGCCGGCACGCCGCTTTCGGGCTCCGGCGCGTCCTCCCCTTTACCTTCGGGCCCTTTACCCTCGGGCCCTTGACCCTCGAGCCCTTGACCCTCGAGCCCTTGACCCTCGGCGCCCTCTTCACCACTTTCCGTCGCTTTGGCGGGATCGCCGGCGATTCCCTCCCTCATCTCGCCTTCGGGGTCGATGGCTTTTTCGATCTCGTCCTCGATGCTGAAATCACGGATCGAGCGCACTTCGTCGCGTATCTGGTCGAGACCCGATTCCTCGGCGATTTCCTCGATGCTGTCCTGGAAGTTCCGGGCCATGGCGCGCACACGGGCGATCCAGCGGCCCATGGTGTGCAGCACCACCGGCAGGTCCTTGGGACCGATGACGATGATCATCACCACGACGACGACCATCATCTCCACCCAGCCGATATCGAACATCGCGACCTATCCGCCTGGCGTAGGGGAAGGAGACGCCGTGCGCCCCTCGATCAACTCTGCTTGTTTTCGGCCTCGGCCTTTTCGGCCTTCGGCCCTGGGTCGGCCTCGACCGCCTCTGACTCTCTGATGCTTTGCTTGGTTTGGGGTTCGTCGTCCACCATACCCTTCTTGAAATTCTTTATCCCCTTGGCAACGTCGCCCATCACATGGGGCAGCTTGCCCGCCCCGAATATGATGACGACGATGACGAGGATGATCACCACCTGCCAGACGCCAATGCTCATAGCGCTAACTCCGCAATAAAAGTTGCCTGCGAGATTGCGGCGATAATGGCAGAAAGGCTTGCCAAGGGCAACGCGGGCCGGGCCAACGGGTGATGGTCGAGATTTTGTGGCGGGTCAGCCCTTGTCCCGGATGGGAAAGACGAAGGTCTGTTCGGGATCCAGGGACACCCGATAAGTGCGGCCTTCCTCGGGCATGAAATGACCGGCGTTGCGGGCGTGGAAGTGAATCCGTTCGCCGTTGAATTCGCCGAAATCCATATGGGTGAACACCGATCGGCGCAGCATCCGGACGTTCACCACGGTGCCTTCGGCGGTGCCGAGCGAATCGCCCGGCGGCGGGCCGCCCTGGGGATCGATCAGCAGTGCCTCGGGCCGCATCAAGACGATGACCGGGGCGCCGTGGGCGAACCCCTCCGCGGCAATGGGGCCGAACGGGGTCGCGACGTGGCCGTTCTCGACGATCCCGCGAACCTGATTGGCGGAACTGAAAATCAAAGTGACGAAAGGCGTCACCGGCCGGCAATAGAGATCGCCGGGCGCGCCCACCTGCGCGATCCCACCGTCGCGCATCACCGCGATGGTGTCGCCGACATACATGGCCTCTTCGGGGTCGTGGGTGACGATCAGGGTGGTGGTCCCCCGTTGCTTCAAGATGGTCATGGTGTCTTCGCGAACGGTGTTGCGCAGCCGGGCGTCCAGGCCCGAAAAGGGTTCGTCCAAGAGAAGCACCGGCGGATCGGGCGCCAACGCCCGGGCCAGCGCGATCCGTTGTTGCTGGCCGCCCGACAGGCGATGGGGAAAGGCATCGGCGAATTCGACCATGGAGACCTGGGCCAGCATGTCCTTAATCCGCGCCTCCTTTTCCCCTTGGGCGAGATGTTCGATCCCGAATCCCACGTTGTCGCGCACGGTAAGGTGGGGAAACAGCGCTTGGTCTTGGAACACGAAGCCGACCCCGCGCCGTTCGGGCGCGATGTCGGTGGTTTCGTCGGCGACCACCACCCCGTCGATGGTGATGCGGCCCTGGCCCAGGGGCTCCAGGCCGGCGGCGAGGCGCAGGGTGGTCGTCTTGCCACAGCCCGACGGCCCAAGCAGACAGAAAATCTCCCCCCGGCTGACGGTAAAACCGATGTCGGAGAGAACCTTGGTCCCGTCTTCGAAGGTGTGGGAGACGTGCTCCAGGGTAAGGACGGGATCGCGGTTCATCTCTAAGGACCTTTACTGCCCCGGCTAACGGTTCGCGAGCCCGGCCGGGAGCGGGCGATGGCGATGGAGAGGAGGACCACCGGGATGATCCCCACCGCCACGATGGCGAGCGCGGCGGAAGAGGCATCGGCGAGGCGTTCGTCGGAGGCCAGTTGATAGGTCCTGATGGCTAGGGTGTCGAAGTTAAAGGGACGCAAGATCAGGGTCGCGGGCAACTCCTTCATGACGTCGACAAAGACTAAAAGCCCCGCCGTCAACAGGCTGCCGCCCATGATCGGCAGGTGGACCCTGGTGAGAATCCCCATCGGCCGCTTGCCGAGGCATCGCGCAGCATCGTCCAGATGAGGGGTGATCTTGGCAAACGATGCTTCGACGGCATTGAACGACACCGCCAAAAACCGCACCACGTAGGCGAAGGTCACCGCGCAAATGGTGCCCGACAGGATCAGGCCGGGTTCCATGCCGATGGTGGCGCGGGTCCAGTCGTTGACGACGCCGTCGAGCCAGGCGAAGGGAATCAGCACGCCCACCGCGATCACCGCACCGGGCACGGCGTAGCCCATGGAAGCGACCCTGGCGGCGGCGGTCCTGACGGGGCTCGGCCTGAGACGCAGCCCATAGGCGATCAGCACGGCGATGGCGACGGCCAGCAACGAGGCAATTGTGGCCAACACGAAGGAATTGAAAGCGTAAGACACGAACTGGGCATCGACCATTTCGTTAGCGGTTTCAATCGCCCAGGCCAGCAGCACGCCACCCGGCAACGCAAACCCCAGCAGGACCGGCGCCGCGCAGGCCGCGACCGCGATGACGCCGCGCATCCCCGCCAAGGGGTAGCGGGGAAGGCTGCGGTAGCGCTGGGTTGTGTGATGAATGCGCCCGCCGCCCCGGGACAGGCGCTCCATGGCGACGAGGACCAGGATGAAAACCATCAGGGCGGCGGCCAACTGCGCCGCGGCCGCCGGTTCGCCGAGACCGTACCAGGTCCGGAAAATTCCCGTGGTGAAGGTGTCGACGGCGAAATATTCGACGGTTCCGAAATCGTTGAGGGTTTCCATCAAGGCCAGCGCGACCCCGGTTGCCACCGCCGGCCGCGCCAGGGGCAGCGCCACCGATCGAAAAGCTTGGAAGGGCGTGCGGCCGAGGGTGCGGGAGACCTCCAAGACGCAGACCGACTGTTCGAGAAAGGCCGCCCGCGACAGCAGGTAGACGTAGGGGTAGAGCACCAGGGTGAGCATGGCGATGGCGCCCGGCAGGCTGCGGATTTCGGGAAACCAGTAATCGCCCCGGCCCCAGCCGGTGACCGACCGCAGGGTTTCCTGAACGGGACCGGCGAATTCCAGAAGCCCGGTATAGGTGTAAGCGATGACATAGGCCGGTACCGCCATGGGCAGCAGCAACGCCCACTCGAAGATCCTTCGGCCGGGGAACCGGCACATGGTGACCAACCACGCGGTGCCGACGCCGATGACCAGGGTGCCGCTTCCGACGCCCACCATGAGCCAAAGTGAATTGGCGATATAAGTCGGCAGCAGGGTTTCCGCCAGGTGCGCCCAAATTTCGCCCGTTGGCACCAGAACATGGGCGGCCACGACCACCACCGGCACCGCGACCAGGGAGGCAATGGCCACGGTCAAAAACGACCACCCGTCGATACGCCGAGCTCGGTTGGCGCGGGCCGATGCGCCCCGGAGATCGCCGGGATGGCTGGCGTCGGTGGTCAAGGGGCGTCCTTTCTCTAGCGCCAGCCGGCCCGATCCATGATTCGCACGGCTTCGGCATTGCGGTTGCCCAGTTCGCTGACGTTGATCTCATCGGCCCTGAATTCTCCCCAGGACCCGACGATGGCGGAATAGGGCACGTCCGGCCTGACCGGGTATTCGTAATTGGCCTTGGAAAACAGGATCTGGGATTCCTTCTCCACCAGGAATTCAAGCAGCTTGACCGCTTCCGTCTTGTTCCGCGCATAACGGGTCACCCCGGCGCCGGAGATATTGACATGGGCGCCGCGCCCGTTTTGGTTGGGAAAGAAGACCCCGATCTTCTTGACCAAAGCCTTGTCCCGGGCCTTCTTGGAAGCGGTGAGACGGCCCAAGTAGTAGGTGTTGGCAATGGCGATGTCGCCTTCACCGGCACCGACGGCCCTGATCTGGTCGCGGTCCCCGCCCATGGGCTTGCGGGCCATATTGGCGACCAGCGCCTTGGCCCAGGCAAGGGTCTTCGCCGCGCCGTTGGCGGCGATCAGTGACGCGACCAGGGATTGGTTGTAGATATTGTTGGACGAACGGACCAGGATCCGGCCCTTCCATCGGGGGTCGGCGAGGGATTCATATGTCGACAACTGGTCCGGTTTGATCCTGTCCTTGTGATACATGATGACTCGGGCCCGCAGGGTGAGGCCGACCCAATGCCCGGCGGGTTCCCGGTAGGCGGCGGGCACCGCGGCGTCGATCAATGCCGAGCGAACCGGCTGGAATAACTTTGCCGCTTGCGCTCGGGCGAGGTTGCCGGCATCGACGGTGATCAAAAGGTCCGCCGGGGAATTGCGGCCTTCGCGCTTGAGGCGCTCGAAAAGCGCGTTCGCCTTCCCCTGAACCAGATTGACCCTGATCCCGGTTTTCGCGCTGAAGCGCCGGTAAAGGTCGCGGTCGGCCTTGTAATGCCGTGACGAATAGACGTTGACTTCTCCCGCCGCCCGGGCGGGCGTCATGGAGATCGGTGCGGCGGCGACAAGTGCGGCGACGGCCCAGGCCAACAATGGGATGGGCGAAACGCGGGGGCTCGGGATCACAGGGTTCTTCCTTGATGATGGGTGAAGTCTTAGATGCAAATGAGAAGCATTCGCATTAATGCCCGCGCAGCTTATCCAAATCCCTTCAATAAACAACCTAATTTCATTCCTAAGTAAAAAAAATGGCCGGAACCGGTGGCCAAAATACGATGCTGATGTCGAAATCTTGAATCATCGCTGAAAGCCTTTGCGCACCAGCGTTACAGAGGTTCCGAAGTCGAGCCTCAAGAAGCGCCCTATTCGCTCGAAGGTTCCCTCGAAGCGGCCTCCTCATCCCCCTCGCCGGCGCCCCGGGACCGGGCGCCCTCTTCCACTTCTTCGGATGCATCTGCTTCGGAAGGTTCGTTTTCGCCACTAACCCCCGACTCCGCATCCTGTTCCGGGTCGTCGTCGTCGTTCTCGGAGGCGCCGGAATATTCGCCAAACTGCATGGCCGGCCCTCGGTCCAGAAGGCCCGCCGCTTTGAGGTCGTCCAGACCCGGCAGGTCGGTGATGGACTCGATCCCGAAGTCGACCAAGAATCCGCTGGTGGTGCCCCAGGTGGTGGGTCGTCCCGCGGTCCTGCGCCGGCCCAAGGGCCTGACCCAGCTCGCCTCCAGAAGCAGGTCGAGGGTGCCCCGGCTTAGGCCGACACCACGGATTTCCTCGATTTCGGCGCGGGTGACGGGCTGGTGATAGGCGATGATGGCCAGCGTTTCCATTGCCGCCCGCGAGAGACGGCGCGGAACCGTCTTGTGGACCCGGAGCTCTTCGGAAAGGTCTTCCGCCGTGCGGAACAGCCAGCGGCCGCCCGCCCGCACCAAGTTGATGCCGTGGTTGGCGTAGTGGGCCCCAAGGGTGCCAAGCAGACCGGTGATATCGGCTCCTTCGGGCAAGCGTTGGGCGAGCGTTTCCTCGGTCATGGGCTCGGCCGCGGAAAACAGCACCGCTTCTGCCAAGCGCAGGAGGCGGGAATCGGGCTCCCCCTTCCCTGGCTCATGGGCCTGGCGCTCCGGTTCCCCTTGTGCGGTCGCCGGGCTCTCTCCTTCGCTGAATTCGGGCTCTTCACTCATTGGCGTGATCAGTCTTTCCTGCGGGCACGGACATAGATCGGATGGTAGGCCCCGTCCTGGCGAAGTTCCGCTTGGCCCTGGCGCACCAGTTCCAGGGTGGCCGCGAAGGTGGAGGCGACCGCCGATCTCATGATCAGACTGCCCTTGAGATCCTCGGGCAGAAAAGCGAAGAGATCCGCCCAGTCGGGGAAATGGCCGAGGAGCTGGCGCAGCCTTTCGACCGCTTGTTCGACGGTAAACAGGTCCTGGGGTGCAATATGCAGCACGGTATCGGTGTTGCGCGACCGGATCGCCCCATAGCAGCGCATCAGCTCGTAAAGGCTTGGCTCGTAGACCGCTTCATTGATGACCTCCACCCCCTTGGGCGCCCCGATGGCAAAGACGTCGCGGCCCAGCATCGGCCTTTGAAACAGGCGATGTCCCGCCTCCTGCATGGATTCCAGGCGCCGCAACTGGAACGCCAGCGCTTCCGCCATCTGCTGGCCGGTGGGTTGCTCCTCGCCATGATCGTCGGGCAGAAGCAGCCGCGATTTCAGGTAGGCAAGCCAGGCCGCCATCACCAGGTAATCGGCGGCGAGCTCCAGATTCACCCGCTGGGCTTGGGCGATGAAGGTGAGATACTGCTCGGCGAGCGCCAGGATCGAGATCTTGGTGATATCCACCTTTTGCTTGCGCGACAGCGAAAGAAGCAGATCGATGGGCCCCTCGAATCCGTCGAGATCGAGAACCAGCTGGCCTTGCAGGTCGGCCATGGCGGTCGCTCGGGGTCGCTGCTCGGCGGATGGGGAATCGGATTGCATGGTCCTATTCTAACCGTGTCCGGTCAGGGTTGCGATCAGTTCCAACAAAAAATGTGAGGGGACGCCCACGAGCCACCGAAATATGTTGAGTTCCACGCCCAGCATCCCCCCGAGATAGGGCAAGAGGAACAGCGCTCCGATCAAGATGAAGAAGCCGAAGGGCTCGACTCGTGAAAGTGGTCTTGCGAGAGAGTCGGGCAAAAGGCCCACGGCGATGCGGCCACCATCCAAAGGCGGCAGGGGTAAAAGATTAAAAACGGCCAACAACACATTAATTCGCAAAGAATTTATGAGGTTGTCAGCAACCCAGCCCAGGGCGGGCGCGGGCAGCAGGCCGACACCATGAATCAGAAGCGCCGAGATCACCGCCAAAAACAGGTTCATGGCCGGACCGGCGCCGGCGACCCAGATCATATCGCGGCGCGGATTGCCGAGCCGCCCGAAATCCACCGGAACGGGCTTGGCGTAGCCGAAAAGGAAGGGCGCGCGGGCGAATATGAGAAGGCCGGGAATGATGATGGTCCCCCAAAGATCGACGTGCTTGAGGGGATTGAGGGTGACCCGCCCGGCCATGAGAGCGGTGTCGTCACCGAACCTAAGCGCCACATAACCATGGGCGGCCTCGTGCAGGGTAATCGCCAAGACCAGGGGGAGTATCCAAACCGAGGCAATATAAATGCCAGAACCGAAATCACCCATCACAATTCTCTTCCACGCAGTTCCTTAAAACAGTTCGCAAGTTCCGCGGCTGCCGCCTCCCGGTCGAAACCTCCCGGGGATGCCACCTCGCCAAGGGAGGCCGCCAATTTGGCTGTCAAGTGTTCGGAGAGTTCCGGCGATTCACCGGCAACCTCGCCCATTTCTTCCAACTTCGCGTTGCAGTGAAGGTTGAGGTCGCAGCCGGCGCCGATGGCCGCTCTAGCACGCGCGGCCAGCGGGCCGGAAAGCGCCTCCATGGAAAGATCGTCGGTTATCAGGATGCCGTCGAATCCGATTTCGCCGCGGATGACGTCCTCGATGGCCCTGGCCGAGGTGGTCGCCGGGTTCTCGGGATCGATCGCCTCGAACACCACGTGGGCGGTCATGGCCCACGGCAAGAGCCGAGCGGACCCGCCCGACAATGCCGCAAAGGGCACGAAATCGTTTTCTGTGAGCGCTTCCCTTGAGGCCGCGACCCGAGGCAGCTCGACATGGCTGTCCACGCCCGCCCGTCCGTGGCCGGGGATATGCTTGATCACGGCCCCGACACCCGCCTCGTTCAATCCATCACGGAAGGCGGCGCCGAGGGCCGAGACGGTCCCGGCGTCGGTGCTGAACGCCCTATCGCCGATGATCGGATCGGCGCCGGGTTCGGGCAGGTCGAGCACCGGTGCGCAATCGACGGTGATGCCCAGCGCCTGTAGCTCGGCGCCGATCAGCCGCGCGTTCAGCCGCACCGCCCGTGCCGCGGCGTCGGGATCGGCGCGGTGAAGGTCGCCGAAGCTCGCCGCCGGCGGTGCCGCGCGCCAATGGGGCGGGGCGAGGCGCGCCACCCTTCCCCCTTCCTGGTCGACGAGGATCGGCGCATCGGCCCGCCCGGAGAGTTCCCGCAAGGCGGCGACCAGGAAACGAACCTGGTCCGGGGTCTGGCAATTCCGCCCGAACAGGATGAAACCCAAGGGGTCGGATTCGGCAAAAAAAGCGCGCTCTTGGCCGCTCAGTTGCAGCCCATTGAGACCGAAGATGCAGGCCTTTGGCACGGGTCCGCGGCCGTTCAGGGCTCGATGACGATGCAGCCCTGTTTACGGGCCTTGAGTTTCGCGCAAAGGAGGTTGGCGGCGGTGCGGTCGGCGAGCGGTCCCGCCCGCAATCGATAGAAGATGCCGCGCTTGCCCAGGTCCGCACGAACCACCTTCACCGTCAGCCCGGCCAGGACCGATTTGTGAAGCCTGGTGAGGCGCCGAACCTCCCCCTCGGCGCCGGTCTTGGATTTGACGGCCCCCAGCTGGACCCGGAAGGCTTCCTGGGCCGGCGCCGCGGGGGCTTTGCTTGCGCGTGCCACCTTGACCGCTTGCTTGACCTTGGGGATCGCTTTCACGGGGGGAATCATCTTCACGGGGGGAATCGTCTTCACCGGGGGGATCGTCTTCACGGGTTTGGCTGCCGGTTTGACGGGCTTGGGCTTCGGGCGCGCATCACCCGGCGGTATCTTGGGCGGGGCCTTGGCGGCGGCCTGGGCTGGCTTTGGCTTTGGCGGAGGTGCCGTTCTCGCCATGGGCTTTTCCGGCGGCGGCAACAGGCGTTCCACCTTGGGCTTCTTTTGGCCCGGGTTGATCCGCATGAAGATCAATTTGTCTTGGTTGGGAACCTTCATGCCGCCCGGTTGCGTCGGCAACACCTTGATCGGCGTATTATCGGCCCGGATCAACGGCACCACGGTCGAGGAATCCTTCTGTCCCTGGGTGGTCGCGTACCAGGCGATTCCGGCGAAGCCGGCGACGGCGGCCAAGGCGACCAGGGCGCCGGCCATCTTGCCACGCAGGTTGGAAGCCGGCTCATCGGCCCTGGGTGTGAAGCCTGCCCCCGGTTTGTCCAGGGTTTCAAAGCGGGGCTCGACGCGGGAACCGCCGCCGCCGTCTTGGCCGCGTCCGTCTTGGAAAGCCATCAGCGCATCTCCTCCACCGGCTCGACGCCGAGCACCGCCAGCCCCGAAGCGATCACCAGGGCGAGCCCACGCACCAGCGCCAGGCGCGCCCGTGTGACGGCTTCGTCATCGACCAGGAACCGCGCGTCGGCATCCGAATTCCCCTTGTTCCAGAGCCCGTGGAAGGCCGCCGCGAGGTCCTGGAGGTAATAGGCCACGCGGTGGGGCTCATGGGCCAGCGCGGCACCTTCCACGATCCTCGGCCAGGCCGCCATCAGCTTGATCAGTTCGATTTCCTCGGCCGCCCTCAAGGGATCGAGCCCGGCCTTGGCCAGGGCCAGCCCATCGAGCTCCATGCCGGGGAAGAGTTGGGCGGCGTTGCGGAAAACCGAGCACGCCCGGGCATGGGCGTATTGGACATAGAAGACCGGATTGTCGCGTGTTTGTTCGGTCACGGCCTTGAGGTCGAAATCCAGCGCCGCATCATTGGAGCGCGTCACCATGATAAAGCGGATCACATCCTTGCCCACTAGGTCAACCACCTCGCGCAGGGTAACGAAGGTGCCCGCCCGTTTCGACATCTTCACCGGCGCCCCGGAGTCGAGCAGATTGACCAGCTGGCAGAGCTTCACGTCGAGCACGCCCTCGCCTTCGGTCAGCGCCGCCACCGCCGCGCCCATGCGTTTGACATAGCCCCCGTGATCGGCGCCCCAGACGTCGATCATCGTGGTTCCGCCGCGCCGGTA
>SMUY01066788.1_pt1 | contig 10571 bp, 9 predicted proteins | sample 2456441 | NCBI WGS metagenome assembly SMUY01 (sample SAMN11095931, study PRJNA526329) | marine sediment metagenome | biome: Marine sediment; feature: Surficial sediment; material: Deep marine sediment; isolation source: Hadal surficial sediment | place: Pacific Ocean | collected 2014-11 | depth 0-1...
CTCGTGACGATCCCTAATTTCGTATAGGCTCCTAGCGCCTATTCAAGGTTTACGGTAAAGAGACAATGGCATACCTCTCTAGCTGTCTATTCCTTAGATAAAGGGGTTGTCGGGGTCACAAGAGAATGCGTATCATTTCATGTTTTTCGTGAGAACCATGATTTTATCAAATTTAATTTAACAGGGTAGGGAACGTTATGATGTTGGGTATGTTGAAGGAGAATTTGAAGGACGATGCGGTAAAATATAAGGTTCGACCGGATGGGTTGTCCGTTCGCCAATCCCATTTCCCTCGGAAATTTTTAAGGGGTCTGGTGCTTAGTCTGTGTGTCTTGGGAATTTCTATCGGCGTCTCAGCCGATGATCAACCGCAAGAACTTCCCAAGCCCTTTCATAAAACCACGCCACCCTTGTTTCATGAATGGCAATTTGATAAATCTGCTCTTGAAATCCTGCCTGAAGGTTTTTCTCAGGAAGTTGGTGGACAGACCAGTAAAGGCGGATGGATGGTCAACAAAGATTCGACGGCTCCTAGTCGGCCGAACTCGGTGGAGCAGCAGCTCACATGTGGAGAGGGACCGTGCTATCAGTTGTTGGTGGTGGATGGTCTGGTGGCCGAATATGTCGATCTTTCGGTTCGGATGAAAATGCGATTGGGAACCCCTTCAGGCAAAGCTGGGTTAGCCTTTGGTGTTCAAGATTCTCAAAATTTCTATGCCGTAGTCGTCGAACCCAAAACCAATGAGATTGTGGCGTACGTGTTCAAAAACGGTCAACCCGAGGAATTGGCACGAGAAGCTCTTATTCCTGAACCTTCCGAATGGCATTTTCTTCGCATTCAACGCAATACCATCATCAGTAAGGAGTTTACCGAAATCTTCTTTGACCACCACCTGCTGATTGATGTGTATGATCAATCGTTTAAAAAGGGGAAATTAGGATTGATTGCAATGGGTGATGGGGCATTTTCCTTTGATAATCTTCGAGCCATGGAATTGATGGCGAATCGCCCACTCTCGCGACCTGCTGCGTATTAGGAGCCGGTGCGAGATCAGTCTCACCTCGGACCGGTTATTTCCTGACGGACCCTTAGTTGAGGCTTCATTAATATGAGTAATGTTTCAGGATCGGCAGCTTCGAGAACAAGTGCGCGGTTTTGGGGCGTGACAAACCCCTGTTTGACTTGATGGTCAAGAAATCCTAGCAGACTATCAAAAAATCCCAAACAATTCAGAATTCCACAAGGTTTCTCATGGAGTTTGAGCTGGGCCCACGTCAGCATTTCGCAACATTCCTCCAATGTTCCAAATCCACCGGGCAACGTGATAAAGCCTGCAGACAGCTCGGCCATAAGTGATTTCCGTTCGTGCATCGTCTCGACGATATGAGTGGTGGTGAGCTGTGCATGCAACAGTTCCTGTTTGGCTAACTGCCTTGGCATCACGCCGATGACCTCTCCTCCGGCTTCCAGGACCGTTGATGCTAAGATTCCCATCAATCCAATATTCCCGCCTCCGTAGACTAAGCCTAATTGATGCTGAACGAGGGTCTGGCCCAAACGTTGGGCAATGGTCGTATACCTTGGGTCACTGCCAGGACTTGATCCGCAAAAGACACAGAGATAAAGCATAGTGGAGGGAAGAATTACGAGAAAAACATGGCCACGACCTCACTTAGTTCTCCAGAGGCAAGGCCGTGAGAGCGTAAGGATTGACTCGGGCACCGTTGAGGCGAATGCCCCAGTGAAGATGAGGGCCTGTGGCCCTTCCTGTGGCACCGACTTTCCCCAAAACCTCGCCTTTGTTGAGAGCTTGACCCGGTTGAACGTCAATTTCGGACAAATGAAAATACATCGAAAACAAACCGATCCCGTGATCGATGACGACCCCTTTTCCCGAGAAAAAATGATCCATGGTGGCCACGACGGTTCCGGTGTTGATGGCATACACAGGCGTGCCTTGAGGTGCGGCAATGTCTTCTCCCGAATGGGGGCGACGAGGTTGTCCGTTAATCACGCGACGACTGCCAAATCGTCCAGTCACAGTTCCTTTGACGGGCTCAAGAAACGCACTATCCCATAACGGCTGTGTCCCAATGTGACGAAAAGCGGTAGACATTTCTTTTTGTTCAAGCTGCACCCGTTTCAAGGTCTTGGAATCGAGGTCTACCTTATTCTTTGGCAATGTGAGATGTTGGACAGCATAGTCTTCTTTCAGGATTAATATGGAATAGCTGAGATATTCCGTCTGGGTTGAGGTTTGGACCTTGATGCGCAATTCCTGTAAACCCGGCGGATCTTGCATGTCGATACCGACGACTGCGGCAACACGGGTATCCGTCACAGGAAAGAAGGGAATGTTGCGTTTTAGTAGGATGCCGCTAACTGTTCCCTGGGGATTGTTGACCGGGACTTCGATCCACAAGACTTCTCCTTGTTTGCCGCTGAATCGACCATCTGCGCCTGGTGGAGGGCGTTCCGCGCCAGCAACCATTTGAATAGGAGAAATATTGGCTAGGAGGAAACAAAGAATAAGGAGGAGTGATTGTCCCGGGAGCCGAGCCAATGCTCTTGGCAAGTGAATTGGCAGGTTATTCATGGATAAAGGCGATGGTGCGGCACTTGACTCAATAATTCTTCCACCCGGGCGTTAAAGGAACAAAAGGGATCCATGCAGAGGATTGTCTCCTCCCAATAGCCATTGAGTTTGAGATAAGTCCAATCCACAGTATACGACCGATTTTTGGCTCGGGCAAATCGGATGAAGTCTCCGCGTACTTTGGCACGCGTTGTTTGTGGAGAGGTTGTTTTGGCCTGTTCAATGGCTTCCTCATCGACGAGTTTCCGGATGCCTTGTCGTTCGGCTAACAAATAAAAAAGTCCCCGTTTCCGGTTAATATCATGATATTGCAGGTCCATCATGCCGAGCCGTGGATCGTCCCATCCGCAGGATTTGTTGGCCATATAATTTTCCATCAGCCATTGTTTTGTAATCCAGTCGATTTCTCTGACCAATTGCATTGGAGAATGAGCAAGCAGATGCAAGACTCGGCCCCATTCCTCATGAATTTCGGAAAAGACTTTGTTGGGCGGTTGAGACTGTAAATACTCTCCGGTATGTTCCCAATATACCCATTGGATATCCAATGCGGTCATCTCCCGTCCATCTTCTAATTTAATGGTCTTTTTGAGGGAGGGGTCTCGGGAGATGTCACGGATGGCCTTGACCGGTTCTTCCATGTCGATGTGTGGGATCGTGTACCCATCTTCAATCATGGATAACACGATTGCTGCCGTGCCTACTTTTAAATAGGTGGCGAATTCCGACATGTTGGAATCGCCAAGAATGATATGCAGGCGTCGGTATTTTTCCGCATCGGAATGCGGTTCATCGCGTGTATTGATAATACTACGGGAGGATGTTGTGGACGACGAGGTCTTTTCATGAATATGTTGCGCCCGTTGAGAAATGAAAAATTGAGACTTTCCGGAAACCTTGAGGATTTTCCCTGCGCCTGAGTAAATTTGGCGGGTGACGAAAAACGGGATGAGTTGTTCGCTGACTTTCCAGAAGTCAACATCGCGGCGCATGAGGAAATTCTCATGCGAACCGTAGGTGTTACCGAGTGAATCCGTATTATTTTTGAAAATGAAAATATCCCCGGAGAGGCCTTCTTCCCGTAACCGTTCTTCCGCAATCGGGAGGCAACTTTCAAGAATTCGCTCTCCGGCTTTGTCATGAATGACTAATTCAATCAGATCGTCGCATTCGGGCGTCGAATATTCTGGATGACACCCCGTATCCTGGTAAAACCGCGCACCATTGGTGAGGAATGCATTTGAGGGCCAGCTATTGGGTATGAGACCCTCAAAGATATACCCAAGGATTTTTTCAATGGGGAGATAGACGCGCCCGTTTGGAGAAAACGTGAGCCCGTATTCGCATTCGAGCCCGAAAATTCGTTTGATCATACCCGCCTTGGTGCTCTTTGTGCGGAATTGGGAGTGTATGAACTGGGCATGAAGCCAGAATACACCCCTATTTGAGAATGTTCAACCAGGGAAGGTCAAGACGACGGGAAAAACAGTAAAAAATCTTAGGCAAGCAGATCAACGGCTTCGGACGTTGTTATACGACGGAATTTTCGGCCGGTTCGTGCCCGGTCCAAAAGGGCCACTTCTAGTCCGTCCAGTCCTGACTTAGGATCGCCGCCCTTTTCAAAGGCCTGTTGGCATAATTGTAAAGCGCTGCTGAGTGATGGGCAGGTATCTGAGGCTTCTTTGCGGAGATAGGTCAAGATGGCTTCGGAACGTCCGCCAATGGCGGTAAACTTCCGTTCGTCGATAATGCTTCCATCAAATGTGATGCGATAAAGTTCGTTGCCTTCTGTTGTTTCGCCTACTTGCGCAAGAAGTAGTTCGACCTCATAGGGCTTCATTTCTTGGCTAAAGATGGTGCCCAAAATTTGGGAATACCCATTAGCCAAAGATCGAGCTGTGACATCTTCGCGGCTGTACATCATGCCTTTCACATCGGCATGTTGGATGCCTGCTTTCCGCAGGTGTTCGAATTCGCTGTATCGACCGGCCCCGGATAATGCGATGCTGTCGTAGACCTCTGAAATTTTAAAAAGCGATGTGCTTGGATTATCCGCAACAAACAACACGCCCTGGTCATATTCCATGGCAATGATCGATCGACCTTTGGCAATGCCTTTTTTGGCATACTCCGCCCGGTCTTGCATCATGAGTTCGGGGGAAACGTAGAAGGGCATTGCCATGACCTAAGATTCCCCCTGTTGAGATACGAGTTCTTGGCAGATCGTGGCGAGTTGCGTATCTTCTACATTTCGCACACCGTGGCCGTCTACTAATTTGACTGTGGGGAAAATTCGGCGGAGCAAGTCCGGCCCACCGGTTCCCACATCTTCTTCTGCCGCATTGTATAAGGCTTTCAGGGCGACACGCACGGCCTTGTCTTCCGGCAAGTGTTTGCGGAAATGTTCTTTTAATGTGAGCCGAGCATCCTTTCCCCCAGAGCCAACTGCGTGAAATTCGGTATCCTCATAACGACCGCCGGTAATGTCATATTTAAACAGACGGCCGGTTTCTCGTTTCTGGTCATATCCGACAAAAAGGGGAATCACCACGAAACCCTGGAGCACCATGGGAAAATTGGCTTTGACCATGTCTCCGAGCCTATTGGCTTTTCCTTCGCACGTGAGGGGTTTCCCATCAAGTTTTTCATAATGTTCCAATTCGATTCGAAACAGTTTCGCCATTTCTATGCAAGGCCCGGCAGCTCCAGCAATAGCTATGGCTGAAAAGTCATCGGTTTGAAAAACTTTGTCCATGCGATTGGTGGCAATTTGAAACCCTTCAGTGGCTCGACGATCACCGGCGATCAAGACGCCGTTTTGATAGGTAAAGGCCAGAACGGTTGTGCCATGAGGCCAAGGAGGGGGTTGATGGGACAGAGACAGCTCGTTTGATCCTTGTTGAGCGGGTAGCGTTCCCCATCGAGCCATGGGTAATAATTCTGGGCGTTGCGTAGTCAGAAATTGATAAAAACTTGAACAGGGGTCGGACGAAAAACTTGGAAATGGGATTTTATCGGTATTCATAATTTCCTTGACCTGGTTTCCCCTATTATAGGGCCCGACTTATCGGGTAAGACGTGATAGTAGCTGATCAACAGAGTCAATGTCCTGAAACAACTCATGGGTAAGAGATTGCGTGCCACGATATGGATCCATAAGGGGGATGCGTTTAATCGTGTTGTCTGCTGTCTCAAGCAGGACGGACGTCCAGCTCATCCCGTAAATCTGTTGCGGGAAACGTTGGAGACAGGCTCCACGGAAAAATGCACGGGTCTGGGCTGGGGCCGTTTGCTTGGCACGTTGGATCTCTTCGGTGTGTGTTAACCGTTCAACTTTCCCCGCTCGTTCCAATGTGAAATATAAGCCTTTGGAAGGCCGTATATCGTGATACTGTAAATCCATCATGGCAATCCTAGGGTCTTGCCACGAACAGTGTTTCCGATCCATATATGACTCTATGAGCGCGTACTTCGCAACCCAATCGATTTCTCCGTCGAGCTTGCTGGGATCTCGGTCTAGTGTTTCAAGAACAGATTCCCAACGGACGAGGACTTCTTTGGTAATAGGAGATAATTCTCGTGTCGTATAAAAGTCGTGAGCCGCGTGGAGAAATGTCTGTTGAATCGCCAGGGCCGTTGTGTGTTGTCCATTGCGAAGGGCGAGCGACGACTTGATGGTCAGATCGCGAGAAACCAGTTTAACCGCGTTAACGGGATCAGCGAGTTCAATACGAGGAAGTGCCCCTTGATTCTCCAACATATCCATGATGATGGTGGTGGTGCCGACTTTGAGAAAGGTTGTCACTTCGCACATGTTGGCGTCTCCGACAATGACGTGGAGTCGGCGAAAGTGAGATTGTTGGGTATGGGGTTCGTCCCGTGTATTAATGATTGGGCGATTGACCATCGTGTTGAGATTGTACAGACATTCAAGAAAGTCAGCCCGTTGAGAAATTTGATACGACGTGGGATCTGTCCCGTTTTCCGCGCCCACTTTACCTGCGCCGCAGAAAATCGGGCGAGAGACAAAAAAGGGCATAAGGATTTCGGCAATATGCTCGAACGGAATCTTTCGAGAGATGAGATAATTTTCATGATAGCCGAAACTGTTGCCTTTTCCATCGGAGTTGTTCCGGTACACCAGAAATTCATCTTTTCCCATACTTGCGTTCAGACTCGCTAAACATTCAGCGACAAGAGAGTCTCCTGCTCGTTCATAGGCCACGACTTCACGAGGGTTGCTGCATTCAGGTGTGGAATATTCCGGGTGGGCGCCGTCTACGTACAAGCGACCGGCGTTGGGAAGAATTTTATTGAGTTGGCGATTGTAATGGGCTTCCGGTCGTTCGGGTTCGCCTTCGACCTCAAAGCCCCTGGCATCTAAGAATGGATTTTCGTTTTCGTAATCCCACAGGGCGTTGGGAGCGGGAAGGCGAGGGCAATGGCTGATTAAGCGAAGGGAATTTGCCACGGGATCGGGGTTGCTGGGAGAGCGGGCGATGATCCCGAATTCCGTTTCAGTACCAAGAATTCGTAGCAAGAAAACCTCATCTAGCGTGGTGTGGGTTGGTTAAAAATAGTGACCGACGCTCAGGGTTTCGATTTCGCGAGATTCGGATTCTTCATCAACCGTGAGCGTTCTAACATGAATGATTTTCTCACCTTTTTTCCCGGCGATCTTCGCCCAATCATCTGGGTGTGTCGTATTCGGCAGATCTTCCTGTTCTTTGAATTCTTCTCTAATGGCTTTCAGGAAATCCTCGCTGGTGAGTCCCTTCTCTCCTCCGGAAATCGTGCGTTTGATCGAGAATTTTTTTGCGCGTGCGACGACACTTTCAATCAACGCTCCGCTGGAGAAATCCTTGAAGTAGACTGTTTCTTTTTCGCCATTCGCATACGTGACTTCGAGAAATTTATTTTCTTCGGTTTTCGCGTACATTGCCTCTATGGTCGTATCGATAAGATGCTGGACGTACGCGGCTCGATCATGGTTCTGTTCCACCATAGCGGACTCTGCCAAGGGAAGGTCTACAACCAGGTATTTCCCAAGAATATCCTTTGCGCCTTGTTTGTCTGGTCGCGGGATCTTGATTTTGATATCTAATCGGCCAGGCCGTAAGACGGCAGGGTCAATCAGGTCTTGTCTGTTACTGGCCCCGATGACAATGACATCGCGAAGACTTTCTACGCCATCAATCTCAGAGAGAAATTGAGGAACAATCGTGGACTCCATATCTGAAGAAATGCCGGTCCCCCGCGTTCGAAACAACGCGTCCATTTCATCAAAGAACACGATGACGGGATTGCCATGAGAGGCTTTTTCTTTAGCTTTCGCAAACACTTCTCGAATTTGGCGTTCCGATTCGCCGACATATTTATTCAGCAGCTCTGGGCCTTTGATGTGCAGAAAATAACTGCGAATATCCTTGCCATTAAGATGGCCAAGTTTTTTCGCGATGGAATTCGCGATGGCCTTGGCAATTAAGGTTTTCCCACATCCTGGTGGTCCGTAAAGGAGTAGGCCTTTTGGGGGAGATAATTGATGTTCGGCGAAAAGGTCGGGATAGAGAAATGGTAGCTCGACCGCGTCTTTCACTTGTTCTAATTCTTTTTCGAGGCCGCCGATATGATCGTAGTTAATATCTGGAACCTCTTCGATGACGAGTTCTTCCAGTTCACCTTTAGGCAGTTTTTCCGTGAGATAGCCCGAACGAGATTCAAGCAGTAGGTGGTCGCCTACGCTCAATTTTTCTTGTTTGAGCGCGTCGGAAATTTCGACGACTTGCGCATCATCCAAGCGTGAACTCACCACCGCCCGTCCATCATCGAGTAGTTGTTTAAGATGAACAATTTCACCTTGTGGGTCGTACCCCCGAGATTCGATAACATTGAGCCCCTCGTTCAAAATCACTTCTTGGCCTTTTTTAAGAGAATCGACGGCAATGGATGGATGAAGATTGACGCGCAATTTTCGTCCTCCGAGAGATACATTGATGGTTCCATCTGAATTCTTGCCGTAAAAAATGGCAAAAGTCGAGGGCGGGGCTGTCAATTTCTCTACTTCTTTGCGGAGGGATTCTATTTGTGTTTTGGCCTCTTGAAGACTAGAGACCAGCCGCTCATTTTTTTGTTGTGTCAGATCAAGTTTATGGCGAGATTCATAATGCTGTTGTCTTTCCAATTCTAAAGACTCCAGCTCGGATCGCAATTTTTGAATCTCTCGGGTAGGGTCGTCGGCTTTTCTCATTCCCATAAGTGTCTCAATCCGTTTGTACAACTCCCCGAGCGATGAAGACAATAACCCCTTTGAGGGAGTTCCCCGAGTTGTGGGGGCTAGCCTTGAGAACGGGAAACGATGAAACTAATTACATTAAGAATTTTACCACTCGAAAAAAAATAGGGTCAACTATTATAATGAGTTATAAGGTGAGAAAGTCCTATTGACAAATTAGGGGAGCTGTGAAAGCAAATCGAGAGTACTGTCTTGAATGTCGGGCGCCTGAAGAATCGATGAGATGACGGCGATTCCATAAGCACCGGATGACATGACGGCGGGAATTTGCTTTGGCTCGATGCCGCCGATAGCAAAGATAGGCAGACGACTCGTTCGGCAGGCCGTTTCAAGGATGTGAAGACCTAATGGAGGTCCGTACATGTGTTTTAAAGGTGTCTCGAAGATAGGGCCCAGTACGATAAAATCCGCACCGTCGCGTTCTGCATTTCGGACTTCTTCGGCTGAATGAGTGGAGACCCCGATCAATCGTTCTTTTCCCAACACCTGGCGAGCCAGGGAAAGGGGAAGACTATCGGAACGAAGATGAACGCCATCGGCATCGAGGGCTAAGGCGAGATCAACTCGATCATTCAATAACACCTTTCCATGATGTTGCTTGATTAGCGGAATGAGGTTTTGCGCTAGATCTATTAATTGCCGAGTATCTAGGTCCTTTTCGCGAATTTGGACCATCCGCACTCCGGCTTCGAGTGCCTGACTCAACACTGACGTGAGAGGGCGTTGATGTGTTTGGTGACGATCAGTCAGGAGATAGAGTCGAGGAAGGGGTTGAGCAAACATTCCCAGATTCGTTAATGGGAATGTTGAAAAAGTCCGCCAGCGGCGTTTTCCGAACCAGGGGAAAATGAGGAGTGAGAAGTAAAATGTGAGAAGTAAGAGAGAAGAAAAGGCTGGCGTTCATTCTTGCCCATTTCTCTTTTCCTCCTCTTTCTTACTCTTCACGACGGTTGGGCGGGTCTGTTTGAACATTCCTGGTAGTTGCCACATTCCCAGGGGTGACTAAGAATCCTGATGCTTGAATATTCTACAGCTCATTTTACAGCATTCCTTCGATCGAGCTGCTGGCTGTGGCATACAGTTTACGGGGAATTCTGCCTGCTTTGAAGGCTAACCGTCCTGCATCAACGGCGTATCGCATAGCCGTGGCCATCATGATAGGGTCTTTGGCTCCGGCAATGGCGGTGTTCATGAGAACGGCGTCAGCGCCATACTCCATGGCCAAGGCTGCATCAGAAGCGGTTCCAACGCCTGCGTCGACGATGACAGGAACCTTCACCGTTTCCATAATGATTTTAAGATTGTATGGATTGCGGATCCCTAAACCGGAACCTATTGGTGCAGCCAGGGGCATGACAGCCGGACATCCAATGTCCACCAATTTTTTGGCGACAATGGGGTCGTCGTTGGTATAAGGGAGAACGATAAAACCTTCCGCAATCAGAATTTTTGCCGCTTCAATGAGACCAGCAGTATCTGGAAACAACGTGCGTTCATCACCGATCACTTCCAATTTTACTAAGTCTGAGACGCCTGCCGCACGAGCCAGCCGAGCATAGCGGACTGCATCCTCGACGGTATAGCATCCTGCGGTATTGGGGAGGATGGTGTATTTCTTCGGATCAATGTAGTCCAGTAAATTTTCCGAGTTCTTGTCTGTAATGTTGACGCGGCGAACGGCA
>SMUY01119283.1_pt1 | contig 10567 bp, 9 predicted proteins | sample 2456441 | NCBI WGS metagenome assembly SMUY01 (sample SAMN11095931, study PRJNA526329) | marine sediment metagenome | biome: Marine sediment; feature: Surficial sediment; material: Deep marine sediment; isolation source: Hadal surficial sediment | place: Pacific Ocean | collected 2014-11 | depth 0-1...
CGTCATGCGGGCCGTGCGCGAGCTCGAGGAGGCCGGCGCCGCGGCGATCCAGATCGAGGACCAAATCATGCCCAAGAAGTGCGGCCACCTCAACGACAAGCGCCTGGTATCGGCCGAGGAGATGGCGGCGAAAGTGCGCGCCGCGGCCAAGGCGCGCACCACCCTTCGCATCCTCGCCCGCACCGATTCGATCGCCTCGGAGGGGATCGAGGAAGGCATCCGCCGGGCCAAGCTCTATCTCGAGGCCGGCGCCGATGCGATCTTCCCGGAAGCCCTGACTTCCGAGGAGATGTTCAGGACCTTCGCCGATGCCATCGACGCGCCGTTGCTCGCCAACATGACCGAGTTCGGCCGCACGCCCTTCTTCACCCTCGATCAGTTCGGGTCCTTCGGCTTCGACATGGTGATCTGGCCGGTGAGCAGCTTGAGGGTCTCGGCCAAGGCGATGGAAGATCTCTACGCCACGATCAAGCGCGACGGTGGGGCGAGCGCGATGCTCGATCGCATGCAGACCCGGGCGGAACTTTACGAGACCATCGGCTATCACGACTTCGAGGCGCTGGACGCCTCCATCGTCAAGAGCTCGGCCCCCGACCCGATCGCCGGGGAAGCCGCCGGAGGCGCCGGCGATTAGGGCCGAGGCGGCAACGCCGGGCAGAAAAAAACTGACAAGGGAAGGGAGTGCCCGTGAACAGGATCGATCTTGAGGGCAGGAAGGCCGTCGTCACCGGCGGCGCCCAGGGCATCGGTTACGCCATCGCCGAAAGGCTGCTCGAATCAGGGGCCGCCGTCGCCATTTGGGACAAGGATGGCGAGGAGGCCGAGGCCGCCGCCGAACGCCTGGCGGCAAAAGGCGAGGTCAAAGCCGTCATCGCCGACGTCACCGAATGCGCATCGGTCGAGGCGGCCTCATCGGCGACCGCCGGCGCCTTCGGTGTCATCGACATCCTGGTGAACAACGCCGGCATCTCCGGCCCCAACAAGAAGACCTGGGAGTACACGCCCCAGGAGTGGCATCAGGTGATCTCGGTCGATCTTACCGGCGTCTTCCTGTGCTGCCGCGCCGTGGTGCCGGTGATGCGCCAGAACGGCTACGGACGGATCGTCAACATCGCCTCCATCGCCGGCAAGGAGGGCAACCCCAATGCCCCCGCCTATAGCGCCGCCAAGGCCGGCGTCATCGGCCTGACCAAGTCGCTGGCCAAGGAGCTGGCGCTGGAGAAAATCCACGTCAACTGCGTGACGCCGGCGGTGGTCAAGACCGCCATCTTCGATCAGATGAGCGAGGAGCACATCGAATACATGCTGTCGAGGATTCCCATGGCCCGCTTCGGCGGCACCGGCGAGGTCGCCGCGATGGTGGCCTGGCTCTGCTCGGAGGAATGCTCGTTCTCCACCGGCGCCGTGTTCGACCTCTCAGGCGGACGCGCGACTTATTGATACTCGATAATTCCCGATAGGAAATGGCGGGAACCGGCAGAAGGATACGCCACCCCGTCAGGATTTCCTGGTCTTGAAATAGGGCGCCTTGCCCGCGGCGTGGTCGGTCACATCGACCACGGCGACGATCTCGGGAACCCTCTCCTTGATCATCACCTCGACGCCTTGGCGCAAGGTCAAGTCGGCCATGGCGCAACCCTGACACCCGCCTTCAAGGCGCAGATACGCTGTCCCGTTCTCGACTTTCACCAGGTCGATCCGGCCGCCATGATCGGCCACGGCAGGGTTGATCCAATCATCGAGGACGCGTTGCACTGCCTCGGCGGGGGTCGCGTCCCCCTCGGCCGCGGGTCCGACATTGGCGGCGACGAAGCGAACTTCCGAAATCTCGGGGTAATAATGACGAACGGTATTGCGGATGGCGGTGCCAACCGGTACCGATGCTCCCGGCGATCCGACGATCCCGAGTTCGAGGACACCGTCGCTAAGCCTCACGAAGGTGATGTCGCCGCCGCGCTCCTTCACCATCGGCCGCACGCGCTGGTCCAGCAACTCCTGGAGCCGGCTTTCCATCGTGTCCGCGGTCGGTTCGCTCGGCGCCGGGGCGGCTTGGACGGGGGGCGAGGCGGCCCCAAGCGACGCGGTCGCGGTGTCGAGCGCTTGCTCCAGATCAGCGATCAGGTCTTGTGTACTTTCGATGCCGATGGAAAGTCGCAGCAGATCGCCGGGGACGGGCGTCGACGGTCCCTCGATGCTGGCCCGGTGCTCGATCAGACTCTCGACGCCGCCAAGCGAGGTGGCGCGCTTGATCACGCGCACCTCCGCCGCCACGGCCATGGCCGTGGGCTCGCCTCCCCTGATCCGAAGCGACAGCATGCCGCTGAAGCCGCCGCTCATCTGACGGGCGGCGATCGCGTGTCCCGGATGGTCGGGAAGGCCGGGATACAGTACGTGCGAGACCAACGGGTGCCCTTCGAAATGGCGGGCGATAATGAGCGCGCTTTCGGAACTTCGCTGCACGCGTAAGAATAAAGTGCGCATGCCCCGCAGCAGCAACCAGGCCTCGAACGGTCCCAAGACCGCACCGCCGTCGCGATGCCAAGCGCGTAGGCGCTGCCAGAATCCGTCCTCTTGCTTGGTGACGATGGCGCCGGCCAAAACGTCGCTATGACCGTTCAAGTATTTGGTCGCGGAATGGACGACCAGATCGGCCCCGAACGTGATTGGGCGGGTCAAAACGGGTGAGGGAACCGTGCTGTCGACGGCGAGCTTGGCGCGGGCGCCATGGGCGATGCGCGCCGCCGCCGCGATGTCGGTAATGTCCCAAGTCGGGTTCGCCGGGGTCTCGATCCAGACCAGCCGCGTCTGGCCCGGACGCATGGCGGCAGCCAGGGCCGCAAGATCGCTGGTGTCGATGAATTCCACCTCCAAGCCCCAAGAGACGGCGAAATCCACGATCCATTTGCGCAAGGCCCAATACATGACCCGCGGGGCAACCACATGGTCGCCGGGAAGCAGCGCTTGAAACACCGCCGTCGCCGCCGCCATGCCGGAGGAGAACAGCAAACAGTCGCTCCCGCCTTCCAACTCGGTAAGGAGGTCTTTGGGCGCGTCATATGTCGGGTTGTGCGGCCGGGTGTAGGCCCGGCCCGAACTGTAGCCGCCATCGGCATCCCGCTGGAAGGTCGTCGACGGATACAAGGGCGGGACGAGGGCCTGCGTTTCCGAATCGATCTGCCCCAACGCTTGGGCGGTCAAGGTTTCCGCCGATAGGCCGGCGCTGATGGTCGTGCGATCTTCGTCGGTCATGTTTTAAAGCCGTCAGCGCCAATCAAGTTAGAGTGCCCCTGTATATACGGAACTCTACAACCTCAGCCTCTCGCCAAGAGCGCGATCACACTGTTTTAGCCGACATTCCCCGGATAACCTACGAATTCATGGTGATCGTACCGAGATGGCAACGCCGTTGTTAATTAAGCCGATCGGTGCTAGCGGGCGAGCCAGCCGCGGTCGATCGGCAAGGCGGCGCCGTTGATGCCGGCGGCGGCGGCACCGCACAGGAACACGACGAGAGCCGCGACCTCCTCGGCGGCGACGAACTTTGGCGACGGATGCTTCTCGGCCAAATGCTCGGCGACGGCGTCCTCCATCGCGAGACCGTGCTTGGCGGCGCGGGCCTCGATCTGCCTCTCGACCAGCGGCGTGCGCACATAGCCGGGGCAAATGGCATTGCAGGTGATGTTGAACCCGGCGGTCTCGAGCGTCACCGTCTTGGTCAGTCCGAGAATGCCGTGCTTGGCAGCGACATAGGCCGACTTGTCGACCGAGGCGACGAGGCCGTTGACCGAGGCGATGTTGACGATCCGCCCCCAGCCCCGCCGCTTCATGCCCGGCAACGCCGCGCGGATGGTGTGGAACGAGGCTGAGAGATTGATGGCGATGATCTCATCCCACTTGGCGATGGGGAATTCATCGATCGGCGACACGTATTGGATGCCGGCGTTATTCACCAGGATGTCGAGGCGTCCGAAAGCGGACTCGGCGGCCTCGATCAGGCCGGGAATTTCCTCAGGTCTAGCAAGATCGGCGCCGTGATAGATCGCCTCGACCCCGAAATCCTCGGACATCGCGCGCCGAAGCGCCTCGATTTCGGCGCCATCCCCGAGCCCATTGAACACGATATTGCAGCCCTCGGCGGCAAGCGCCCTGGCGATCGCATGGCCGATACCGCTCGTCGCCCCGGTGACGAGAGCCGATTTAGCCTTCAACATTTCAAGGTGCCTCCCATTCTGGCCGTCGCACACCACCTTATTTCGGCCCCGCCGGCCCAATTTTTTTTCGGGCCCGCATCCCCCTTCATTCGGGTGGACGGCCATCGGCGGCCAAATTAGCAACAAATCGTCGGTGGAACTACCGGATATCGGGCCCCAGACGGCGGCGGGAATGGCGCACGGGCTCCGCTAACACCCCTTGCAATAGAAGCTAAAGCGGTTTGAAATGGCTCGTCCGGCACCGAGCGGCCTTGAAGCGGCGCCAAGGTGAACGGCGAACACTGAGGGGGGAGGAATAAGACCGACCATGGCAACGGTAGAAATGCGCGACGTCTATAAGTCTTTCGGCGCCACCGAGGTCATTCACGGCGTAACCATCACCGTCGCCGATGAAGAGTTCCTGGTCCTCGTCGGGCCATCGGGGTGCGGCAAGTCCACCTTGCTCAGGATGGTCGCCGGACTGGAACAGATCACCAAAGGTGAAATGTACATCGCCGGGCGGACGATGAACGACGTGCCGCCGAAGGACCGCAACATCGCCATGGTGTTCCAGAACTACGCCCTCTACCCCCATATGACGGTCTACAACAACATGGCCTTCAGCCTGAAGCTGCGCAAGGCGTCCAAGCAGACGATCGAGGAGGGCGTGAAGAAGGCCGCCGGCATCCTCAATCTGACGGAGTATCTCGACCGCTATCCGCGCCAGCTCTCCGGCGGCCAGCGCCAGCGCGTGGCCATGGGCCGGGCCATCGTCCGCGATCCTCAGGTGTTCCTGTTCGACGAACCGCTGTCGAACCTCGACGCCAAGCTCAGGGTCCAGATGCGGACCGAGATCAAGACGCTGCACCAACGGCTCAAAACGACGACCATCTACGTCACCCACGACCAGGTCGAGGCCATGACCATGGCGGACAGGATCGTCGTACTGGACGAGGGCCTGGTCGAACAGATCGGCACGCCCTTGGAGCTTTACGATCGCCCGGACAACACCTTCGTCGCCAGCTTCATCGGCTCACCGGCGATGAATTTCTTCTCCGGCCGCATCGATCGCGACGGTGACGGCGTCTGGATGGAGGCCGGCGACGGCACCCGGCTGCCGCTCGCCGACGATGTGGACGCGGAGGATGGCCGCAAGGTGACCTACGGCATCCGGCCCGAGCATCTCGATCTCGGCCCCAACGGCAAGAGCCTCGCCGCCACGGTCGGCGTCGTCGAGCCCACGGGGCCGGAGATCCAGGTATTTACGGAGATCGCGGGACAGCGTGTCTGCGTCGTCTTCAGCGAGCGCCACAGCTTGAGCCCGGGCCAGGAGATCGAGCTTAGCCCGGCCCTCGACAAGGTCCATCTGTTCGACGCCGAAAGCGGAAAGCGCCTCTAGGGGCAGGGGGCGCGGCAACAGAGAACGGTACAAGTATTAGTCAACAAACCGAACCAGGGAGAGAAACCATGACAGACAGATTTACCAGACGTGACGTCATCAAGCTCGGCGCTGCCGGGGCGGCGGGCATCGCCGCCAGCGGGCTGCTCATAGGCACGCCTAATGCCGCGGCCGCCACCATGTCGTTCCCGCCGGAAAAGGGCGCCAGCCTGCGCGTGCTGCGGTGGAAGCGCTTCGTCGCCGGGGACGAGAGGCTGTGGCTGGAGAACACCAGGAAGTTTACCAAGGCCACCGGCGTCCCGGTCCGCGTCGACAACGAGTCCTGGGAGGACGTGCGGCCCAAGGCGGCGGTGGCGGCCAATGTCGGCAAGGGGCCGGACATCATCATCGGCTGGTTCGACGACCCCCATCAATATCCCGATAAGCTGTTGGATGTCAGTGACGTCGCCGATTATCTCGGCAAGAAATACGGTGGCTGGTACGACGTCTGCGAGCGTTACGGCAAGAAGGACGGGCGCTGGATCGCCCTGCCGCTCGGCGCCGCCGGGGCCAACTTCGTCTACCGCGGGAGTTGGGCCGGGGAAGCGGGCTTCGACAAGTTCCCCACCGACATGCAGGGGCTGCTCAATCTCTGCAAGGCGCTCAAGAAGCGGGGCCACCCGCCGGGGTTGGCGCTCGGCAACGCGGTCGGCGACGGCAACGCCTGGACCCACTGGCTGTTCTGGTCCTTCGGCGGCAAGATGGTGAACGAGGGCAACGAGGTGGTGATCAACAGCGCCGAGACCATCCAGGCGCTCGAGTTCTCCCGCGAGCTTTACGAGACCTTCATTCCCGGCACGCTGTCGTGGCTCGACGCCCACAACAACAAGGCCTTCCTGTCCGAGAAGATCGGGCTGACCCAGAACGGCATCTCGATCTACTACGCCGCCAAGACCTCCAAGGACAAGAAGATCCTGGCGGTGGCCCGGGACCTTCAGCACGCCAACATGCCGATCGGGCCGGTCGGCCGGCCGACCGAGCTGTTCCTGTTCACCCAGGCGATGGCGTTCAAGTACACCAAATATCCCAACGCGGTGAAGGAGTACCTCCGCTTCATGTGGGAGAAGGAACAGTACGAGCCCTGGCAGCAGGCGGCGATCGGCTACATCACCCAGCCGCTTCGGGCCTATGAGAAAAACCCGATCTGGACCGTGGACCCCAAGCACACGCCCTATCGCGACTGCGTCAAGCGCATGTTGTGGAACGGCTATTCAGGGGATCTCGGCTTCTCCTCGGCGGCGGCGATGGCCGATTACATCGTCGTCAACATGGTCGCCGAGGCGGCGTCGGGCAACAAATCGCCCAAGGAAGCGGCGGCGCGGGCGGAAAAACGGGCGCTCCGTTACTACAAGGTTTGATGGATTGGCGGCGCGCCCTCGATTAGGCGCGCCGCTTCCCGCCCGGAATTAACACATGGCTCTTGGCACCGAGGCGGCGTCCCCGGCACCCGTAACCGGCTGGGCTTATCGCCTGGGCAACAGCCGCACCTTGCTGGGATTGCTGTTCATGATCCCGGCGGCGGCGCTGTTGGGGTTGTTCCTGACCTATCCGCTCGGGCTCGGCGTGTGGCTCGGTCTCACCGACACCACCATCGGCCGGGCGGGCCGGTTCATCGGTCTCGGGAATTTCGAAAGCCTGTTCGACGACGACGTGTTCTGGCTGTCGGTGTTCAACACCTTGCTCTACACCGTCGTCGCCAGCGTCATAAAGTTCGGCCTCGGCCTGTGGCTGGCCCTGATCCTCAACCACCATCTGCCGTTCAAGGCGTTCCTGCGCGCCATCGTTCTGCTGCCCTGGATCGTGCCGACGGTGCTTTCCGCCATCGCCTTTTGGTGGATCTTCGACGCCCAGTTCTCGATCATCAGCTGGGCCTTGACCAGGCTCGGGCTGATCGACAGCTACATCAACTTCCTCGGCGAGCCCAACCTGGCGCGGGCCTCGGTGATCGCCGCCAATATCTGGCGCGGCATCCCGTTCGTGGCGATCTGTTTGCTCGCCGGCCTGCAGACCATCCCGACCTCGCTTTACGAGGCGGCGACCCTTGACGGCACCAACTCGTGGCAGCGCTTCCGTTACGTTACCCTGCCGATGCTGACGCCGATCATCGCCGTGGTGATGACGTTTTCGGTGCTCTTCACCTTCACCGATTTCCAGTTGATCTACGTGCTCACCCGCGGCGGGCCGCTGAACGCCACCCATCTGATGGCGACGCTGTCGTTCCAGCGCGCCATCCCCGGCGGCCAATTGGGCGAGGGCGCGGCGATCGCCACCGCCATGATCCCGTTCCTGCTTGCCGCCATCATGTTCAGCTATTTCGGGCTGCAGCGGCGCAAGTGGCAGCACGGATCGGATTGAGCGCGAGAGGGCAGGGGACACGACCATGAGCGAACGCACCGCCACCACCAGCGCCACGGATAGCACCGGCATGGACTATCTGTTGACCCTGCCGCGCCGGGTGGTGACGGTCTATATCCCCCTCGCCATCTTCGTCTTCGTGCTGCTGTTCCCGTTCTATTGGATGACGCTGACCACCTTCAAGCCGGACCGGGAACTGCTCGACATGGACAGCTTCAACCCGTTCTGGGTGGCAAGCCCGACGCTTGCGCACATCAAGAAGCTTTTGTTCGAGACCGCCTATGTCGACTGGCTGATCAACACCTTGATCATCTCCGTGGCCTCGACCTTCATCTCGCTGTTCGCCAGCGTGCTCGCGGCCTACGCCATCGAGCGCCTGCGCTTCACCGGCTCGACCTATGTCGGCATGGCGATATTCCTCGCCTATCTGGTACCGCCTTCGATCCTGTTCATCCCGCTGGCGACCATGGTCTTCGCCTACGGCGTCTTCGACACCAAGATGGCGTTGATCCTGACCTACCCGACATTCCTGATCCCGTTCTGCACCTGGTTGCTGATGGGGTATTTCCGCTCGATCCCCTTCGAGTTGGAGGAATGCGCCCTGATCGACGGCGCCTCGCGGCTGCAGATCCTGACCAAGATCATCCTGCCGCTTTCCATACCGGGGTTGATCTCGGCCGGCATCTTCGCCTTCACGCTGTCGTGGAACGAATACATCTACGCCCTCACCTTCATCTCGTCCTCGGAGAACAAGACGCTGCCGGTCGGCGTCATCACCGAACTGGTGGAAGGCGACGTCTATCACTGGGGCTCGCTGATGGCCGGCGCCCTGCTGGGCTCGGTGCCGGTCGCCCTGCTCTATTCCTTCTTCGTCGAGCACTACGTCTCCTCGATGACCGGCGCCGTCAAGGAATAATGCCCAAGCTCTCCGCCAATCTCGGCATGCTGTTCGCCGATGCGCCGTTCCTCGATCGCTTCGAGCGCGCCGCGGAGGCCGGGTTCACCGCCGTCGAGTTCCCGTCCGGCTACTATTGGCCGGCCGAGGAATTGGCCGACCGGCTGGCGCAAAACGGCCTCGAACAGGTCCTCCTCAACATGCCGGCGGGGGATCGCCAAGCCGGCGAGCGGGGCCTGGCGGCGCTGTGCGGCCGCGAGGCGGAGTTCAGGGAAAGCGTCGGAACGGCGCTCGATTACGCACAAATCCTCGGGTGCCCGCGCCTTCACGCCATGGCCGGCATCGTCGCGCATGAGGCCCGGCGGGGCGAAATGGAAGCGACCTATATCGAGAATTTGAAAGTCGCCGCCGGGGCTTGCGCGGAGATGAGCGTGAAACTGCTGATCGAGCCGATCAATCCTCATGACATGCCGGGCTATTTCCTCAACGGCTCGGCCCAGGCGCTGGCCATCATCGAAGCCGTCGGCGGCGATAATCTCTATCTCGAATACGACCTCTATCACATGCACATCATGGGTGACGACCTCGCCGCCACGATTGCCGCCAATCTGCCTCAGATCGCGCACTTTCAGATCGCCGGCGTGCCCGGCCGCCATGAGCCGGACGGCGGCGATATCGACACCGCCGGCCTGTTCGATCTTATCGATAAGGGCGGCTATGACGGCTGGATCGGCTGCGAATACCACCCACGCGCCGGCACCGAGGAAGGGCTCGGCTGGGCCCGCGCTTACGGCATCGGCGGTTGAACGGGCCGTTGGTGCTTAGTGCAGCGTGATCCCGCGAAAGGCTTCCTTACCCCAGAGCTTCCTGATCCGGGCGTCGCGGCCGCAGCCATAGCGGTAGATTTTATAGCGCAGCGAGCTCTTCTTGTAGAAGTCCTGGTGGTAGTCCTCGGCCGGATAGAACGGCCCGGCGGCCTGGATCGGCGTGACGATGGGTTGTTTCAGGACGCCGGACCGCTGGAGATTCTGCTTCGACGTTTCCGCCAGGCGCTTCTGTTCCGCCGAGTTGGCGAAAATCGCGGTCTTGTAGCTCTCCCCCCGGTCGCAGAACTGGCCGCCATCGTCGGTCGGATCGACGCTGCGCCAGAAAATCTCGAGCAATGTTCCGTAGCTCACCTTTGTCGGATCGAAGAAGATCCGCACCGCCTCGATGTGGCCGGTGCCGCCGGCGGAGACCTGCTTGTAGGTCGGGTCGATCGAAGTGCCGCCGGTATAGCCCGAGATCGTGCGCGACACGCCGGGCACGGAGTCGAAGTCCGACTCCACGCACCAGAAACAGCCGCCGGCAAAGGTCGCGATCGCCTCGCCCTTCGCCGCCGCCGGGGTGGCGGTCTCCTCGGCCGCCAGGGCGCCGCCGCCGATGGCCCCGAATATCCCCAAGAAAAGCGCGGCGATAAGACCGTTCCGCATGGATCGCAGATTCATCTGGCTGACCTCCTGCTCATGCCCCTTTAGATAGGTTTGGCATGGCGTGCCGGCAAGGTGCGCTAACCCGCGAGATATTTTTCGCGGCAGGTGGTGTATTTTGGCTAATACTCATGGAAATTTTCGCCTGGTCGGGCGTCGGATCTTCTACACCCAAAATTCGCGGCTGATAAAAAAGATTAAAGGAAATGGCTAAATGACG
>SMUY01243531.1_pt1 | contig 10561 bp, 12 predicted proteins | sample 2456441 | NCBI WGS metagenome assembly SMUY01 (sample SAMN11095931, study PRJNA526329) | marine sediment metagenome | biome: Marine sediment; feature: Surficial sediment; material: Deep marine sediment; isolation source: Hadal surficial sediment | place: Pacific Ocean | collected 2014-11 | depth...
AATTAACATACTTTGATCGCAATAATTCATATTTAAAAAAAATATTAGTAAACGAATTTGTTTAAAGATATGGATTTTCATCCAAAGGATTTGCCAATTTTTAAAACATATGATCTAAAAGACGAAAAGGATGCATCAGATGCAGTAAACGATATGGTAGATCTTGGATTTAGCAATAGAAAAGAAGGATTCAAAGTTTTGATGCCAAAAAAAACAAAACTTGCAAAAAGGATTGGATTTTCAATTACAACTGGCGTCAACTATGGATTAAGGAAAAAAAAAGAAGTTTGTGACATAAAGTATTGGACATATCATTATGACAGTGAGCACTATGCCATGGTTTTGATAAGCAATAAGGTTCTTGAAGATCTAGGTTTTTGATTTATCAAAAATATTGTACAGTTTGGTCATGTGTGCAAGGACTCCAGTCAACAAAATTCCCAAAATCGCTCCTCCAATTACATCCATTGGGAAATGCTGTAAAACATAGATTCGACTAAGTGACACCAAAATCGGATAGGCAAATAACAAATAACATCCTCTAGGGAATCTATCAGATAAGACATATGCCAAGACAATTCCAAAAATAACAGATCTTGCAGCATGGCCTGATGGGAATGATGCGTCCAATCCGCCTTCACAGAACATAGCAAAGGTATCACGACTAATTTCTACTGGAAACGGCACTCCTTCATAATCAAAAGAAGGCCTATCTCGGTCCACGCCACATTTTATGTAACCTGTAAGCAATGTGGAGAGAAGCATAAGAATCATCAGGGTAATGCCAATTCTTCTGGTTTTTTTTATCAGAAGAATAATGACTCCAAATCCTAGCATGTAAAAGGTATCCCCACTTTCAGTTATTGATTGCATTATGATATCTAAAACTGGATTTCCAACATTCTCTGCAACAAAAGAGATTACACTTTGGTCAAAACCTTCAGAAATTTCAAAATACACCAAGCCAAGAACAATCAAAAATAAAATTACTAAAAGAACAAATGAACGAGACCTAAAATCAAAAATCCAATTTTGCAATTAGTTAAACCACATAGACATCATTTTTAATTTTTCCTAGTTAAAAAAAGTTTGAAATAAATCATCTGGTTCCTATGGAGATTTCAGAAATCTGATCGGCTCAAAGAATTTAACCAAGTGGATAATAGAGGGATCGTGAAGGTCCTCACACTAGATGATTTTGATCTTAAAGATAAGACCGTTTTTTTAAGAGTAGATATGAATTGTCCAATAGATTCCGAAACCCTGGAAATTACGGGGACCAAAAGAATTGAAGAAGTAATTGAAACAATTCAATCATTAAGGGAATCTAAAGTAGTGGTTGCGTCCCACCAAGGAAGAGTTGGAAACAAAGACTATACAAGAATGGACAAGCACGCCAAAGTTTTAGAAAAACTATTGAATAAAAAAGTAAAGTATATTGAAGATGTAATTGGGATTGCTGCACAAAATGAAATTAAAAATTTGAAAAATGGTGAAGTGTTACTTTTAGATAATCTACGTTTGTGTGCTGAAGAAAATTATGAATTCTCACCCGAAGCTGCCTCAAAAACCATCATGGTAAGTAGACTAGCCAAACTCTTTGATCTTTGTGTTTTAGATTCATTTCCAAGCGCTCACAGATCACATCCGTCAATTGTCGGATTTCCACAAATTTTGCCCTCATGTGCAGGACGTCTTACCGAAAGGGAGGTTAGAAATCTTGATGAAATAATGACAGTTGCCAAGGCACCACATGTTATTGTCTTAGGAGGCTCAAAGGTGCAAGATAGACTTGAGGCAATCCAACTGTTGATTCTAAACGGACGTGCAGACCACGTCTTACTTACAGGAGTAATTGGAAATGTATTCATGCGTGCCCAGGCACGAATCAAGTTTCCGCTAGGCATAGAAAGAGAAGAAGAGGTAGTAGCAAAGGCTCATTTTCTAATAGGAGAATATCCAGATGTTTTTTCCACACCAGTAGATATTGCCATTGACAAGGATGGAGAAAGAGTGGAGATGGACGTAAGAGAAATTTCCAAGGGAGATAAAATTTATGATTTAGGTCCGAAGACATTAGATTTCTATTCAAAGTTAATTGCAGGTGCCGGAACTGTTTTCATCAGTGGTCCTGCAGGATTTTTTGAAAAAGAAAACTTTAGCTTTGGAACAAAAGGATTGCTAGAGACGGTGGCAAATTCAATGGCAACCACAATAGTTAGTGGAGGACATTTGAATTCAGTTCTAAAGAGCCTAGGATTAACAGATAAGATAAATCATGTCAGCACAGCAGGTGGTGCACTAGTTCTGTATCTTACCGGTGAAAGGCTTCCAATGATCAAAGCATTGGAAGAGGCTGCAATAAGATATAGAAGTTAAAGTGTTTCCTTACAGGAAGGATTAGGGCATATTTGTTTTTCAGATTCACTCAGATAGATTTCGTTGTTACAAGAATTACAATGACGTTTTTTAACAGAATCAAAGAGCTTAAGCCAGATTGTTGTAAAGTTTTGTGCAATGTTTCTTGCAAGACCGGAATCACAAATCTCATTGATGTAGGGTTCTAAATCATCAATTAACCAAGAAGAATCAAAATCTCCTCCCAGCTTTATTGTTTCAAAGATTTCATCGTTGGTAAATTTAGTATCAACATTATTGTATTTTTCAAAAATAATTTTTCTAATTTGTAGTTGAATTGGAGTAGATGGAGTAAATGTACTCATTTACTAGTATAGGTTTGCTGCCTCTTCTTTTAACGTATCTACATCTTGAGAATCTTTCAGATGCTTTCCAAGATAAGAGTAAAGAGCAGATTTTAGAACTTTGAGTGAGAGTAATGCACATTTTATTCGTACCGCTTGTAGATGTTCAAGGCCCAGTTCACTTAGAATATCATTTTTTGAGATGTTTCTGACCTCATCGATTTCTTTGCCCTTTACAATTTCTGTCAATACTGACGAGCAAGCCATGCAAATAGCGCAGCCTTTGCCATGAAATTTAATATCCGATACTTTGTTATCATTAAATTTCATGTCAATATCGATGCTGTCCCCACATAATGGGTTGGAGTCATGAAAAGTAACATCATGGTCTTCGATTTTTCCATAATTGATTGGATTTCTTGAATAGTCAATAATCATCTCATGATAAATGTCAGCGTTGCTCAAAGTTTGAAAATCCTCGCTACCTTGTTTAATGAGTTGATTAATTTATCAATCTCTTCTTTTGTGTTGTAAATGTAAAAGCTTACTCTGGATGTAGCAGCAACGTTTAGTCTTTCCATAAGCACTTGAGCGCAATGGTGTCCGGATCTTATTGCTATTCCTTCTCCATCTACTATTTGGGCTACGTCATGTGGATGGACATCTGCAAAATTAAATGAAATTACTCCACCACGTTTTGAGATATCCCTTGTTCCATAGATGTGTAGTCCCTTAACACTAGATAGTTTCTCCAGAGCATAGGAGGTCAATTCAATTTCGTGTTGTCTAATGTTATCCATTCCAATTTTTAAAAGATAGTCGATTGCGGCACCAAATCCAACAACATCGGCAATGCTTGGTGTTCCGGCTTCAAACTTGTATGGCAAATCATTCCAAGTTGTTTCGTATTTGTGAACTTCTCTTATCATGTCACCGCCGCCATGAAATGGATTCATAGTCTCTAAAACTGATGTTCTAACCCACAAAATTCCAATGCCAGTGGGACCTAGCATTTTATGTCCGGAAAATGCAAAAAAGTCACAGCCTAATTTTTCAACATCTACCCTCATGTGAGGTACTGCTTGGGCACCATCAATCAAGGTCAATACTCCTGCAGCCTTACATTTGGATATTATTTTCTCAGCATCAGAGATTGTTCCCAAAACATTTGACACCAGACTGAAGGTAACCAGTTTAACCTTACCTGTGGCAAGATATTTGTCAAGGTCATCTAAAATTAATTCACCATCGTCATCCATGCCAATGTACTCTAATTTTGCGCCTTTTTCTTTGGTCAATAATTGCCAGGGAACAATATTACTATGATGCTCATACTCAGTAGTAACGATGATGTCGCTTTCCTTCAAATGATCTCTTCCCCATGCATATGCAACTAGGTTAATTGCCTCGGTTGTTCCTCTAACAAAAATAATTTCTTTCCTGTTTTTAATATTGATTAAATCTGCAACCTTATCTCGTGTTTGTTCGTATAGTTCAGTCGCCTCTTCTGCTAATGCATAAACTGCTCTGTGAATGTTAGCATTATGATTTCGATAAAAATCGGTTATTGCATCTATTACTTGGTTCGGTTTTTGTGTGGTAGATGCATTGTCCAAATAAACAAGATCCTTATTTTCTCTAACAGTCCTCTTTAAAATTGGAAAGTCTTTTCTAATATTTTCAAAAGATGTTTGTGAGCTTTGCATTATCTAAACCTCCACGTAAATCTCGTTTTGTTCTATTTTAACATTGTACGTCTTTAGTGGATTTTCAGCAGGAAGATTTTGCGGTTTTCCATCTTTTAAATTAAACACAGAAAGATGCAAGGGACATCGAACTCCTTCTTCGCTAAGAAATCCAGTTGACAAGTCGGCCTCTGCATGTGTACATATCATATCAGTTGCGTAAATATTTCCCTTTAGGTTTGCCAAAAGAATTTTTTTATCATCAGTATGAAATCCAAACAGCTGTCCATCTTTCACTTGGTCTAAACTACAAGCTTTAATCCACTGAGACAACTTAATCACCTGTATTTGTAGTGCTGCTCAATCTCCGCATCTTCGTTGTATCGAGTTTCTTCAATTTCAACAAATTTTGTAAGTTCTTCATCAGTGTTTATTGTTAATTCTTTGTCATTCCATTTTGATTCAATTAGGTATGCAATCCATGCTCTTACTTGGAAAGACATTTTTCTTGATAATGGTTCCAAGAATCCTTCAATAATTGTTTTTTCTGCCTCATCATGGCTTAAACATCTTGTTTCAAGATAGAAGAGTTGTTCCTCGTCAATCTGAGCTACAGTTGCAGAGTGAGTGGCCTTGACATCATTTGTAAGAATCTCTAAACCCGGAATTGAATCTGATTTTGCATCCTTGTCCAATAGAATCGACCGTCCTGACAAAAATGAGTTTGATTTTTTTGCATTCTCCTTAATTCTAATCATTCCTTTGAACAGCGATTTGGATTTATTTCTAAGGATAGACTTTTCAACGACTCTTCCCTCAGTTGCGGGGGCCTCATGATTTATGTTTATTTGAATGTCGAATGATTGTTCATTGTTTCCAAAAATTACTTCAGAGTCATTGGCAGAAGCACCTGAACCATTAAGATTGTATTCTATTTGGTACCTAGACAAAATAGCACCAAACAATCCAGAATACCAGTTTACTTTGGCATCTTGTCCCAGGTCTGTTCTTCTAGTACAAAAGTTAACTGTGCTTTGGTTCATCATTTGCAAGGTTGTCACATCGAGTTGAGCATTGGACGCGACATTTGTGTTAAATAATTCAAGATATGCTTGCTGTTTTTCTGATTTTGTTGAGTAGAGTTCTTGAACAATTGTTCCCTCGCAACTCTCATCTGCATATACAATGTTTCTGGATATTATAGATATGCCATCATCAGACAAACAAGTTAGGATGTGAATTGGTTTGTCTAGTATGAGATTTTTTGGAATATGAATAAAAATTCCCGAATTAAAGGCTGCATTGTTTAGTGCTGTAAATTTATCGTTTTTAGAGTCGGAGGATTCGAGTGATTTTTTTACTAGATCAGGATTATTTTTTATTGCATCCTCAATTGATGAGATTATAAGTCCCTTTGATTTTAGTTCATCAGAGATATTGATTTTGTGAATATGAGTTCCAATTTGTATAACACAGGTTTCCTTTTCTAATTCTCCTAATCGTTTTTGCAGAAAACTTGGGATTGCATCAGTTGTTGATAATGACAGGGATACTTGTTGTGGGTCCATTTTTTTGGCATCAGTGTATTTGTTGTAAAGTGGGGATGTCTCAATTGGAAGGCTCTCATAAACAGATAGAGAATTTTTCCTGTATTCTTTTAGCCAATCTGGCTCATTTTTAGATGAAGAAATTTCATCAATGTGGCTAATACTAATAGTCGAAAGGGTTTGAGACATGACTAAACATTTTAGTCTAACCGACTGAATTATCCATCTCTATTTTGATGAGTCGGTTTAATTCTACTGCGTACTCCATTGGTAACTCTTTTGTAAATGGTTCCATGAATCCATTTACAATTAATGAAAGAGATTCGTCTTCGGAAAATCCTCTACTCATAAGGTAAAAGATTTGATCATCACCAATTTTTCCTACAGTCGCCTCGTGAGTGATGGTGGCGTCTTCTTGGTTGATTTCCATGTATGGATAAGTCTCAGTCTTTGATGTGTCATCTAATAGCAGGGCATCACATCTTACAGTTGCTTTTACATTGGTAGCACCCTTTGCAACGCTTAGCAATCCTCTGTATGTTGATTTTCCATTAAGTCTGCTTACAGATTTTGAAGTAACTTTTGAGGTAGTGTTTGGTGCAAGGTGGATCATTTTAGCTCCTGTATCTTGATGTTGGTCTTTTCCTGCAAATGCAACTGATAGTGTTTCACCATATGCACGCTCACCCAGCAGATATATGCCAGGATACTTCATTGTGAGTCTGCTTCCAATGTTGCCATCAATCCATTCTACTGTTGCACCTTCATATGCATAAGCACGTTTTGTTACAAGATTGTAAACATCGTTACTCCAGTTTTGGATTGTCGTGTATCTTAGTTTTGCATCTTTGTGTGCAACTAGTTCTACAACAGCAACGTGTAGTGATTCTGAAGAATAGACAGGAGCGGTACATCCCTCAATGTAATGCACTTCTGCACCTTCATCTACAATGATCAATGTTCTTTCAAATTGACCAATGTTTTCTGCATTGATTCTAAAGTATGCTTGTAGAGGCATGTCAACTTTTACGCCAGGTGGGATATAGATGAATGAGCCGCCACTCCATACTGCACTGTTTAGTGCTGCGAATTTGTTGTCTTCTGGAGGAATAATTTTAGCAAAGTATTTCTTAAAAATCTCTGGTTGTTCTTTTAGAGCTGAATCAGTATCTAAAAACAAGACTCCTTGTTTTGCTAAATCTTCTCTTAAGCTATGATAAACAACTTCTGACTCGTATTGTGCCCCAACACCTGCAAGGAATTTCTTTTCAGCTTCTGGAATTCCTAGCTTGTCAAAAGTACTTTTTACTTCTGCAGGAACATCGTCCCAATTTTTTTCAACCTTCTCAGTTGCTTTTGCATAATAGTAGATATTTTGGAAATCAATTGCACTGAGATTTCCGCCCCAAGTAGGCATGGGTTTTTTCATAAATATCTCATAGGATCTTAGTCTAAAGTCAAGCATCCATTGTGGCTCATCCTTCATTTTACTGATTGCGATTACAGTATCCTTTGAGAGTCCTTTTTTGCTGAGATGTACATACATGTCAGTTGAATCTTTAAAATCATATTTTGAATGATCCATATCAAGATTTTCAATTGCCATGTTGAACATAACCCCGTTATATTATAAATAGATGCGGAAAAATAGGTTCAGCTAAATAGGCAGAGCTAAACTAGCGCATGAAGCTAATCTAACTTAGTTTTGAATTATTTGTTAGGAAGCCAAAGATTCGGAAGAAAATAAAAAAAGAGGTTATAGTTTTGGTATGGCTCTAGTGTATTTGGAAGACATCAACACAACAGCTCCTATTGCAACAAACATTACAACTGTTGCAATTACTCCAAATTCAGGAATCACATTAAACATCAAAATTTCTCCTCGTGGTCCACTCCAATTTTCTTCGTCACCTGGTAGTCCAAAACCAAGTATAGTTACTTTGATGTCCACTGGATCAACTGAATCTAAAGGTATAGTTGAATGGATACCAGTTCCTTCATCTTCATATGCCCCCAAAATTGAAAGAATCTCTTGACCATTTTGTAATACCAAAAGATCATAGTTTGCATCTTTTATTACAGTCCCACCACTTGAATCTCTAAATTTTATTTCAAGTGACATTTCTTCATTGGCTACCGGATTACTTACTATAATTTCTGCACGTACTTTGCCATCTTCAGAGATTCCAGAAACTGTTGTTTCATCTTCCGGAGGAGCACCAACAATAATTGTTCCTGGTGCGATTTCTGTTCCTTCAGTTGCTTGAACAGTTACTACTCCTGCCATCCATGGGTGAACCATACAAAAGTAAGTAAATTCACCTTCTGATTCAAATTTGTGTGAGAAAGTTGTTCCTGCCATAAACAAGCTACTGTCAAATTCACCAGAGGGTCCCTGTGCTGCGCTTCCAGCAGTAACGGTGTGAGCTGCCGTGTCATCGTTGGACCATGTTACCTTGCCGCCAACATCGATTGTTACCTCATATGGAACAAAACATTCGTTTGTCACCTCACATCCTGGAACCGAAGTCCCTTGTGGAGCGCTAACACTCACAGTTGCATGATCTGCAAATGCAGGACTTGCAACAACAATTATAGAGATTGTAAACAGTATCAAAAATGAATCTAGCATTATTTTCTTTTTAGAATGCATTGTAATCAGTACAAAAGTGTGGCTTAAAAGATTGTTGCAAGGCTATTGCAATAATGTTTCTTTGATTTTGTCAAAGGATCCAAGAACCGTATGCACTTCAGCTACAGTGTTTTTCACATTGAAATTTTTTAGCTCATCAGCAGTAAATGGTCCTATAGCCACAATTGAAGATTTTTGCAAATTTTCCAATAATGAATTTTTCTCATGATCCTTGGACATTATCTCAAAAAAGGCTCTAACTGATGATGCACTTGTAAATACAATTCCGTCAATTTTATTTTGAGCAAAAAGTTCTCTAAATTCATTCCATTGGGTCGTGTCCCTAAACGCACATACATCATATAGAAGAATTTCTTTTACATCAATTCCTATTTTGTTTAATAGTTCTTTCAAAAATGGAGTGGAGGCTCCGCTTCGGGGCACAATTATTTTTTTCCCAACTGCATGTAATTTTGTAAATAATTCCCCTACACCAACTGAAGAGAAGGTATTTGGCATATGTGCAACTTTGATTCCTTCTTTTTCCAGTGCATCTTTAGTTTTAGGGCCTACGGCTATCACTATTGTGTTTGCCACTGCTAATTGTAATTTTTCAAATTTTGAAACTTGTCTTGCAGTATCAAAAAGGAGTCTTACAGCTTTTGAGCTCATAAATACTGAATAATCAGGATCATATTGTTTTAGCGAATCTAAAAATTCGTCAACTATTTTTTCACCCTTACTTACCAGTTCAATTGTAGGTAATGGAAGAGGTCTTACGTTATTTTTTGTAGCCATCTCAATAAATTCTGAAGAGTCTTCTTTGGATCTGGTGATAGCAATTATCTTTCCTTCAAGCATTTTTTCTCCATCCTAAAGTATCTGACAAATCCACTACCTTGCCTATTATAATATTGGTAGGTGGTGTAATTTTTGCAGCCTTAACATATTTTGCTATATTTGACACATTTCCTTTAACCATTTTTTGTTGTGGAGTAGTTCCGTTTTGTATTACAGCAACAGGGGTGTTTTTATCAATCCCTCCAGCAATTAGCTGCTTGCAAATAATATCAATTCTGGATAATCCCATCATAATTACAATAGTGTCAACTGATTTTGCAAGCCTTTTCCATTTTACAGCTTCTTTTTTCTTTTCTGGGTCTTCATGACCTGTAACAAAAACTACCGAAGAAGAATAGTTTCTATGAGTAAGTGGGATTCCAGCATATGTAGCTGAACCAATTCCAGAAGTAATTCCGGGAACAATTTCATATTTCACTTTGTGTTCCTTTAGAAATTCTGCTTCTTCTCCACCACGTCCAAAAATAATTGGATCACCACCTTTTAACCTAACAACATTTTTTTCAGATTTTGCATGTTTCAACATCAAGTCATTTGTCATATTTTGATGAGTTGTATCATCTCCTACTGCTCGTCCAACGTAGATTTTTTTTGCAGATTTTGGAATTAAGGAAATTATTTTTTTGCTTACCAACCTATCATAAAGTACCACGTCAGCTTTTTGTAATAATTCCACTGCCTTTAATGTAATTAATTTACTGTCACCCGGACCTGCACCGACAAGATAGACTTTTCCTGTCATTTTTTATTCCATTCCTCTACTTTCTCTCTCCAATTTAATGCAAGATGATTTACTCCTTTCTCACGAAGTTCTTCTCCTACTCTTTGACCTAATGAAACAGGATCATTTTTGGGTCCTGATTTTTTTACAAGAATTGATTTTTTTCCATCAACTGAAAATGCCGACACACTAAGACTCATCTCCCCTACAGTTGATTGGGCATATGCACCAATGGGAAATCTGCATCCAGAATCGACATAATCAGATAAAGCACGTTCTGCCTCAATTTCCAACCTAGAATTGGCATCTTCAATTTTTTTTAGCATAGAAAGGGTATCAAAATCATCTGCCCTTGCAACAAGGGCGAGTGCACCCTGACCAGGAGATGGAGAAAAATCATCAATAGACAGAGT
>SMUY01175407.1_pt1 | contig 10560 bp, 8 predicted proteins | sample 2456441 | NCBI WGS metagenome assembly SMUY01 (sample SAMN11095931, study PRJNA526329) | marine sediment metagenome | biome: Marine sediment; feature: Surficial sediment; material: Deep marine sediment; isolation source: Hadal surficial sediment | place: Pacific Ocean | collected 2014-11 | depth 0-1...
ATTGAACCAAGCCTTTTAGTACTCGATCCTAACGTTCATGGCGAGAATCTAGATAACTTTTTTAAAAGTGATGTGCTCATCATCGACTTCCCACCCGAAAGGCGGGACGATATAGTCACATATCACGGCCTTCAAGTGAATTCATTAATAGAGGAAATTAAGCTTTCATCCATAGAGAAAGTTGTATTTGTAAGTTCAACCTCCATTTATCCTGATTTAAATCGTGAAGTATCTGAAGAAGAAACAAAGGCACCCTCTAAATCTTCGGGTAAAGCGCTCTTGATTGTAGAGGAACTTTTAAATAACTGTGATGAATTTAAGACTACAGTACTAAGATTTGCCGGTTTGATAGGTTATGACCGTAAACCAGGACGGTTTCTTGCCGGGAAACGGGAGTTAGCCAACGGAGAGGCCCCAGTTAACCTTATCCACAGAGATGACTGTATTAGCATCATTCATAAGATAATTGAGAGAGATATTTGGGGTGATACTTTTAACGCCTGTGCAGACCTGCATCCGAAGAGGAAGGACTATTATATTAATCATGCAAATAAGTTAGGACTAACTCCTCCGACATTTATAGAGCCAGAAAATTACAGCTACAAAATCGTTAGCAGTGAGAAGTTGAAGAAACGCTTAGATTATAAATACAAATTTCCAGATCCTTTTGAGATCGATGATGATTAATTTTTCTTGGCATCTCAGTATCTAATGCAATAGGATTTCTAATTCGATTAATTGCTCTCGATACTCTAAAATACTTTATAAGACAGAAAAAAGTTTGGTTTTGATTAGCCTTCTGTTATACTTACTCAAGTTAAATTTTAAAATCTCTATTAACAGGGATATATTAAATAGTTGAGTGGAATTCGAGAGAAAAGCTTATATATTTCGCTGTCATCCATCCAAGTGATACAAATATTCTACACTATAAAACCCATATGACGCTTTCCTTTTCACAGACATCCGTTCTTAACAGCAATACCGGGGAAATAGTAAGTTTTTTTTAATAAATTTTAGGAGGTTACTGTATACATATATGCAGGATACAATAAGACTCGAAAACGGTGTAAATAAGGATCTGCAATTCGAAGATAACAATATAGTTAGAGAACTTTATGGCCAGCATAACGAAAACCTAAAGGAAATAGAAATTCTCTACGGAATAAAGATTCACTCAAGGGGCGGGAAATTAAGTCTTGAAGGGGAAAGTCATGAAGTTGAATCAGCCTATAAATTTTTAAAAGAGATTTACAGTCTTTTAGAGAAGGGCTATTCACTTGATCCGGGTGATCTAGAGTTGGCTTCCAGGGTTCTGGATGAAAATAACATTCAGCTTGAGGATATATTTTTAGATACTGTATGTATCTCAACTAGAAAAAGGATAATAGCTCCGAAGAGTCTAACTCAAAAACTCTATATAGAGTCAATAAGAAAACACGATATAGTTTTTGGGGTTGGCCCTGCGGGAACAGGTAAGACCTATCTCGCTATGGCAATGGCAGTCTCGGCATTTGTAAATAAAGAAGTTAACAGAATTATACTAACAAGGCCTGCGGTCGAAGCCGGTGAGAAATTAGGCTTTCTACCGGGGGACCTCTCACAAAAAGTGGACCCCTATTTGAGGCCCCTATTTGATGCCCTGTATGATATGATGGATTACGATAAAGCTTCAAGATTGATTGATAAAAACGCCATTGAGATAGCGCCTCTAGCGTTCATGAGAGGAAGGACTCTAAATGATGCATTTGTTGTGCTTGATGAAGCGCAGAATACTACACCAATGCAGATGAAGATGTTTTTAACAAGACTAGGTTTTAACTCAAAAGCAGTCATTACAGGGGACACGACCCAAATAGATCTTGAAGGGGAGGGAAAATCGGGGCTGCTTGAAGCTGAATCACTCGTTAAGAAAATTGAGGGGATATCATTTGTGTATTTTTCCAAAAACGATGTAGTAAGGCATCCTTTAGTAAGGCATATCATAGAAGCATATGAACAAAAATCTTAGCCATTATGTTATAATTCAAATGAAATCGGCACTTTGCTTGGAGGCACTAATGAAAAGGAATTTATATGTATTTGTTTCTGTTGTTGTGCTTGTTTTTGCTCTTACGGCGTGTAACCGTCAGTGGCAGGATCCTGATACTTCCGTAGCTACCCAGAATATCAGCATAGCTAATCTAATAACTAATAGGCAGGCTTATGCCAGTTCAGGGGTTTCTCTTATAGGTAAGGTCTGGAATCTCAAAATCAACACCACTCCAAATCAGAATGAAGAAGGTATGGGAGAGGCTTATACAACATTCATATTGGCGGATAGAATGGGTACTGGAGTAGATGTTTATGCACCTGGAGAGGTGCCTATACAAGAGGGTGATTTCGTAAGGGTTGTAGGAATTTATAGAAAAGAGTTCCGACCTGAAGGGGATTATTTTTCAAATGTAGTTGATGCAGTTCGAATAGAAGATTGGAATCCGGGATTTACATACTGGATTAGAGAATTTGAATTTGATTGATATTAGTTTAGATATGGAAATCTGACTACGAAAAAATTTCATTTAGAAATATTATCTTTTCTCTCGAAGGTCCTAAAGAAACAGTATATATAGGAACACCTGTCGTTTCTTCTAACTTCTCCAAATATTTTCTGGCTTGTATTGGAAACTCCGATATATCTTTGGCTTCTGATATATCCTCTTTCCAGCCATCCATTTCCTCATATATAGGTTCTATATCTTTTAGTACCTGATTATTAGATGGAAAAGAAGATAGTTGCTCACCCTTGTAGCGGTAACCGACGCAGATATGTATTTTCTCAAATCCGGATAATACATCAAGCTTTGTCAGCGCAAGCCATGAAATTCCATTTGTCTGAGCCGCATATTTAAGTGCGAAGGCATCAAACCACCCGCATCTTCTTGATCTTCCAGTAGTAGCGCCAAATTCTCCACCCGCTTGTCTGAGCTTCTCACCCAATTCACCTGAAATTTCAGTAGGAAACGGTCCTTCCCCGACCCTGGTTGTATAGGCTTTAGCAATACCTAAAACTGTATCAATTTTAGTCGGACCAACTCCGCTGCCGGTTGATGCTCCTCCAGAGCCGGCGCTTGATGATGTGACATAGGGATAAGTACCAAAATCTATATCTAAGAGCGCACCCTGAGCTCCTTCAAATAATATGTTCTGCCCTTTGGAAATAGACTCGTTGAGTAACGTCGATACATCGCACGAAAATCTTTTAAGCTCTCTGCCGTATTCAGCATATTCCTCTAAAATTTCTTCAAAATTTAGCGGATTCCCACCGAGCACTTTAGTCAGGTATGCATTCCTTTCTTCAAAAACCTCTTTTAATCTCGCTGAAAGTGAGTCGGGGTCAATAAGATCAGTAAACTTTATTCCCCGTCTGGCAGCTTTGTCTTCATAGACAGGACCGATCCCTCTTCCTGTAGTACCAATCCTTGCCTTTCCATTCATGGATTCGCGTGCTGAGTCTATCTCCCTATGATAGGGCATTATAACGTGTGCTCTATCGCTTATTTTAAGGTTTTTTTCATCTACACTGTATCCCGCGGAATTTAATTCGTTTATTTCTTGCAAAAGAACCTTGGGATCTACGACAACGCCGTTTCCTATAACCGATAGCTTATCTTGACGGAGGATCCCGGAAGGTAGGTGATGGAGAATAACCTTTTCATCTCCGATAACAATTGTGTGTCCCGCGTTATTTCCCCCCTGGTATCTGACAATTATATCCACTTTCTCAGAGATAAGGTCCACAATCCTTCCCTTGCCCTCGTCTCCCCATTGAGCGCCAATCACTACTATATTAGGCATTCTTAAATTCCCCCTTTGAGAAGTTCTTCAAGGTTTGAAAACTCTTTGCTGGAGCCTCTTCGGGATTCGATCAATTTTAGCTTCCTCGGAGTTTCCAAAAGAATTACTCCGTAATAGTTAGAGGAACGGTTTTCTTTAATTCTGAGCTCTCTTTGTTTAGGGCTTAGATTTAAATCCAGGACAACTTTAAAACCGCTTGATCTGAGCCATTCGGTCAGATGTATTGCTTCACGTCTTAAAGATGGTTTTTTGGGAATTACAACAAAATGAATCTGGTTGTTCTCAAGGTTGCTTTTAGAGTAGTCCAACAGTGATTCAACCTCTACTGCAAATCCTGTAGCAGGAGCGTCATATCCGTATTTTCCCATTAATTCATCATACCTTCCGCCTCTGATTAAAGGGGTCGGTATTAAATGAGAAATTATTTCAAAAGTAACACCAGTATAGTAATTAAACCCTCTTAACTCCGCCAGGTCTATGTTAACTTCACAGTCCAGTTGATAGTCGTCGACTACGTTTAAAACATTTTCCAGTTCTTTTATATATTTTCTTATAGATACTATCTTTTTTGCCTCATCCAATACCTCTCTTCCACCGTAGAGGTTGGGTAAACAAATTATAGCTTCTTTAACGTTTTTGGGGGCCTTGGATTTCCTGATTGACTTTTCCAAGGCTTCCTGATCCTTTTTTTTAATCGCTTCTTCGACCTCTTTTCGAAGATCACCCGTTTTTCCCAGTAAATTTCTTAGAATTCCGGTATGTCCTATGTCAAGTACCAGTTTTTTTATCCCCGACCGGCCGAGCGATTTTATGCCCAGCGCAATAATTTCACCATCTGCTTCAGCAGAGTTGAGTCCTATCAGCTCACATCCAACTTGAAAGATTTCTCTTTCTTTTCCGCTTCCTTTTTCTTCGAACCTTACAACTCTTCCGTTATAACAAAGCCTCAGGGGTGATGACGTATCCTTTAGTTGTGTTGCGACTATTCGCGCAATTTGGGGAGTGATATCAGGTCTAAGTGCAACAATTTCCCCTGTAGAGGGGTCAACAAACTTCATTACTTTACTTTTAAGATCATCCCCTAGTCCTACTGAAAGCGGTTCAAGATATTCAAAGAGAGGAGTAATTACCTTTCTGTAACCCCATCTTGAGAATTCTTCTAGCAGGCCGTCTTCAATTCTCCTGAGTTCCTCTGCTTTCTCGGGAATGTAATCCTTAACTCCTTGTGGAAGACTGAGACGATCTATCATTTAAAATTTGACCTGTGCAACCGAAATTATGTCGGAAAGATTAGCTATTTGCTCAATTACCTCTTTTGGCACTGGAGAGTCCACGTTTGTAAATACAATTGCTCTTCCGCCGATGGATTTCCTTCCCAAGTGAAGGCGCCCTATATTAACACCGTTTTCACCGAGTATAGAGCACATAGATCCTATAAATCCTGGTTTATCATTATTTTCACTAACCAGCATATAACCCTCGGGAACAATGTCAATCGTAACCCCGTTAATTCTTACTATTCTGGGCTCTTCTTTTCCAAAAATCGTGCCTGATACTTGATTCTCACCTTCTTCAGTCTTGACCTTTATAGTTATTAAGCTGGTAAAGTCTTTTGCTTCGGAGGATTTGGATTCAATTACCTTTATCCCTCTTTCTTTAGCAATAACTGGTGCGTTTACATGGCTTACAACAACGTCCATCATTGGTGTCAGAAAACCTTTAAGTGCCGACACAGTAATAGGGGAAGTGTCCATTTCTGATACCTCACCGTCATACTCTATATGCACTTCTTTTATTCCGCCCTTACATATCTGCCCTTCTAATAAGCCGAGCTTCTCAGCTAAATTGAGATAAGGCTTCATTACTACTAGAGCTTCTAGACTTACAGAGGGCATATTAACCGCATTGTTTACAACACCGTTGACAAGGAAATCTACTATTTGCCCAGCAATTGCAAGTCCGACTTTTGTCTGGGCTTCAGCAGTGGAAGCACCCAGATGAGGTGTAATTACTATATTTTCATCAATTGATAATATTGGATTGTCTTTAGCCGGCGGCTCACTTGTATAGACGTCAAAGGCGGCTCCTGCTATTTTCCCAGATTTAACAGCCTCAGTAATATCCTGCTCGTTTATTATGCCACCTCTAGCACAGTTGATTATTATCAATCCCGGTTTGGTTTTCTCAAATGTATCTTTATTAATAAGATCTTTAGTATCAGGTGTAAGCGGTGTGTGTATAGTGATTATATCGGCTCTTTTTAGTAAATCATCCAGAGGAACCAGCTCAACGCCTAATTTGTCCGCTGCTTCCTGGGTTAGGAAAGGATCATATGCTATAACGTTCATCTTAAGTCCCATAGCTCTTTCAGCCACCAGCTTGCCTATGTTCCCGAGCCCTATACAGCCAAGGGTTTTACCGTAAATTTCAATTCCCTTGAACTTGCTTCTTTCCCACTTGCCCGCTTTAAGAGAAGCGTGTGCTTCAGGTATTCTCCGGGCCAGTGAGAGCATAAGAGTAATTGTGTGTTCAGCAGTTGTAATCGCATTGGCTTCAGGTGTGTTCATTACAACAATTCCCTTTTTCGTTGCGGCCTCTACATCTACGTTGTCTACTCCTATTCCTGCTCGTCCGATAGCTTTAAGTTTTGTAGCCGCTTCAATGATTTCTGCTGTAACCGTAGTGGCGCTTCTAACTATTACAGCGTCATAGTCGCCTATAATTTCTAATAACTCTTCTTTAGGTATTCCTTTTCTTACATCTACATCTAATTCAGTGGCTGCCTCAAGGATATCAAGACCATCTTGAGCCATACCGTCTGTTATTAATACTTTCAATTTATCCTCCAAGAAACGTTTAAGGGTGATATTAACGGCATAACAATATATGCTAGCTATGAATTGTTGTCAATTTAATGTAAGCACGTGCGTACTACTAACCTGGCACATAATCTTATCATCTGTGTTTCATAACTTCTTATATCCTACTTTCTTAGCTCAACAATTGAGAACCAGAGGCGATTAAGTTAACCTTTCGCCTAATCTATGAACGAAGAAAAAATGTCATTTCTTGATCACCTTGGAGAATTGAGGAAACGACTACTATGGTCGTTTCTTGCTATTCTTGTTTTTTTTATTCCGGCTTATGCGTTCTCTAATGAGATATTTGATTTTCTAATGAAGCCGCTAATTGAGAATCTGCCCGAGGGAAGCTCACTGATATTTACCAGGCCTACTGAGGGGTTCACGACTTACTTGAAAGTCTCATTTTTTGCCTCTGTATTATTAGCGATACCTTTTATACTTTATCAAGCCTGGAAATTCGTCGCCCCTGCGCTTTACAAAAAGGAAAAACAAATAATAATTCCATTTATATTCTTCGGATCCCTTTTCTTTCTGTTAGGAGCGGCTTTTTGTTATTACGTTGCTTCCCCTCCGGCGTTTAAATTTTTATTAAATGAATATTCCTCGGAATATGTAAAAGCGTTTCCAACTATTAGTGAAGCGCTATCTTTTTTTATGGCTTTAATTTTCGGTTTTGGTCTCGTATTTGAATTTCCTCTTATTATTTTTATCTTAGCAAGAATAGGGGTTGTCACAAGCAAATGGTTAAGGGAAAAACGAAAGTATGCGATTATATTGAGCGCTCTTCTAGCGGCTATTCTTACACCGACGACTGATGCTATATCGATGATGTTAATGTTCGTTCCGATAGTTGTGTTCTACGAGCTTGGGATTCTGGTAGCTTGGATGTTTGGAAAGAAAAAGAAAGAAGAAGAGGAAAAGGAAAACACTGAAGATGAAACGTTCAATTAATTGGCGGATTGACTTTATTCGCATTAGAAAATAAATTTTCCTGATGCATTCAATACCTTTTATTAAAATTAATAGATTGAACTATACGTAAAGAGGTAAAATTAATGGCTGCTAAATCTAAACAGAAAAAAACCAAGGATCTTACTCACCCGATCACTTATAAAAGAGAGAACGGCAAATTTAATGTTGAGTGGTACTTAAACCATGATAAAAGAAACTGGGTTCTTCCTAAGGTCCTAAAGGATCAGGCCAAGAAGTTAGGGAAGAAGCCGTTTTTACAATTCGGATATAAAAAACCCCTTAGCTTCTATCAGACAAATCAGCTTGCAAACAGAATAGCAAACGGTCTAATAAATATGGGCATTAAAAAGGGTGATAAGGTCGCAGTTTACATGCCCAATTCAGATGACTATGTAATTACGTGGTTTGGAATATTAAAAATGGGCGCCGTTATGGTCCCGATTAACACAGCTTATAAAATGGATTTTCTTCAGTACATAATAGACAGCTCAGATTCTATTGTTCTCTTTATTGCCGAAGAGTATCTCGAGCGCATGCCTTCGATAGCAAAGGAAATTTCCCAGCTAAAAAATGTAATCGTATGGACCAGAGACGGCTCTCAAAAATACAATAAGCACGGGTTTAATTTTAAGAAGATGACCTCTTATACAAAATTTATCACTTCTCAAAAGAGTTCTGACCCTGGAGTAGATATTACATTTATAGACCATGCGCGGCTTATGTACACGTCGGGCACGACCGGAAGGTCAAAAGGAGTTGTGAGACCCTGTGCTGCCGATTATTCAAGCGCGAGGAACTATGCGGAGATAATGGACGTAGGCCCAAATGATGTCTGCTTCACGTGCCTTCCACTATTTCATTCAAACGCGATGGTTATGACTGTGTACCCGGCTCTAATAGTGGGGGCTAAGGCGGTAGTTGAGGAGAAATATAGTGCGAGCCAATTCTGGAAATGGATGGTGGATCATCAAGTAACTAAGTTTAATCTTGTTGGAGCTATTTCTTATTTTATGTGGAATACGTCCCCAGTGCCTGAAGAAAAGCAACATAAGGTAAAGCTTGTATTAGGCTCCCCGGCGCCGCACGATATAATCGAGGAGTTTATGGAAAGGTTCAATTTCAAGTTCATGGAGGGCTATGGGCTTACGGAGATTGGACAGTGTACTTGGATGCGCCCGGGTGAAGTTTTCAGAGTCGGTTCATGCGGCAAGGAAGCCCCGGGGTATGAGATTAAGATTGGGGATCCTGAAACTGATGAAGAAGTCCCAAGAGGTGAGATAGGGGAGATTATAGTTCGCCCAAGAACACCAAATATCATGCTCCACTACTATAACAAGATGCCTGAAAAGACTGTACAGGACTTCCGTAATTTCTGGTTCCATACCGGTGATGCCGGGAGAATGGATAAAGATGGGTATATCTATTTCGTCGATAGAGTGAAGGACTATTTAAGGTGCAAAGGTGAGAATATTAGCTCTTTTGAGGTCGAAAAGATCGTTGGCTCTCATCCTGATGTTGAAGAATCGGGCGCCATTGGAGTTAAAGCTGAGGCCGGACGTTATGCTGAAGACGAACTCATGATAGTTGTTGTGCCAAAGAAGGGTAAGACAATTGATCCAGTAAAACTTATAAAGTTTCTAGAGCCTAAAATGCCTTACTTTATGATTCCAAGGTTCATTAGATTTGAGGAATCACTTCCCAAGACCGGGACTCAAAGGGTTCAGAAGAATAAACTACGTGATAAAGGCATTACAAAAGATACATGGGATATGAAAAAGGCAGGTTATAAGGTTAAGAGGTAAGTATAGTATGAGTTGCTTATAGGTTCAAATATTATAAGGATAGATAAAGGAGGAAAATATGTTAAGAATCATTCCCGTACTAGTATTAGCAGTGGTTATTGGCGTGATGTCATCATTTAATACATTAGCAGAAGATTCTCTTGGGGTTTCGGAGTTCAGGAAGTTGTACGACGGTCTTTTATCTGGGAAAACCTTAGTGAATGAATCACAGCAAAATGGAACGGTAGTAAAAAAGGAAAAAATTTACGGAAAAGCTGTTGATACCGGTGACGGGGATTTTGATATTCCTGTTTCTCAAGTAATTACGTATACCAAAGACGGCAAAATGGAATTGAAAGTTCAAGTTAATATTATCGACAGAGTGAATGATCTTGGAGGCCGCGCCATTATACAGGAAGAAATAACAGGTATCAGTGTGCTTGAGCAGGGCGATGAAAAGCCTGAGGAGTCAAATGGGATGGAGTTTGGTGGAATATACCGCGTTGGCAAAAATGCTGAAGGCGGATTCGTTGTTCACAACTTTTCATTAACACCCTCACTTCTTATAGAAGGCGAGTCACTATCACTAACGGGGTCAATGATATCCTATTCTTGTTATGCGGAAGATTCTAAATCTATTTGTAATTACACTGTGCGCGATTTTGAGCTTGGCGATTATGAACCTTATAAAGGATATAAAATTGGGAAGCCTATTGGTGGAGACTTTACCGAGACATTTGTGAGCAAATAGTTTTCTAATAAAAAAACGGAGGCGAACTAATGAGAAAAATAACTTATCTATTGGTACTTCTTTCAATTTCTTCATCTTATGTTTTTGCGGATCCTGTTATTGATCCTGCAAGTATTAAGAATCAGGATAAATACTACAGAGACAACGCAGAGTGCAAAGCGCTAGCTAAGGATAACAAAGGCGGCGTGGGTAGTGTTGCTAAAGATACAGCGATTGGCGCCGGTATCGGGGCAGGTACAGGGGCATTGTTAGGCGCTATTGGCGGTAGTATTGGCAAGGGATTGGGTATTGGGGCTGTAGTCGGCGGAGTAGCGGGTGGGGGAATGAGTATCTATAAAAACCATAAAAATTATGA
>SMUY01135160.1_pt1 | contig 10556 bp, 8 predicted proteins | sample 2456441 | NCBI WGS metagenome assembly SMUY01 (sample SAMN11095931, study PRJNA526329) | marine sediment metagenome | biome: Marine sediment; feature: Surficial sediment; material: Deep marine sediment; isolation source: Hadal surficial sediment | place: Pacific Ocean | collected 2014-11 | depth 0-1...
CTAGCGCCTCTGGTCCGCGGCCCACTCCTCCATGATGCTCATGATGCGGGAGAAGTCGCGGTTCAGGTCGGCGAGAGAAGCGATGTCCGCGAACTCGACGCGGCGACGGTAGGCCTGCTCACCGCTCTGGGCATCGATGAGCTTCAGGTAACCCCGCGTGCGACGCCGGCGGTTGTCGGCGATCGAGTCGATCTCGAAGAGCAGGATGTACTGCGCCTGCTCGGGCCGCTGCACGAGGCCGAATTCCCGCGATTCCGAGAACTGGCGTTTCGCCTCCTGTACCCAACGGGCAATGTCCGGGGCAGTTTCCGCAAGGATGCGTTCGGCACGGCCGGTGCGGCTCGATGCGCCGCTGCTGGCGCCGCCCTGAAGCGCGTTGTCGCCTGCCTCCTCAAAGGTCTCCGTGTCGATCGGACCGACGAACACGCGTGGAGCCGCCATCGACATCTCCAGATCGTCGGGGGTGTCGGTCATGGTCGCGAGGCCGGCGAACGCGTCGCTCATGTCGGTTCCCGACTGGTGCGCCTTGATCGCCTGGGCCCAGGAAGCGTCGAGGTCGTCCATGTCGGCGGCGTACAACGACGCCTGACGGTGCGCTTGACCCCACCCAGGGTTGTGCTCAGCCGCCTTGACCATATTCTCGTAGGCCTTGGGCTTATCGCCCTTGGCGTCATACGCCAGCCCGGCGACGAAGTACGCCGGGGCGAAACTGTCGTTCTCATCGAAGATCTTCTGCAGCTCGGCGAGCGCCTGGTCGGGCTGCTGCTGGTTCACCAACTGCTCGGCAGCACGGACGATCTGCATCTCTTCGGATTGCTGTTGCTCTCCCGAAGCCGCGGACGTTGCGACGACGATCGAGAGGCAGACGACGATCGAGAAACAAAGGAAACGGGCCACCGAGCGGCGCGACGAAAAAGAGAACATGACAGCCTCCAAGTTGAGTTTCCGACGGTGTACCGCGCTCGTTTTCCGGCGTCAACCGGAGCGATTGCGCAGCCACTCTTCCATGAAGCCGACGTAGCGTCCCATGTCGGCGTTGAGGTCGGCGAGCGAAGCGATGTTGCGAAGCTCGAGCAAGCGCCGGTAGGCCTCCTCACCGCTGCGCGGATCGATGAGCTTGATGTAGCCCTTGATCGGCTTCTGCGAGCCGCCGCTGCCGCCCATCTCGTCGATCTCGATGACCAACAGGTATTGCGCCATGTCCTGCCGCGGCACGACGCCGAAATAGCGTGAGTCGGCGAGTGAGCGGCGCATCTGCATCAGGAGGCTGTGAAAATCGCCTTGCGATTGAGCAACCTGCTGACCGCCGACGTTGGTAGCACGGGCCGTCGAAGTGGCAAACGGGTCGATGAGACCGCCACCGCCGCCAACACCACCACCACGCCCGCCGCCGACACCGACGCCGGCGGCGGTACCGCCGCCGCTCACCACCTCCGTGCCGAACGGATTGTCCTGACGCGCTTCGAGCTTCTCCGTGTTCAACGGCATCACGAAGATGCGCGCCGCCGCGAGCTGCTCGTCCAGGTCGCCGGGGGCTTTCTCTAGAGCCAGAAGACGGTTGATCGCATCGCTGACGTCAGAGCCGGCCTGATGCGCCTTGACCGCCTGCTCCCACGCGACCGGCAGGTTCCACGTGTCAAGGGCAGCAATCGTCGCCATACGATGCGCTTCACCCCAACCCGGATTCAGCTCGGCAGCCTTCAAGAAGGCGCCGAGAGCGTCACGCTCACGACCGAGGTTGCCCAACGCGACTCCCCGATAGTAATGAGACAAGGGGTTCGTAGAATCGGCTTCGATGGCCTTGTCGAGGTCCGAGAGCGCCGTATCGAACTGGCGGTTGGTGAGCGCGATGCGACCTCGCTCGGTCAACTCGGCGGACGATTGGGCAAACACGGGCTGGGCGTTCAAGCAAACAATCAGGACCGCCGCGACCATCGCGGCGCCAGACTTCGTTCGGGTGTTCATCGATCTTCCCTCGCTGTGTCCGGAGGGCTGCCCACGTAAGGGCGCGTGTTCCGGCTGCTCCAGATCGCGGCTCCGGCGCGACGAACGGTTCGCCGATCGGAAAGGGGACCCCAACTGGCATCAGCCTAACGCCCGAGGGGACATTGCGTCCAGCACCGTCCCCCCTTGACTTCAGGAGTTGGTGGAGCGCCAACGACGGTGATATTCTGATACCTCGTTCAGGCGCCGTTCGGCGCCTGCTCCGCGCCCTTAGCTCAATTGGATAGAGCGTCTGGCTACGGACCAGGAGGTTGGAGGTTCGAGTCCTCCAGGGCGCGCTTTTTTTTCTCCGCCGACCACCTCCGATGCACGCCTCCACACCGAGTATCAACCAAGCCTCCTGGATGGCCGTCGCGCTCCAAGAGGCGGAGATCGCCGGCGGCGCCGGCGAAGTTCCCGTCGGGGCGATCATCGTTCTCGACAGCAAGATCATCGGTGCGGGTCACAACACCACCGAGGGCAGCGACGATCCCAGTGGCCACGCGGAGATCAACGCCTTGCGGGCCGCCGGCAAAGCTTTCGGCGACTGGCGCCTCGAGCGATCGACACTGGTGGTCACCCTCGAACCGTGCGCCATGTGCATGGGAGCGATCGCGCTTGCCCGTGTGGAGCACGTCGTTTACGGAACGCCCGACGCTCGCCTCGGTGCGTGCGGCTCGGCCGTGGACCTTTTCGATCCATCGATCGCGCCGCACCTGAAGTCGGTCGAGGGCGGCCTCATGGGCGACGAGTGCAGCGCGATCCTCAAAGGGTTTTTCAAGAGGTTGCGTTAGCGGGGCTACCCGGCGGGCAGAGGGAATTGCGGCCGATATCGCGGACAGCACGCTAGCCCGACGGGGTCGAGCCTTGACCGCCGTCGGGGCCGACGAAATCGCCGTCGTGCAGAATGATGTCGTCGCGGGTGCCGGCTGTCTTGTCTGCACCGTTGGAGATAATCGTGTAGTCGACACCGTCCGAGTCGTAGCTGAACGGCCCGTCCCAGGCATCGGTGATCGGACCCTCTACGTCGATGAAGTCGGGGACCAACGCCGACAAGGCTTCGGCGTTCCCGCCTTCGGGGTAGCCGCCGTTGACCGCCCGGTAGCGTTCCAGCGCGTTGGCCGCCTCGATCATCATCTCCATCGTCGCCGAGATCTGCTCGAGATCCTTCAGATAGTAGAAGCTGCCGCCGGTTTCAACGGCGTTGAGAGCCCAATTGTCTTCGAGCGGGAGAAAATAAAAAGCCCACATCTCGTCGTTGAAGCGCGCGAACGCGACGCCCCGACCCTCCTCGTCGATGGTCACGGTCCGAATCTGCAGATCAGAGTCGGGAAATTGCGCCAAGATGAGCACCGAGGCCTGCTCCAGCGTGAACGTCGGGCCGCCGCCGCAACCGACTGCGACGAGCGACACCACCGTCGCGACAGCGAGCACGCGCGTGACTCGCTGCATGTTTCGGTTGATCATTCGAAGCCTCCTCGGAATCGGCGTAGCCGGCGCGCCGGTCAGCAACGCCGCCGCCGAGCGAAAGTCTCGCACGCTGCTGCACCGACTCAAACCAAGATATCACGGTAAGGTAGGCGCCCATGCGCCGTCACCTGACCATCGGCATCGCCCTGAGCGCCGCCGCATTCCACCTGTACGCCGCGGGGTACTCGCCGTTCACCGCGCTCGTTCAACGACCGATCCACTTGGCGCTGATGGCTAGCCTCGGCTTTCTCGGCGTCGGCATGCGCGGCAAGGATCGGCGCGGCCGGGCCGAGACCGCCTTTCTTATCACCACCATGGTGCTCGGCTGCTTGTACATCGCCAGTCAGCAACAGGCTCTCGTCCGCCGCGTCGGTGCCTCCACCACACTTGACCTGGTGGCCGGAGCGGTCGTGATTGTCGTGGTGCTGGAGCTCGCCCGCAGGACGGCCGGATGGGGTCTCGTCGCGGTGGCTCTCACGGCGATCGCCTACGCCTTTGCCGGGCCCTATCTTCCGGGCTTTCTCGCCCACCGCGGCTACGACGCCCAACGGCTCATCGAACACCTCTATCTGTCGACCGAGGGCATCTGGGGGATCCCGCTCGGGGTCTCGGCGGACTTCGTGTATCTGTTCGTTCTGTTCGGTGCGATTCTCGAGGCGTCCGGCGGCGGCGAGCTCCTGATCGGACTCGCCGGCCGCCTGTCCAGCCGCAGCCACGGCGGTCCCGCCAAGACGGCCGCGGTCGCCAGCGCCTTGATGGGGTCGCTGTCGGGCAGCGCGGTGGCGAACGTCGCCACCACCGGCGCGCTGACCATTCCGATGATGAAGCGCTCGGGCTTCCGGCCGCGGATGGCGGCTGCGGTCGAAGCGGCGGCGAGCACCGGGGGTCAACTGATGCCACCGGTCATGGGAGCCGGGGCGTTCATTCTCGCCACCTGGACCAACATCCCGTACCTGCAGGTGGCCGCCGCGGCGCTGATTCCTGCGGCGCTGTACTACACCGGCTTGTACATGGCGATTCATTTCTACGCTGCCAAGACGAAGCTCGGCGCCCAGACGGAAACCGTGCCGGCCGGCACTCTCGCCCAGCGCCTCCACCTGTTGGTGCCCGTCGCCGTCATCGTCGTGTTTCTAGCGCTCGGGCGATCGCCCATGCGGGCCGCCTTTTGGGGGGTGATCACCGCCGCTGCGGTGACGATGATCCGGTCGGCCACTCGAATGGATCGGGACGGGTGGCGCCGGGCGCTGATCGCCGGATCATCCGGCACGGTTCAAGTGGCGGCGGCGTGCGCGACCGCCGGGATCGTGGTCGGCGTCGCGTCGCTGACCGGGATCGGCCTGCGGATGTCCGAGTTGATCATCACCGTTGCCCAGGGGCAGCTTCCGGTTGCTCTGCTGCTGACGGCGCTGGGATCGATCGTCCTCGGCATGGGCCTCCCGACGACCGCGGCCTATGTCGTGCTCGCGGCGCTCGGCGCCCCCGCCCTGACCGAGCTCGGCGTGCCATTACTCGCTGCCCACTTGTTCATCTTCTACTTCGGCTGCCTGTCGAACGTGACGCCACCGGTGGCGCTCGCTGCCTATGCCGCGGCCGGCTTGGCCGGCTCGTCGCCGTTGCGCACGGGCGTCACCGCCCTGGGCCTGGCCATCGGCGGCTTCGTGGTGCCGTTCGCGTTTGTCTACGACCCCTTCCTGCTGCTATCGGGCTCGGTGCTCGGGATCATCGCCACAGCGCTGACCGCTGCCATCGGGGTAGCCTCGCTGGCCGCCGGGATCGCCGGCTACATAGGCCGTCCGGTGCCGGCGCTCGGGCGCGCCATCCTGGTCGGCGCCGGGATCGCCCTGTTGGCGCCGGGGTGGATCAGCGACGGGCTCGGCATCGCCATTTTCGGCGCCGCGCTTTGGCTCTGGCGAGAACCCGCTGAAATCGCCGAAAACGCCGCCTAGACGCTGCTTGCGGCGAAATCGGACGTTCGCTTCTGGGATCTGACCGTCCCACAAGCGGACATCACCGGCGGACACGTCGGCCCTTCGAGCGAAACACCGTTGAAACGTTTTTCGCCGCGGCGCGTAGACCCTAAGGGGAGCAGGCGAATTTGGCCGGATTTATCAAAACGAGCCTTTCCGGCACGGCGTTTGCTCACTACTCCTTTAGAATTCTTTGTTACGGCGAATGACTTGAGGACCAGATGGATATCAAGCGCGATACTTCAGGAGTAAAGAGGCTCCGTATCCTGTACGGTACGGCCGCGGCTCTGGCGGTTGTTGGCATCACCTATTTCCTGTCGACATTGGATCGAGCCGCCCCGTCGGTCGAAAGCGCCACCCTCTGGATGGCCCAAGTGGAACGCGGCGAGCTCCTGTTGGAACGGCGAGGCGCCGGAACGCTTGTTCCGGAAAAGGTGCGCGCCGTCACCGCCCGTTCCGCCGGCCGCGTCGAGGAACGATTTTTCCTGCCGGGCGCACGAGTCACGGACGACACCATCCTGTTGCGGCTCAGCAACCCGGACGTCGAGCTCGCGGCGCAAAACGCCGCGTGGGCGCTCGAAGCCGGGCAGGCCGACCTCCGGAACCTCGAGGTAACGCTGGTGACCCAGCGCCTGCAACAACAGTCGGCCGCCGCGTCGGTGCAGTCGCAGTACCTGACCTCGAAGCTCTCGGCCGAGCTGGAACAGCAGCTTTTTGATGAGCAGCTCACCTCCAGCCTCGACCTCCAACTGGCGCAAACGATCGCCACCGAGGCGGAGACGCGGCACAACATCGAACAGCAGCGGCTCGAGATTCTCGAGCAGTCCATCCAGGCCCAGCTCGAATCGCGCCGCACCCAGGTGCGGCAACTCGAGGCTCAGCGCAAACTCGCTCTGGCGGTACTGGAAGCGCTGAATGTACGCGCCGGCATCGTCGGCGTGTTGCAAGAGGTCCCGGTGGAGATCGGCCAATCGGTCACGCCGGGCAACGTTCTGGCCCGAGTCGTGAATCCCAATGAGCTCAAGGCCGAGCTTCGGATCCCGGAGACCCAGGCCAAGGACATCATCATCGGACAGCCGGCGATCGTCGACATCCGCACCGCGACCATCCCGGGCGTGGTCAGCCGCATCGACCCCTCGGCCTTTCAGGGGACGGTGACCGTCGACATCAAGTTGCTCATGGACGATCTTCCCCTCGGCGCCCGGCCGCAACTTTCAGTCGACGGCAGGGTCGAAATCGAACGCCTGCCCGACGTATTATTCGTAGGAAAGCCGGCGTACGGCCAGTCGAACAGCCAGGTTAGTTTGTTCAGGGTTACCGACGACGGTGCCTACGCCGATCGCGTTTTTGTAAAACTCGGCCTCGCGTCGGTCAACTTGATCGAGGTCATCGAAGGTTTAAAAGAAGGCGACACAGTAATCCTCTCAGATATGTCCAAATGGGACTCCGTCGACCGCGTGCGCCTGCGGTAACGGTCAGCAGCCCCCCCATCCCATAGCCAAGGAGTGCGCACATGAGCTCAGAAAAAACGACGCTGATCCACCTCGACGGCGTCACCAAGATTTTCTATACCGAGGAAGTCGAGACCCACGCCCTCTCGGATATCAACATGGACATCAAGACCGGCGAGTTCGTCTCGATCGCCGGGCCCTCGGGCTCGGGTAAAACGACCTTGCTGTCGCTACTCGGGTTACTCGATACGCCGTCCAGCGGCAACTACGTGCTCAACGAGCACCCGGTGGAAGACCTGTCGGCGTCGCAGCGCGCCCGGGTGCGGAACCGCGAGATCGGCTTCATCTTTCAGAGCTTCAACCTGATCGGTGATTTGACGGTGTACGAGAACGTAGAGCTGCCGCTCACCTATCGCGGCATGGCCAAGGCTGAGCGTCGCGAGCGCGTCGAGGCGTCGTTGGAGCGCGTCGGCATGTCGCACCGCATGAAGCACTACCCGAGCCAGCTCTCGGGTGGCCAGCAGCAACGGGTCGCCGTTGCGCGCGCCGTCGTCGGCAACCCCTCGATCCTTCTCGCCGACGAGCCCACGGGTAATCTCGACTCGGGCAATGCCGAGGCGGTCATGAACCTCATGGGCGAGCTTCACAACGAGGGCGCGACCATCTGCATGGTGACCCACGATCCTCGCTGGGCGGGCTACGCCGACCGCACGATCAACCTCTTCGACGGTCGCGTCGTGGACGACGACGTGCTGGCCGACCAGCAGCTCGTACACCACGTCGCCGAAAGCGTCGAAACTCCGGTGGAAGCCGAGGCAACGGAGTCGACCTAAGCGACGCAGTATTTTGCCAGGGCGGCGGGATTGTGCCGGGCGCACGATCCCGCCGCTTTCTCTGTCCCTGGCCGATCGGCGCCACGCACTAGCAGGGTGCTGAAGAGCTCGGGTGCCTGCAACGAGTACCCCCGGGAGTTCTTCAGCACCCTGCTAGAGTGGACACGTGACGACAAATTCGCAGCCCAACATTCTCATCGCCGACGACCAGCCGGACGTGCTCGAAGCCCTGCGCCTGTTGCTCAAGGGTGAGGGATTCCGCATCGCCACGGTGACCTCGCCGGCCGGGATCCTCGCAGCGCTCGAGGAGGGCAGCTTCGACGGCCTGTTGATGGACCTGAACTACACCCGCGACACGACGTCGGGGCGCGAGGGGCTCGATCTGTTGCCGCAGCTCCGCGACCTCGACAGCACCCTGCCGGTGATCGTCATGACGGCGTGGGGAAGCGTCGATGGTGCCGTCGAGGCCATGCGCCACGGGGCCCGCGACTACATCGAAAAGCCGTGGGACAACGCTCGGCTGATCGCTACCGTTCGCACCCAACTGGAGCTCGGCCGGGCGCTGCGACAGAGCCAGCGGCTAGAGGTCGAAAACCGCATGCTCCGGCCCGAGGGTCTACCCGAGATGATCGCCGAGTCACGCGCCATGGAGCCCATCTTGAAGTTGATGGCGCGAGTGGGGCCGTCGGACGCCAACGTTCTGATCACCGGAGAACACGGCACCGGCAAGGAGGTCATTGCCTGCTGGTTGCACGCGAGCTCGAACCGCGCCGACCGACCGCTAGTGACCGTCAACGTCGGCGGTCTCGCCGAAGGCACTTTCGAAAGCGAGCTGTTCGGCCACGTCAAGGGAGCCTTCACCGACGCCAAGACCGATCGAGTCGGCTACTTCGAGCTCGCCGATCACGGCACGCTGTTCCTCGACGAGATCGCCAACGTCCCGATGCCACAGCAGCCAAGCTTGCTGCGCGTCATCGAGAGCGGCGAGATGCAACGGGTCGGGTCGTCGCGAACCCGACGGATCGACGTCCGCATCATCTCCGCAACCAACGTCAATGTGCAGAAGGAGATCGAGAAAGAGCGCTTTCGCGAGGACCTTCTTTACCGTCTGAACACGGTGGAGATCCCGCTGCCGCCGCTCCGCGATCGGCGCGAGGACATTCCGCTGCTGGCGGCACACTTTCTGCGCCGGCACGCGGCCCACTACGGCCGGGACGTTTTCGAATTCGAATCGTCGGCCATGCAGTTGCTGCTCGAGCACGCCTGGCCCGGCAACGTTCGTGAGCTCGAGCACGCGGTCGAGCGTGCCTGCCTGATGGCAAACAGCACCAAGGTGACGATTGAAGATCTGGGACTGCGCACACGCCCCGACGGCACCGCGCGGCTCGAACAAATGAAACTGGAAGAAGCCGAACGGTACCTGATCCAGAAGGCGCTCGGCCGTGTCGACAACAACGTCAGCCAGGCAGCCGAAGCGCTCGGGCTCAGCCGTAGCGCTCTGTATCGCAGGCTGCAACGCTTTGGGCTGCAGGTGGCAGACGACTGACAAGCGGGCATCGACGACCCATCCGGGAGGGACTCATGGGCGTGCGCGATCGGTTGAAGAAGTCTTTCAACTACGAAACGCGGGTGCTGTTGATCGGGCTAAGCTCCGGCCTTCTCGGTGTCGGTGGAACCCTCTTTCTCATGTGGCGCGGTGGTTTCTCCCTCAAGATCCAGCTCACCGTCGGCGCCGTAGTCATCGTGTGGTGGCTGTTGATCTCGTTCGCCCAGCGCGAAGAGATGATTCGACCGCTGCAGACGCTCTCGAATCTGGTCGCCGCGTTGCTCGAAGGCGACTACTCGATCCGGGTTCGCGGGCAAAGCCGTGACGAGCCGCTCGGCCTGGCGATCACCGAGGTCAACCGACTCGGCGAGATTCTCCGGGAGCAACGACTGGGCGCCATCGAGGCGACAGCACTGTTGCACAAGATCATGGATGAGATTGACGTCGGCATCTTTGCGTTCGACGAGGACGATCGACTGCGCCTGCTGAACCGCGGCGGTGAGCGGATCCTCGGCCGACCCGCCGATCGCACGATCGGGCGCAGTGCCGAAGAGCTCGGTCTGGCCGAATGCCTCGAGGGCGACGTGGCGCGCATCTCGGATATCGCGTTCTCCGGACTCTCGGGCCGCTGGGAGGTCCGCCGCAGCCAGTTTCGCCAGGAGGGTCGAGTCCACTACCTTGTCGTGCTGTCGGACTTGACCCGCGCTCTGCGCGAGGAGGAACGACAAGCATGGCAGCGAGTTGTGCAGGTGTTGCGGCACGAGATCAACAACTCGCTGGCGCCGATCCACTCGCTCGCCGGCAGCCTGGCGACGCTTGTACGGCGCAAGCCCGAGCCCCCTGACATGCGCGACGATCTGCAACAAGGTCTCAGCGTCATCGCCGGCCGCTCGAAGGCGCTCAGTCGTTTCATGGCAGCGTACGCCCGGCTAGCCCAGTTGCCGGAGCCCGAGCTCGAGCCCGTCGACGTGCCGGACTGGGTGCGGCGGGTCGTCGACCTGGAAACGCGGCTCGATGTCGACGTCGTCGCCGGCCCACCGTTGAGCATCCGTGCCGACGGCGACCAGCTCGACCAGCTACTGATCAACCTGCTCGGCAACGCCGTCGACGCCGCGCTCGAGACCGGCGGCGGGGTGAAGCTGAGCTGGGTGCAGCTCAACGGGTACACTGAGCAACTCGAAGTACGCATCGATGACGAAGGCCCCGGCCTTCCCGACCGACAAAACTTGTTCGTTCCTTTCTTCACCACCAAGCCGCAGGGTTCCGGCATCGGCCTCGTCCTCAGCCGGCAGATTGCCGAGGCCCA
>SMUY01241347.1_pt1 | contig 10553 bp, 8 predicted proteins | sample 2456441 | NCBI WGS metagenome assembly SMUY01 (sample SAMN11095931, study PRJNA526329) | marine sediment metagenome | biome: Marine sediment; feature: Surficial sediment; material: Deep marine sediment; isolation source: Hadal surficial sediment | place: Pacific Ocean | collected 2014-11 | depth 0-1...
CGCCGGAACAATACTGAACAAGATCGCCGAAGCCGATGTGTTCGTGCCGGATGTCTCACTGATCACGCCACGGGAGTTCGCTCGCCGATGCCCAAACCCGAACGTGCTGCTCGAACTTGGCTTCGCCGTCAATGCATTGGGTTGGCCCCGCATCGTGATGGTGATGAACACCGCCTTTGGCCCACTATCAGACCTGCCTTTCGATCTAAGGGTCCGCGCATAAATAAATACACCCGAAATGTCGCAACCGTGCCACCAGCTGGCAATGTGGCTTGTGTTGTTACGACTCTGTTATCCCAGTAAAAATAGGCGTCGAAGGGCCATTGTTCTTGACGTCGTACCCTTTATTATGGCACCATTACGCCAATTATGAGCGTAATGGTGCCATAATGAGACCTCCTGAGTTTTCGGCTGCATCCATCGCCACGCTCCTGCGCCAGCAGAAGATCGCCACGTTGCCGGAGTTGATGGCGGCGCTGGGCACCGACGCCAGGCGCACCGTGTTCCGCAAGCTGAAGGAGCTCTCGTCCCGGACAAGCTACTCCCACCGTGGCCGCTACTACACCCTCGACGACGTGGTGGAGTTCGACGAACTGGGTCTATGGGTGCACGAGGAGGTCTGGTTCTCCAGCTCCGGCACACTGCTGTCGACGACCGTTGCCATGGTCGAGACCGCTGAGCTCGGGTATTTTGTGGAAGAACTCGACACCCGCCTCCACGTCGGCACCAAGGACGCGCTGCGCACGCTCGTGCGCACCGCTCGTGTGACTCGTGAACACGTTGCGGGCCGGTTCTTGTACTGCGCGACGGACGCAGGCCGGCGGCGTCAACAGCTGGTGGGGCGCCGAGCCCTGCTTGCCGAGCCCGGCGTGGCCGGGCCGCTGCCCGAACCGGCCCTCATGCCGGAGGAGCTCAGGGCAGCGATTGTGCTGTTTTTCAGCGTCCTCGACGAGCAGCAACGGCGCCTGTATGCCGGGCTCGAAGCGTTGAAGACCGGGCGCGGCGGCGACGCGCGCATCGCGGCGTTGCTGGGCCTCGAGCGCGGCACCGTCGCGCGGGGACGGCGCGCGTTGCTGGCCCACGACGTCGACATCGACCGGGTCCGGCAGGCCGGCGGTGGCCGCACGCCGCTGGAAAAAAAACGCCGGACGTCATCGCCCGCATCGAGCAGCTGATGCAGCACGACACCGCGGGCGACCCGATGTCGGGGCTCAAGTGGACCCAGAAGACCACCGACAAGATCGCGCTGGAGCTCCAACGTGCCGGGATCAACGTCGGCCCGAAGACGGTCGCCAGGCTGCTCAAGCAGATGGGTTACTCGCTCCGGGTCAACCACAAGAAGCTGGCGCGGGTGTGCGCCACCTCGCCCGCGGATCGCGACGCCCAATTCGTCCATATCGCTGCGCTGCGCGAGGACTTTGCCGCCCGAGGCCTGCCCGTCATCAGCGTCGACACCAAGAAAAAGGAGCTGATCGGTCGCTTCAAGAACCCCGGCGTCGCGTGGCACCGCACGCCGGTCCTCGTCAAGGATCACGACTTTCGCTCGGAGGCCGACGGCGTGGCTATCCCCTATGGTATCTACGACCTCCAGGCCAATCACGGGACCCTCTACGTCGGGACCTCGCGAGCCACGGCCGCCTTCGCCGTCGACGCCATCGAGGCCTGGTGGATCGACGACGCCAGACAGCGATACCCCCATGCCACGGAACTCGCGATCTTGGCGGACGGCGGCGGCAGCAACGGGTCCCGGTGTCGTGCGTGGAAGCATCGCCTGCAGCAGCAACTCGCCGAGCGCCACGGCCTCAGCGTGACCGTCGCCCACTACCCGCCGGGCGCATCCAAGTGGAACCCGATCGAGCATCGACTGTTCAGCGAGATCAGCAAGAACTGGGCGGGACGCCCCCTCGACAGCTACGAGACCGCGCTCAACTGTATCGGCACAACCACGACCAAGACGGGCCTCACCGTGCGAGCCCAACTCCTTGACCGACTCTACGAAAAAGATGCCAAGATTACCGACGCGCAGATGCACGACTTGCCCATCTCAAACCACGACTCACTCCCCAAGTGGAACTACACGCTCAGCCCAAGGCCAGACTGAACACAGGGAGTTATTTCTGCGCGGACCCTAAGGTGGATTGAGAGCGACGCATGAAGCTCAGACTGCAACAGCTCGAAGCCCGCCTCTGGGGCGCGGCAAACATCCTGCGCGGCAAGACCGCGGGGCAAGACCACAAGAACTACATCCTGTCGTTGATGTTTTACAAGCGGCTCTGCGACCAGTGGGAGTGTGAGGCCGATGACGCCATCGCCGAGCTGGAGCGGCAGCAGGGCCGCGCCTTCAGCGACAAGGAGAAAGCGGTCTTCCGCAAACGCGGCGAGCACCGCTTCCAGATCCCGGACTGCTAGACTCCTTGCACGGAGGCGGTCGTGGTGAGAGCGAAAAAACACGATCGAAACGTGACGCACTTGTCACGATAAGCGTTGTTCAAGGAGTCTAGCCATCGACCTTGTCGAAGTAAGTCAACCCGCCGCCACCCTGCACCATGTAGGGCGCGATTCGTGCGTTGAAACCGGTCTCCTGGCGCCAGCCGAGATAGGCCTCTTGCTGCTCTTTAGAGTCCCAGATTTCGTAGAACACCACGTGACCGGGATTGTCCTGATCCACGTAGATATCGAAAAGGCGACAGCCTTCCCGGGCTCGTGTGTCCGGCGCCGCTTCGATCATGATCGCGAGGAATTCATCGACCTTCTCAGGGTCCACCTGCAAGTCAATAGTCAGAAACAGCGCCCCATCCGGCGTGGACAGATCTTGCGTCTGGGCTGACGGCGCGGCGCATCCGACGACGAGCGAGGCGCAGACGAGGGTCAGTGCCGGTAGTAATCCGTTTCGCATGTTCTCTCTCCTTATTGCAGGCGGGGTCGCGGAGCTGAACTGCTCGAACGTAGCTGACTAGCCATCGCCACGGGTGGTGCCTGATTCGAGAGGCATGAATCGCTGAGAATCAGCCAATTATACCTGCTGCGGCACGTCGTCAGATGAGGCGAGAGCGACTTCGCATCGACCGGTCCTCGGCGTGCAGAAGCGCGTGTTTATCCAACAAAGCAAACGCGCTGTCGAATCAGTCGAGATCGTGCCCTGCGAGTCGGTTGGGGTCCCAATCACTATCGGCCGACGCTCCCCAGGACGGCGTCCACCGTCCACGGACCCAGCGCCTCCAGCTCCCGCTGCTGGGCCGCCACGTCCGCCGCTTCGGTCTCGAGCCACGCCTGGATTTCGGCCGTTCTCCGGATCGGATCGTGCCACGAGAAGTCGCGCATAAAAAGTAGAGGTCTCGCTGTCCATCCAACGGCGAGGCTTCCAGGAACCAGCGGAGCTGCTCGTCCGGGCTGCCGAGCACGGATGCGATGACGGCCAGAATCCGGTAGGTCCCCTCCCACGCGCGACCCTCTGCCACCCGCTCGCGCCCCTCCGGAAGGCCGGACTCGGCCAGCACCCACCCCAGGAGCACCTGGGCCGTCAGAATTCCATTATTGGAGAGGTCGGGGTCGGATTGCACGAGCTGCACCAGCATGCTTGCGGCGGCGTCGTACTCTTCCCGGACATCCGAGCTCAGTTCCGTGGCCCGGAGATACAGGTCGTAGGCGATCAGGTCCTCCGTCGGACGGGCCTCTATCCGCGTTTGCTCGTCGGGCCAGACCGTGGCTTCCAGCTGGCCCGCGATCGCCTGTCGCCCGGTCGCCATCTCGTAGAGCACGGCGCCCAGCGAGAACAGATCGGTGCGATGGTCCACCTCCTCGCCGCGGGCCTGCTCCGGCGACATATACGCGACGGTTCCGAGGGTGGTGCCGGCGCTGGTCAACGGCGCATCGTGGTCGGTCCTCATCTCGTCGACTGACGGTGCGACGGTCGGCGTCGCGGCCGCCACTTTGGCCAGCCCGAAGGCGAGAATCTTGGCGTCGCCCCGGGCTGCTAGATGTTCGCCGGCTTGATGTCACGGTGCGATCCCCTTGGCGTGCGCGGCATCGAAGGCGTCGGCGAGCTGCCCCCCCGAGGCGATTCGCCACAGGTGCTGCGATCGCGCCGCATCATGCGCCGTGGAGATCAGGGCAGGAACGCCACGACGCTGAGATCAGGGCACGGACGCCACGACGTGGAGCTCGGCGATCGACCAGTAGTAGACGGCGTCGGCGGCCAGCTGGCGCAGACGCACATAGCGCGCGGTCTTCCCATCGAGGCGAACCTCGATCGGGTGACCGATCGGGTCGGCGAGCGCGCCGACCATGGCCTCGACGGTGGTCGGGCCTCGCCACGCTTCAACCCAGGTCTGACGGTCTTCTGAGAGCTCCACGACCAGCAGACGCGGAAAGTCGTTGAGAAACGGACCGAGCTCGAGGATGACCGCCTCGATCGCACGCGACCTGTCGAGTTCGATGACGAGCTCGTGACCCGGGCGTTGCGGACCGGTCGTCCAGCGGGTCATCCGATCGCCGTCCATGGCGAAGGCCGTGTGGTCCGCATCGACGTTGGCCTCGAGGTCAATCACCGGCACGACGGAGCCCCGAGCCCGCGGCGGAGCGGGTGGTGCGACCGGAAGACGGTAGAGTGTCTCGCGGCCATCGGATGTGACGAGCCGCGTACCGGTGTACGCCGTGAGATAGTCGGCGAACGCACCCTCGGGGTCGGTGTCCCTGTTGACGAGCAGGTCCCGCACGCCGAGGCGCGACAGCGCTGTGAGGATGTCATGGTCCAAGGTCTCGAGACCATGGGCGAGCGCCTGATAGTGCGGCGCGGTGTGACCGCTGTACCCGTTGGCAACCGGACGGCCGTGATAGATCGCGCGATACATTGCAGCCACGTCACCGGCGAGAGCACCGAGCGGCAGCTCGAGCACCGGTCCCGTGGCCGTCTGTTCCAGGACCTGAGACCTCGCAGGTACCCGCACCACGGGCATGCGCGTCGTCCAGCCATCGGCCAGGATCGCCACCGTGACGACGCCGAGCGCCACACGACTCCAGCGTGCGCCAATTGGAACGACTCGCGCGAACGCCAGGCCGGCGGCGATCGACAGACAGCCCACGGCGACCATCCAGAAACGAGCCGGCACGCGGAGGGCGTCGAACCCCGGGAGCTGCATGAGCCACAGGTAGGGCGCATCGAAGATGAACTGTTGCCCCATGAACGTGGGAAACGGCCCGAGCGTCAGTATCCAGAGCCCGGCAGCGGCCAGGAGGTAGAACCCGAACGCCGACCCCAGGCGGCGGGCCGTCCGGACCGCCGGGCTCGTCAGTGCGAACAGCACGAGAAACACCAGGCCTTCCGAGATCGGCTTGTCGAGACTGTCGACGATGATGGCGAGCCCGAGGACCGTGACGTTCCAGGGTCCGATGACCCACCCAACGATGGCCGCCATGAAGAGGACGGCGGCACTCGCGGCCAGGCCCCGACGCAGCCACGTGGCGACCCTCGTCGGGGGCTCGCGGGCTGCCCAGTTGACCTGCGTGAGCCCGACCATCACGAGGATGATCACGGCCAGACCGGGAAACAGCTGACCCTCAGGTCGCCTGAACGCATCGAGGAAACCCCAGAGGTTGAGTAACTCCGGTGCACTGATCAGCCCGGTCACATCCGCGCTGAACGATCTGACCTCCCCGAGCGATCGCACGAAGCCGAAGCGCTCATGCACCTGCTGATAGCGCCACAGGATGGGCGCGAGCGGCAACACGCCGACGGCCCACGCCCCCCCGACGGCGGCCAGCGTCTTCCACCGGTGCACGGCCGGGAGGAACCACACCAGCCACCCCATGACCAGGATCGGAAAGTACAGCAGGTAGTAGCCGTTTGAGAGCCCTTGCAACAGGCTCGATACACCGAAGAGGGCGAGCCACCGCCATCGTGGCTCCGCCAGATACCGGTGCAGTCCCAACAGCGCAAGCGGCATCCAATACGACGACAGCACCTGCAGATGCGGGATCTGATCGATCCGGTAGGGACAGAAGCCGTACGCGAGCCCGGCGACCCACGCGGCATCGCGGCGCCCGGTCAACTGGTAGCACAACAGATAGGCCGCCAGCCCGGAGAGCGGAAACGACAGCAGGAAGGCTGTGTTGTAGGCCACGACCGGGCTGCCGGTCACCCAGATGATCGGTGTGGCGAACAGGCTGATCCCGACCAGATGCTCGGTAAACGCGGTGCCGTCAGCCGTGGGATAGAAGAGTGGCGCGTGCCACCACGCTTCGGAAAACGGCAGGACCGTCGAGTTCCACCACAGGATCCAGGTATTCAGCAGCGGGTCACCCAGGTCGCTGGGAAGTGCCGATGACAGCCGACCAACGAGGGGGTAGGTCAGGATGAGCGTGAGCGCACCGTAGGACAGCCCCGCCCAGACGGGATGCCATCGCTGCGTCAGCACTCGAGTCGACATGGCGTTCTACGTCGTCGTCGGCAGACCTGCGAGCACCCTGAGCCCGAGGCGGGGCAACTCCTCCGACCACGTGACGTGAGCATCGCGGACGAACGAGGTAGTCGGAACGGGTGCCGGTCAGACACTCGTATCCTGACCCCACGGACTGCTAGTAGTTATTCTCGGCGGTGAAGCTCGGGGACCGCGTGAGCGTCTGCTGATACTCGAGGATCGACTGTAACAGCGCGTCCGAGATCCGGTCGAGGTAGGCATCGGAAGCGAGGAAGGCAGCCTCTTCCTGGTTCGACAAGAACGAAATCTCTGTCAGTACACTGGGCATGTTCGCGCCGATCAGCACCACGAACGGCGCCTGCTTCACGCCCAGGTCCTGCGCCTGCGGATGCAGCTCGCGTATGCCACGAATCAGGTTCCGTTGCACCAACTCCGCAAGGTCCCGCGACTCGTCCCGCGTGTTGTCCATCGCCATCAAGCGGACCAGGTGTGGCAGGTCGTGCATGCCTCTCGACGACCTGCGCGGCGACCGGCTCGTTCCGCTCGCGGGTCTCGACGAAGAGGATCGCGGCGACCGGCACCAGTCCGGCGACGACCGCCAGCCGCGCCACCCTCTGCCAACGGGGTTGCCGGAGGGGACGTGTCGGGGGCGGCGCCGCCTTCCGCTCCACCGGTTCCCGCCGCCTGCGGACCACCCGCTCGTAGGACTCGATGGCGTGTCGCAGGTCCCCCGGCTGGTTGACGTCTGGGTCCACGGCCCCACTCTACCGGGCTTGCCGGATGTCGGCAACGGATAACTCGACGCTGCCGCCTCGATTGTCGTGCTCGGTCAGGGTGAACGCGAGGTCGCGTGCGCCATATCAGGTCATGCGCTCGGCCCGCTCGGCCATCCGCCAGGCGCCCGCGCGGAGCACCCACCCGGGCGACGCGCCGTGATCTAAGTGGTCCCGGTCATAATTACGGTAACGCACCGAGGGTGGCGAGGCGCCTGGCACTGCCCGAGCGCGGCATGAGCACGACGCCTGAAAATGGGAACGTATTCTTGCGCGGACCCTAGGGCAGCGCAACGACGTACCAGTCGAGCCCCTCCTCGTCATCGACCCGTTGGCCGACCGCCTCGGCCGCCTGTTGATCGGGGTAGTGGCCAATCCGCACCCGAAACAGCGCCGGGTCCGCACCCTGCCGCCATTCGACGACGTAGGAAGCGTAGCCCGCATCAGCCAGACGATCGGCGAGCGCGGTCGCGCTGGCATTGCTGGTCACCGAGGCGACCTGGATGGTGTAGGTGCGCTGCCGGGGGGCGTTGGCGGCCGTGTCGGTCTCGACAGGCAGCCCGTCGGACACCACACGCCGGATGTCCCCGTTCACGCTGATCTCGGGCTCGGCGTCTTCGACTGCGGCATCGGCGCCCGTCACGACCACGCCGTCCCGGTCGGTCTGTTCCAACCCGTTCGACGTGACGCCGTCGACGACCTGCGGCGATCCGTCCGCGGACGTCAGTTGTCGGGTCGCGTCGAGGGCGACCAGCTCGTGCCCGCCGGGGGTCTGGACCAGCTCGGCGCCGGTGCGCTCGATGACCGCGGCCGGTTCGGCGTGGTCAACGGCCCGCGTGTCCACCGGCTCCACTGGTGGCACCGGCTCGCGGAACCCGAGGTACAGCATCGAGGCGAACAGCGCCAGGCTGGCGATGATCACGACGGGCATGAGCTGCTGCCACCGGAGTCGCCAGGAGGGACGGTCCATCACCGGCTCACGCTCGATCAGCGGAGATCGTGCACCGACAGCGCGCTCGAATGCCTCGATGGAGACGTTCAGCTCCTTGAACGTCTCGTCGTCTCGGGCCACGCTCCCACTGTATCGGGCTTGCCGGATGTCGACAACGGATAACTCGACGGTGCGCGTGGCACGCACGGCGCGCGGCCGATGCCGTGGACAAGCCGGACGCGGGATTGGGTGCGACCGGTCGCGGTGCGACACGGGACGTGCACCACGGGCTGCTAGAACCTGAAGAGCCTGTTGAACTTGATGACGAAGCCGCGGTTACGCAGCTCCGTGCTTCGGTCGGGGCGTAACGGCGTCGAATCACGATCCTCGGTGTAGACGACGAACAACTCGCTCCCCGGGCTGTACTCCCAGCGCAGACGCAGGTTGGTGCTGATGGTGTCGTTGGCGGAGTTGTACTGCACCAGACCGCTGAAGAACATCCGCGGGTTGAACGCATAGTTGACGCGGGTGACGGCCAGGTCGGTGCGAAACGAGCCTTGCGGCGTGTCGATCCAGTTGAAGGAGAGGCTCGGCTCGATCGACAGCCGCTGGGTGACCCCGATGCGCCCTTGCCGAAACCCGAGCGTCGTGATGTCGCCGGTGAAGTAGCCGCCCCGTTGCAGCGAGACCCGACCGTTGATCCGTCGCTGCTGTCCGAGTGCATACGACACCTCGACGTCGTTGAAGTTGTGTCCACCGACCGGGATCGTCACACCGGGGCCCGGCGTGAATGGCTCCAGCAGCAGCTCATAGTTGTCGTTGAGCGTCAGGCTGAACCGGTCGCTGTTCTCGAGCTCGGTCTGGAACCGAAATTGGTTGTGGCGCGTCTCGAGCAGGTTCGAGTCGGCCAACAAGATGTAGTCGATGCTGCTCTCGAAGCGGAACTGGCGGATCGTGTCAAACGACTGAGGGCGAGGACTGAAACGCCCTTGCACATAGGTGCGCCGGAAGTTGTCTCGTCTCAGAAAACCAATTTCCGGCACGAAGTTGTCTTCGACCAGGAGATGGTCGACCTGCAGCCCGTAGCGGTCGGCGCCATAGCCGAACCGCGCCTGATAGCTGGTGTTCGCGCCAGTCAGCCCCGGCGTGTCCGTCCTGGCGTAATAGCCAAGCATCTGGACGTTGTCGTAGAAGGCGAACGTCGCGTCAACTCCATAGGCCTGGCTCGCGCCGTCGCCGACGAGCGAGATCGACCGGTTCGTGAAGATGGCACCGACCCCGCTGCGGCGGAGAATGTCTCGCCTGACCCGGACGACGGTGAAGTTGGTCGACTCGGCCCCGGAATGCTGCTGGTCGTCGGTCTGAATGCTCAAGGCGCCGACGTCGAACTGACCGAGCTTGCCGGTGAGGCGGCCACCACCCAGGATCGGCACCACCTGACCGTCCTGCAAACCGATGCGCCGGCTGTAGAACAACGTTGGCGCATTGCCGCCGCCAAAGAACCCGCCGCCGCCGCCCCCGGGGCCGCCGAACCCGCCGCCGACGCCCCCGCGTGCGAAATCGAAGATGCCGCGTCCCTCCAGAAAGAACTCCCGCTTCTCGGGAAAAAAGAGGCTGAAGCGGGTCAGGTTCACCTGCTGCTCGTCGACTTCCACCTGCGCGAAGTCGGTGTTGTAGGTGAAATCGGCCGTGAGGTTCTGCATGAGGCCGACCTTCACGTCGAGCCCGACATCGCCGTCGGCTACGCCGCCCGTGGTCGTGCTGGAGAGGGTGTCTTCGGTGTAACCGCCGATGGCGTACGGCTTGATTTCGATGTTGCGGCTGGCCGTCGGCGGTTCGATCCCGACCAATGTGCCCGCCGCCGACACGCGGAAGATGCCCGCTGCGCCGCTGCCACCGCCGGACGAGATCGGGAGCCTGGTGAGATACACCCACTCGTTCTTGCGTCGAATCGCCCGCCGCAGCTGCACGCCCCACAGCTGGTCCGGCCCGGACCGATACCGTAGACTCTTGAACGGAATCTCCATCTCCACCGTCCAGCCGCCGTCGAACCGACCCGTGCGCACGTCCCAGACCGGGTTCCAGTCGGAGTTGGGATTGCCTTCGTTCGTGAACTGCTGGTCGGCGCGCGCCCCCAGGGGGTTGGTGTAGAAATTGAAGCCGTTCCGACGGTCGTAGAACGTATCGAAGAACACGGTGAACGTGTCGTTCTGCCGCAGCTGGCTCGTGTCGCGACGCATTTCGTTGGCGATCCACTCGCGCTCCGGCGCCGAATCCCAGACACGGGCGGAGACATACACGTTCGTGTCATCGAACATGATCCATGCCTCGGTCTTCTCCGTGGCAGGCGCGCCCTCCACCGGTACTTGCTGGATGAAGTCGGTGATCGCCGGCACCGTGTGGTACACCGCTTCGTCGAGCTGACCGTCGAGC